>ERZ1046740.2660-NODE-2660-length-11346-cov-4.102737_pt1 | contig 11346 bp, 9 predicted proteins | sample MGYA00383093_ERZ1046740 | MGnify/ENA primary metagenome ERZ1046740 (study PRJEB29581, sample SAMEA5548363) | metagenome | biome: marine; feature: coastal; material: water | depth 25 m | study: Short-term variability in the microbial, nano- and picoplankton...
ATCTTATAGCCCCTTCCATTCTTTCAGCCGATTTTGCCCGCCTGGGGGAGGAGGTCGACAATGTGTTGGCCTCTGGAGCCGACGTGGTCCATTTCGATGTGATGGACAACCACTACGTGCCAAATCTCACAATAGGCCCCATGGTGTGCAAGGCCCTGCGCAATCACGGGGTAACGGCGGATATCGATGTTCACCTGATGGTGAGCCCGGTGGATACACTGATTGGCGATTTCGCTGAGGCGGGTGCCAGTTATATTACCTTTCACCCGGATGCTTCCACGCATGTGGACCGCTCCCTACAGATGATTCGTGACGCCGGTTGTAAATCCGGCCTGGTGTTCAACCCGCACATGGGACTGGATGTCCTCAAATACTTGCTGGACAAGGTCGATATGGTGCTGCTGATGTCGGTAAACCCCGGCTTTGGTGGCCAGTCCTTTATTCCTTCTACGCTGGATAAGCTGCGTGAAGCCAGGGCCATGATCGATACCAGTGGCCACGATATCCGGCTTGAGGTCGATGGCGGAGTGTCCGCTAAAAATATCGCCGAAATCGCCGCTGCCGGTGCCGATACTTTCGTGGCGGGCTCCGCCATTTTTAATGCACCAGACTATGCCCAGGCAATACAGCAAATGCGTGAGCAACTGGCCACGGTGGGCGGGTAAGCGCCGATTCGTTCTCCGAGGAACACCCATGAACCCGCAAGACTTTGCCGCGTTAGCGGCACAAGATTACAACCGTATCCCGGTCAGCCTGGAAGTGCTGGCCGACCTTGAAACCCCCATTAGCGCCTACCGCAAACTTGCGGAGGGTTCGTATTCCTTCTTTTTTGAATCCGTGCAGGGCGGTGAAAAATGGGGCCGTTACTCGATAATCGGCCTGCCCTGCAAAACGGTGCTCAAGATATTTGGCCACAAGGTCGAGATTTGGGATGCCGGGGAATTGGCTGAGGATTTGCAGGTTGATGATCCACTGGCGTTTGTAGAATCCTTCCAGCAGCGCTATCGCACCGCTCCCAGGGCTGAACTGCCGGTTTTCCACGGCGGCGTGGTGGGCTATTTCGGTTATGACACGGTGCGCTATGTAGAGCCCCGGCTGGCCGATAGCGCTCCCGAAGATGTTCTTGGCAACCCCGATATACTGTTAATGGTTGCCGACGAGGTGCTGGTGTTTGACAACCTGGCGGGGACTATCCGCCTGATCGTTAATGCCGACCCAGGCCAGGAAGGTGCCTTGGAAAAAGCCCAGGCGCGGTTGCAGGAATTGGTAGCGCGCCTGCCACAGCAGATGCCGCCACTGCCCAATGTGAGTCTGGAAGGGTCAGATTGTACCCAATTGGAACAACAGGCTGAGTCTTATTTCACCCAGCCCATGTACGAACAGGCAGTGGACAAGGTAAAAGAGTACGTGTTGGCGGGGGACGTGATGCAGGTGGTGCCCTCACAGCGTATGAGCATTCCCTTTACCGCACCGCCACTTAATCTTTACCGCGCCCTTCGCAATCTCAACCCTTCACCTTATATGTTCTTCCTGGACCTGGATGATTTCCAGATAGTGGGCTCCTCTCCTGAAGTGCTGGCGCGCCTGGAAAAAGGCATGGTCACGGTGAGGCCCATCGCCGGTACCCGCCGCAGGGGTTATACCGAAGAGGAAGACAATGCCCTGGAAGCGGACCTGCTGGCAGACCCAAAAGAAATTGCCGAGCACCTGATGCTGATTGACCTGGGGCGCAACGATGTAGGGCGTATCGCCAATATCGGCTCGGTGGAACTGACCGACAAAATGGTAGTAGAGCGCTATTCGCACGTAATGCATATCGTCTCCAATGTCACCGGGGAGTTAAAGTCGGGCAAGTCGGCCATCGATGTATTGCGAGCCACCTTGCCAGCGGGAACCCTTAGTGGCGCGCCAAAAATTCGCGCCATGGAAATTATCGATGAACTGGAGCCTGTTAAACGTGGCGTCTACGGCGGCGCTGTCGGCTATATCTCCTGGGCGGGCGATATGGACACCGCCATTGCCATCCGTACCGCAGTAATTAAAGACGGCAAGCTTCACGTTCAGGCCGGCGGTGGTGTGGTTGCAGACTCGGTTCCCAGGCTGGAATGGAAAGAAACACATAACAAGGCCCGCGCCATGTTTCGCGCGGCGTCCATGGTCTTGGCTGGGGAAGAATAACCAATGTTGGGACGCAATTAGCGTCTTTATTGCAGCTTGCATTGAGATAAAGAAAGTGGGGTAACATACTTTGTTAGAGCACAGCCAAAGGGGGGGTCTTCAACATTGTTTTCTGAATTAGTAGCATAGAATCCCAAGCAATCATTGATTCTGTGCGTAGCGGTAATAATATTTGCGCAGTCAGCCATATAAGAAGAGCAGGTTTCTGGAATGCCGATTTCTCATAAACATCAGTATATCTTTGTTCATATACCAAAAAATGGAGGTACTTCCTTTGGGACAATGATGGAAGTTTATCCCGGTGACAGACGGGTAGAAAATAGAGATCTGTTGGTTGGCCCGATTAGTTCTGAAGATCTCAAGGCGCATGGTTTTCTTAGCCCAGTCCTCGATCATTTAACTGCAAAGCAACTTCTAGAGATAATCCCGGAACAAACCTTTAGTAATTATTTTAAATTTGCCATCGTCCGCAACCCTTGGGACAGGATGCTCTCGCAGTACCTTTTTGGCGTAAAATACTTTGGCTATGCCGAACAAGGAGAAACAAATAGAGAATCGGGTCTCGCGGACTTTCTCAACAGCATCGCGGATCCACAAAGCGAAAAGCGCCTGGCTAATATAAGCGATCATGGGCTGAGCTTTTCTAGGCAAACTCAGCTCAGTTTCATCGCGGACGAAAATGATGATCTTTTGGTGGACTTTGTAGCGCGATTTGAGAACCTTGAAAATGATTTTCTGGTGATCAGAGACAGGGCAGGGTTCGCCACCAAAAATTTGCCTTATCTCAACGCGACGAAGCATGCCCATTATAGCGAATACTATAACGAAGAGAGTAAGCACATTGTTGAGGAACTCTTTGCAAGAGATATAGATTTTTTTGGTTATCGATTTGAAAAAAAATAATTGGTTTGCAAAAGAGAAGTTCGCGCTTAATCTCTCTTTCTAGAAGATCGATCCCCGAAACGTGGCACCATATGGTACCCGCTGAATTTCCCACCGCTGGATAAATGATGAGCTATTTGTGAAGCAAGCTGCGCCACAAGCTGGGCCTTGTTATCCATCAGGTGATTCTTTGAGGCTGGAAGTTGGTCTTCTGTCAGATGGTTACCTTTTAGTATGCCGGAAACTCGTAGAGAAGAGCTCCCCCGACTGCACGCCATTAGCCTACAAGTCGCGGCACAGTAGTGTATCTGCGTTGAGAAGCTCACACTGCAAAGCTGGTGCATTGAGTTTGTTTTTGCTGACTCCAATCCAGTGCCGATTGCCGTGGAATAACTGCCGGAGCCGCCTTACTGCCGCGGTCAGCTGGCCCGCCGCTTCCTGCATGTTGGGCAATGAGCGCTGCGCTTCATTTACATAAGCGGGAAATGGCGCGGGTACAGCGTAGCCGACGATAAGGTCTCCCTGGGAAAGATAGATATGTCTAATCGCCGATGGGAAAGTGGCGTCCAGCGAGCCATTTAACGTCCAGCTCTGACCGGAGAATTTTTTCACGCCGTCGATAACCAGGTTGACGTGCGCCGCTTGTGAGTTCAGCACGGGCTGAACGGAAACGACCTTGCCAACCGTATCTGGAAAGCTCTCGGTGGGAAAATACCTATAGAAATCCCAGTTTCGCGCGTGTAGTTCATCGACATTATTCAGAAAGTTATCCTGAGTAAGGCTAAGCATCAGTCCGGTGCGCCTGCGATCAGTACTGTCGCTGGAAACCCAGGTTCGAATAGCCTCAAGGCGGAACTCGTTGAAGGAAAAGTACATATTTCCGTGCGCAGCCCGGAACTTTGTCAGTTCACTCCCAGCCAGCACTGAAGTCATTAACATATATAGGGATAAGCCCGCAAAAATGGAACCCCATATCGCTGTGCGGTGCGGATAGGATTGACTGGGATGGCAGTAGCTGGCTGCCATCAATCCTGTCCAGAATACGATGGATAAGGGGAGGAAACGCGGGGCTATCACCTGGTTGGGAATAGAAAAGGTGGCAGAGTTGCGGCCAAGAGCGACGAGGAACAGCATCCCGGTCACCATCCAACAACATGCCACCAGCACTTTGTAGTAATAATTGCTGCTCTTTCTCAGTGCCGCCGGCGTGAGCAGAGCAAGAATGACAAGGCCCGCCGCACCCATTATTGCTGCCACCGTTGACGATGGCGCGAAGATCGGTGCCAGGCTCTGGGGCCAGATACTGCCATGGAGCGATAAGACCCCATGCAGCAGTGCCACGGGTTCAATTATCAGCTCGCCACTGATTAGGTGATATACCGGCCGGCAATGCGGCAATAACTGCCGCAGCCCAAAAAAAATGGCCATTCCCAGGACCAGTGTTCCCACGGAGAATCGCCACGGTTTTTGATGGAAAAACATCAACAAAGCCAGCCCACCCCAAGCCGCAGCTCCGTAGCTAAAACTCAATGTACTGCCCGCGGCGAGCAGCAAGGGGATCGGTAACAGTCGACCCGGCCGATCGTGCCTGTGGCCGATGATGCCGAACGCCAGCAGGGCAGCTAGCCCGAAGAGCAGTGAGAAATAGGTATAGATAGCCATCCCCCAGAATAATTGCTGGTAGCTAATGAGCCACAGCAGCAATGAGAGAGAGGCAACAAACAGCCCGATCTGTGGTAATCGATTTTCTACGCCACTCTCTTGGCAAGCGCGTGCTGCAACGAAACCCAGCAAGACGCCGAACAGGGAGGCCGACAAGAGGGTAACGAGACCTCGTATAAAAGGATCGGCATCGGTGGCGAGAAACACCAGGCGCGTCACCAATTTGGGCAGTATCACGACATGTTTATTGTGCTGACAAAGAATCGATGACCAGAATCCCTGGTCGAAATAGAAGTTGATACCACCCCACTCGTCCATTAGCAGCGTGGGATAGTAGCCGCGCGAGAATACCGCGTAGGTGAGTACAACGCCGGTCGTGCCCAGAATGCAAACGGCAAACCACATTGTTTGTGCTGCCAGTGGGAGTCGAAGCGCCATCAAGTTGTTTTATTATCGATAAAGTCAGGGTGTTCTACGTGAACCTGAGGCTTCCGCCAAGCCATCACAATGGTTTTGCCAAATTTGTACCGCAGCAGGCGATCGACGACGGTGGACAAAGGCACGAATACCTTATCCCATAGTTTTATTGCCCTTTTCGAGGGTATGCTCTGTCTGAGCAGAAGACGGTTGAGCAAAGAGAGACAGGTGCCGCAAGAATCGAGATAGCGTTCAAGCACGACCTCCGTCCCCGCCGGAGAAATTTCCCGTAGAGTGGTTGCCGAATAGCGGCGGTAGTGGCCTATAGCTTCATCAAAGTCGCTGAAAAGCCAGTTATGTGCAGGTGCCAACACCACAAGATGCCCCCCACTACACACCAGTGCAGCCGCCTGCTGCAGTTCTTCGCGATCCTCCTGAATGTGCTCCAGCACGTCGATGTAAAGTACGGTGTCAAACAATTGATCCCGGGAGATATCCTTTAGGCTACCGTTGACCGCGCTGCAGAACCCGGGCAACTCGCTCTGCTCAATGCGACGCAGGATCTGATCGCACAGACCCTTGTCCGGCTCCAGGCACACCCAGGATTGGTGGTCGTCGCGGCACAGAAAATTGGTTGTGCCGCCCAGTCCTGCCCCCACTTCCAATACGGAGTGACCGAGAAAGTCGCGGATGCAACGACCATAGTATTTTTTCCAGTGATGGGCGTCCCGGAAGAGTTCCAGTTCTGGTCCGGCGTAATTAAAGTCTGGATTTGCCATGCGAGAGAATGTCGTAACGATTGGCGATGTAGCCCGGGATAACCGTGCGCGGAGTCAACGCCGGATTGGAGCGCGAGTGCAATAACAGAAACATACTGATGAAGAAGAAAAACAGCGTTTGGGTCAAGATCACCGCTATGGTGCCGATGACGTCACTGGCCCACCCCGGGATTGCAAGGTCGGTGAATAAGCGCAGGCCTGTAACCGCAAGAGTACCCAGAATGCCAATCAGTCCTATGGCAACACAGATGAACATGACTCTGACAAAAACGACTTCGCTGTTGACCGAGATTGCATTGAGCCCGTGAATGGCGAGGTTGGAAAAACTCATCTTACTCGTACCAGCGTAGCGATCGCCACGCTCTGTTTCGATCTCGTTATAGAGCAGCCGGGAGCGCAACAGCGCACTGGGATAATTGTTCCACAATTCAGGCATATGCAGTAGTCGATTGGCGGCATCACTACTGAGAATTGAGAAGTTGCCGAAACTAATTTCAGTGCCTGTCAGCAAGCCATACATGCACTTGTAGAGGAAATAGGATGCACGAAATATCAGGCCTTCCGATCGCTTCGCGCGTTTTGCAACAATGACCGCGCTGGGGCTGCGCTGCTGCTGCTCAACCAGTTCAATGACATCACTGGGCCGATCTTCACCGTCCGAATCCATGATCACGATTGACTCGTAATGCCCCGCCTCTACTGCAGCGAATAAACCTACTGCTATAGCTCGCTGGTGGCCCATATTGCTCGCCAGCTGAACAACACTGATACGATTAATGTTGTGGCAATCATCGGCGTTGACAAATTGGGCTTGTGCCTCTTCGCTGGAGCCGTCATCCACAATCAGGATGTCGATTTTCGTTCCATCCATCTCGCTGAAAGCTGCATCCAACTCACTGACCAGGCGCGCACAGGAGAGCCAGTCATTGTAAACAGGAGTGACAATGACAATCGAGTGTTTCACGTGCGGATTTTGACTACTGTTATCCATTATTTCTTCATTGGCGCCCCTTGATTGTAACTCGAATCGCTGACCTTGTAATTCAAATTCGTTCATTCTTGAACCGCGGCCCGCAGTGGGTCAGGCCGAGACCCGTCGGAGGGTATGGATAAGATAGGCGAACCCAATTGACAGAATAGACTGAGGATTACGCATTGGTTTCTTCGATTCCCGCGGCTACGTGATCAGCAGACACAATCAAATATGCTGTCTGGCTTCACTACAGCTTCACTACAGCTTCAATATCAGCCAGGAGAATGTCGAAGATATCTTCGCGGAACGACTAGCTACACACCATCCGATTACGAGCCGGATGGTTTTACGGAAAGATAGTCAGTAGGCTGAAGAAAGGTAACGAGCTTTCCTGTTGGAATATGGTAGTACAATCGAGGCCGTGTCTATCAAGCTGCGTCTGAAACTGGGCCTTGTTATCCATCGGGTGATTCTTGGAGGTTGGAAATCGGTCTTCTGTCAGATGGTTACCTTTTAATATACCGGAAACTCGTAGAGAATAGCTCCCCCTCTGGGGAACGGACAAAACTCTCAATAAAAGTGAGTAAAAAGGCAGGTTCCACAAAATTATTTTGTAAGAAAACAAACGGTTAGCTTAAATATGCTTCTGATGATCGACAATTATGACTCCTTCACCTACAACGTGGTGCAGTATCTAGGTGAACTAGGAGCGGATGTACATGTAGTGCGTAACGATGAGATTGCAGTTGCGGATATTGCGGCGCTCGCCCCTGAGAAAATTGTCATTTCACCCGGCCCATGCACGCCCAACGAGGCGGGCATCTCCATGACGGTGATTAAAGAGTACGCCGGGAAGTTGCCCCTGCTCGGTATTTGCCTGGGGCACCAGAGTATTGGCCAGGTATTTGGCGGAAAGGTGGTGCGTGCGCGCAAGGTCATGCATGGCAAGACCTCGCCTGTACATCATCGGGGAGAGGGCGTATTTCGCGGACTGAGCCAGCCTTTTGAGGCCACCCGTTATCACAGCCTGGTGGTGGAGAAGGACAGCCTTCCGGATTGCCTGGAAATTACAGCCTGGACGCAAACAGAATCCGGGGAAGTCGACGAAATAATGGGATTGCGGCATCGTGAACTCGCCATCGAGGGCGTGCAGTTTCACCCGGAATCTATACTCACTGCACATGGTCACGACCTGCTGCGCAATTTCCTTCAGCAATAAGGAGAGTTCATGAATATCCAGCAGGCCCTTGCGCAGCTCGTCGAATCCAGGGATCTCAGCCGCGAGGAGATGGCCGCGGTGATGAGCCAGATAATGACCGGCGCAGCCACTGAAGCGCAGATAGGCGGTTTCCTGGTGGCTATGCGGATGAAGGGTGAATCCATAGAGGAAATTGCCGGTGCGGCTACCGTAATGCGCGACCTGGCCACTCCCGTGGATGTGAGCGACCCACATTTGGTGGATCTGGTAGGTACCGGGGGCGATGGCGCCAACCTGTTCAATATCTCCACAGGTTCTACCTTTGTGGTGGCCGCCGCGGGGGCCAAGGTGGCCAAGCATGGCAACCGCTCGGTGTCCTCAAGCTCCGGTAGCTCCGATGTGCTCAATACTCTGGGGATGCCACTGGACCTTAGTCCAGAGCAGGTAGCCCGCGCCATCCGGGAAGTAGGGCTGGGCTTTATGTTTGCTCCCGCTCATCACGGTGCCATGCGATATGCCATTGGTCCGCGTAAGGATTTGGCAATGCGTACCATTTTCAATATCCTGGGTCCCCTGACAAATCCCGCCGGGGTGATACGGCAGGTGATCGGGGTGTTCTCACCGGATCTGTGTGAGCCCCTGGCTCTGGTGTTCAGGGCCCTTGGTTCGGAGCACACCTTGGTAGTGCACTCGGATGATGGTCTGGATGAGATATCTATCGCCGCACCTACGCTGGTTGCCGAGTTACGCGATGGCAGTGTTAGCACTTACCATATCAGTCCGGAAGACTTCGGTCTGGACATTGAGTCACTCGAAGGGCTCTCCGTGGACGGCCCCGAGGCATCTGCCAATCTCATTCGCGCCGCCCTCTCCGGTGGAGAAGCTGAGGCTGCCCGCAAAGCTGCCGCGATTATTTCCCTGAATGCCGGCGCCACCATTTATGTCAGCGGCCTGGCCGCGACCCTCGCCGATGGGGTCGCCATGGCGGAGGACCTTATAGCCACCGGCCAGGCGGCCGAGAAGCTGAATCGATTTATCGAATTCACCCAGTTGATGAGAGAGCAGGAGAGCTAGCCGGTGTTGACAATTCTGGACAAAATTCTGGCGCGCAAAGTAGAAGAGGTTACCGAGCGGAAGGCACGCAATTCCCTGGCGTCACTGGATTTGAGAATCTCGGAACAGAGCCCGGTAAGAGGGTTTGCTGAAGCACTGCAGCGCCGTGTCGAGGCGGCCGAGCCTGCGGTGATCGCCGAGGTTAAAAAAGCATCCCCTTCCAGGGGGGTGATCAGGGAGGATTTCCTGCCAGCGGACATCGCGGGCAGTTATGAATCTGGCGGTGCCGCCTGCTTGTCCGTGCTAACTGACATCGATTTCTTTCAGGGTGCGGATGAATACCTCAAGCAGGCACGTGATGCCTGCAATCTTCCGGTTATTCGCAAGGACTTCATGGTTGACCCCTACCAGGTGGTGGAGGCCAGGGCTATTGGCGCCGACGCAGTATTGCTGATTGTCGCTGCTCTGGCGGCTGGGCAGATGAGGGAATTGGCGGATGCCGCTGTCGGTACAGGACTTGATGTACTGGTGGAGGTGCACAATCGCGAGGAATTGGATCGAGCGCTAGAACTGGACGCTATGCTGATAGGTATCAATAATCGTGATTTGCGCACTTTCGAAACTCGCCTGGAAACAACGTTAGAACTGCTTCCCCATATACCTGATAATCGACTCGTGGTTACCGAGAGTGGAATCCACACACCCGAACATGTGCTTCTAATGCGAGAGAATAATGTCCATGCTTTTCTGGTGGGAGAAGCATTTATGCGAGCGAAGAATCCAGGGGACGAGCTCCGAAGAGTGTGCTTTCAGACTTGACGCTTGTTGAGCGGCTACTATCGGAGGCAGGCCCTAGTCAAGGAGCGCACGGCAATCCGTTTCCGCTATCTGTCGAGCGAGTGGCTGAAATGACTGCAGCGGATCAGTACTATACTGAAGATTTTGGTGATCATTTTATCCCTCACACCGACTACTGCCGGACGTTGATGATATATTTCGATGTGAACGCTTTGTCGATGATATGCAACGGGTAGCGGATAATCTGGAACTGAAAATTGGGGATATTCCAGGAAAAAAGTGAAGGGGGGAAGGGTAAAATGAGTTCAACATCACAACTATATTTGTTGGGGGTGGCATGCCGGGGAGTATAATTTGTGTGTTGGGAATGCATCGCAGCGGCACCAGTTACCTTACTGGCTCCCTGCAGAACGCGGGACTCTCATTGGGCGATTGCCACACCTGGAACCCACACAATAAAAAAGGCAACCGGGAAAATCAGGCATTTATAGACTTGAATGATCTCGTTCTCTCGGCAAACGGGGGGGCTTGGGATAATCCTCCTGATAAAGTAATCTGGCAGGATAGTCATCTGCAGGTGGCTGAAGAGCTATTGAAATCCAATAGTAGTACACAGAGATTTGGTTTCAAGGACCCGCGCACCTTATTGACTCTGGACGGATGGAAAAGGGTTTCATCCGAAATGGACTTTGTAGGCATTTTTCGTCACCCTAATTCTGTGGCAGAGTCCCTGCATCGAAGAGGGCAGATGCCAAGGGATGAAGCCCTCAATTTGTGGCTCGCTTACAACTCTCGCCTGTATCGAGGGTATAAAAAGAGTAATTTTCCTATTATTTGTTTCGATGACCCCGAAGAAATTCTTCACCAGCGTCTTGACCAGGCGCTTGAGATTCTCGGGCTTGTGCCTGTTGCCGAAGACGATCGCTTCTATGAGGATGGGCTGCGTAACTCTCAAAATACCGCAAGTTCTCAAAAATTGCCCTGGCGTGTGGCCAGGCTCTATAACAAATTGAAGAAAATATCACTGTGATTCGAGGTGGCAATAATGGAGCCCAAGAGGCGTCTATTTATATGCTGGAGTGAGAGTGCCTCTGCACCATTTGATGCGATGTTGCTCAAATTACTTCGGGATCAAATAGAAGGAATTACTGGGACATGGGAGCCAGTAACTTTTTGTGTAGATCAAAATGCTTCCTTGGTGACCGTGCGTAATTTACTAAAACAGCATGGCGCGGATGATCGTGATGGTTTGCTTTTACTTGCTGGTGCATCAGTCGTTACAACCCCGGGTGTTTTTACACTGGGGTTGCCTCTGCTGAATCTTCCCGCTGCTCTTGGCGTTATACCTGATTATACCCTTCCAGAAGAATGTGCTACGGACGTTCTCCACAGTGCCGCTGCAAGTG
>ERZ1046740.2661-NODE-2661-length-11339-cov-4.538284_pt1 | contig 11339 bp, 11 predicted proteins | sample MGYA00383093_ERZ1046740 | MGnify/ENA primary metagenome ERZ1046740 (study PRJEB29581, sample SAMEA5548363) | metagenome | biome: marine; feature: coastal; material: water | depth 25 m | study: Short-term variability in the microbial, nano- and picoplankton...
ATTCAGCGGGATTCCGAGCACATAGGCATGTGGTTCCTTGATCATTCGGGCGCGTTGCGCCCCTTCGGCCTTTAGCCCATCGACATGGGCCGCATCGCGCTTTTGTCGGTATCGAAATGCGGCGGCGCTTTCGTTGTCGCGCGGTCTGGGATAGCCGGGCCGGATCACGGACGCCTGCGCCTTGTGTAGTGGGAATTTGCCAAATTGTGTGGTCAGTAAATTGGTCAAATTACCGGGCAATCGCGTGCCATTCGGCAAGGTGCCCGTTGGATCGTTGTCCAACGCATCAACGCCAACAAACCATGTGCCTTCACAGACCCACCAATGTGCCAGATCAACGCTTTGCATCGCCTGCATCGTCAATTCATTCGCTGCGTCAGCCCAGATCAACAGGTCTGGGTCAAACGCAAGCCGCTGCCACCCAACTGTCGAGAGGTCGATCACCATCCAAAGGCCTTGCGCAGCATATTCAAGGCCACCAGTGTCAGGAACACTGCAAAGACGCGTTTCAATGGCTTTGGATCCATCGCGTGGGCCAATTTGACCCCTAGTGGCGCGGTCAACAGCGTCATGGCGATAATCAAGAAAAAGGAGGGCAGGTTCACAGCCCCGATTGTGAACGGGGGGCGAGACGGGGCTGCAATATCAAGCAGCAGAAAGCCAGCAACGGAGGGCACCGCAATCAACACACCAAACCCAGCGGCGGTCGCGACCGCACGGTGAATGGGGGTATTGAACAGGCTCATCAAAGGCACGCCAAAACTGCCACCTCCAATGCCCATGAGGACTGACATAAAGCCCACCATCGGGCTGAGAACCGCACGCCGCAGCCCCTTTGGCATCTCTTGGCCCAACCGCCATTCGGCACGGCCAAACCCCATGTAGAGACCAATCACGATGCCAAGGCAGCCAAAGATCGCTTGCAGTGTGACAGAGCGCAAAGACGACGCCACCAACACACCGATCAGGGCCCCAATGGCAATGCCCGGTGCCCAAGTGCGCAAGGTGTCCCAGTTCACTGCGCCCTTTTTGTTGTGGCTTAGGACCGAGCGCACGGATGTCACGATGATTGTCGCCAGTGACGTGGCCAAACAGACCTGCATCAGTTGATCGCCACCATAGCCAAGGGACTGAAAAGCATAGAAAAATGCAGGCACAAGGATGATCCCGCCACCAACACCCAACAGCCCCGCCAGCACACCAGCAAAAGCCCCGATCACCATCAGCATTGCCGCAAGCGGCAAGAGTTCACTCATCTCTGGCATATGGCCCCTCTCTTAAATGCGTTCTCTAAAGACCCCTTAGGCCGCGATCTCGCTCACATGCCCCAGAGCCTCAAGCACCAATGCTGGGCCCGCCCCTTTTTGAGGAGCCCCTTCGGACAAAACTCTGCGCCACAGTCGAGCACCGGGCCTGCCTGTAAACATACCCATCATGTGACGGGTAACTTGGTGCAGCCGCCCCCCTCCGGCAAGGTGATTTTCAATGTAAGGCAGCATATCCAGAACGGTCTGCTCTGCTGTCAGGGCGTGCTCGGTTCCAAAAATCTGGCGATCTGCATCCAGCAAAACCTCTGCCGGATTGTGATAGGCCGCACGTCCAATCATCACGCCGTCCAAGCCTGCATCCAAAAAGGCGCGGGCCTCAGCCAAGGAAGCCACGCCACCGTTGACTGATAGGTGCAGGTCAGGAAAGGCCGCTTTCATTTCATGAACCAAGGCGTAATCCAATGGCGGGATATCGCGGTTCTCTTTTGGGCTAAGACCCTGAAGCCATGCTTTGCGCGCGTGGATCGCGATGCGTTGCACCCCTGCAGCACGGATTTTTTCAAGAAAGTCCGGCAGTACGTCGCGTGGTTCCTGATCATCGACGCCAATGCGGCATTTCACGGTGATCTCAACCGGGCTTGCCGCGATCATGGCCGCCACACAGTCCGCCACAAGTTCGGGCGACTTCATCAAAATCGCGCCAAACGTCCCCGATTGAACCCGATCCGACGGGCAGCCCACGTTCAGGTTAATCTCGTCATAGCCATGTGCGGCTCCCAATCGGGTGGCTTTGGCCAGTTCAACAGGATCCGAGCCGCCCAATTGCAATGCCACGGGGTGTTCTTCGGGATTGAAATCCAACAAATGCAACGCCTGCCCGCGCACCAATGCAGGCGACGTCACCATCTCAGTATACAACAGAGCCTCGCACGACATCAGACGGTGCAAATATCGGCAATGACGGTCCGTCCAATCCATCATGGGAGCAACCGACAATTTAGCATTATAATTCAATGGCTTAGCAGTCAAAAAAAACGCCCCCCTTTTTCACCATTATTGCACACATATTGCACACGGCCTGTAAAATCCTTACAAGTGGTTTGATAGTAATCGCACATCATGGCCACCATATCCAAACTTCCAAGCGGTAAATACCGCGCCCAAGTTCGTAAGGCAGGCATATACAAGGCCCGGACGTTTGAGCGCAAGGCCGATGCAAATGCGTGGGGTGTGGACATGGAACGCGCCATTGAGGGTGGCAGTGTTGCAGGCACCATCCGAGCGCCCAAGGATATGACGCTGGGTGATGTGATTGACGCATATCTGGAGCAAGTTCCAGCAGGCCGCACTATCCACGCCAACCTGAACCGCATCAAAGCCCGCATCGATTCAACACCTGTGGGACGGCTGAGCGCCGTGACATTGCGCGACTATGTAGAGACCCGCAAAGCTGACGGCGCGGGTGGCGCGACATTGGCGGGTGATTTGTCAAACCTGTCATCTGTGCTGAAGTGGGCGCGGCATGTGCGACAGATTTATATCAATCCCGACCTCGCAAAGCAGGCCAGACAGGCACTGACTGCCGAGCGCATCGACACCCGCAGCGTGGAACGCACCCGCATCCCGACGAAGGATGAGATTGCGCGGCTAGTGGACTATTTTGAAAGTAACCCTCGACAGATAATTCCAATGGGAACTATCACCAGATTTGGCGCATCCTCTGCCATGCGGTCGGGCGAGATTTGCCGCATCTGCATTGAGGACATCAAATGGAACGAGAAATCAGTCCTCATTCGTGAACGTAAAGACCCAAAGCGAAAGGTCCGCAATGACCAAGACGTGCCACTTTCGGGTGAGGCTTAAGACATTGCCCGCCAGCAGGCCAAGGGGCGCTCAGAGGGCAGGTTGTTCCCCTACTCTGCTGACAGCGCCTCTGCGGCCTTTACACGGGCCTGCAAAAAGCTGGGCATTGCTGACCTGCATTTCCACGACCTGCGACATCTGGCCATTACTGAACTGTTCCGCGCTGGCCTGCCGATGGAATTGGTTGCCGTTGTCTCGGGCCACAAAGATTGGAAGCATCTGAAACGATACACGCAATTGAATGCCAAAGACGTCCACGCAGCATTGGAGGGCAAGCTGTGAAACTGGTGACGGTGAAAGGGCTGGTAAGTGACCGCTCAATGGATTTGCCTGACAAAGTGGTTAAACGCTTCGCGGGAAAGAAAGACGAACTACGGATGATGGTGGATGCTTGGGAGCCGTTTTTTCACGACTTTGAACTAGACCCGACAACTGAGATGGCCGTGGTGGCGCAATTACTAACTGCTAAGTGGGCCGAACGGGCCGCAAAGGGTGCCCCTGATGTTCGCGTCACTGCTGCGGCTGAGCACGTCAAGACATTAGTGGATGACGGCATGAAACAATCTGACGCTATCCGTCAGGCCATTTTATGGCAGGCGCAACACGGTATCACAGTCACTGAAATTGCGGTGCGGCAAAAAGTGCATAGGGACAAACGCAAAATCTAGTCTTGTGACGAGTTACTAGTCACAAGACAGGACGATTTTTGTGTGAATATTGGGAAGCCGAACGTAATCAATCGTGAGGCCTGTGATGAACCACCCCGTCCTAACCCTACCGCCTGACCTTCAGGCACAATTTGCCGCGCTCATCCAAGCAATTCCCCGTCCACGGTACAGCGATACCGTTCGGGCCATGCTGTTGGACCACGGCTTAATCTGTGAAAGCGAACTGGCTGAGTTGCGTCGTGATGATGTCGCCACGTTGCAGGCTTAACGTTGGCATGAATTTGTCCGACACTGCTTCTCTCCCCCCGGCAACAGCGATTCCACGGCGTTCCACCGCACTCTGCATACAACTGCATACCAAAACCATTTTGTCACACCTCCGCATTTCTGGGTATATGCGCTAACATCCGGTGGAATTGACGCTAGGTCGCGACAATCCTTTTCCCTGATTGACTCATAGTCGGTTGCTTTCTTTGGATATTTTCCTTTGCCTGTTGCAAACTTTACAAAAATTGCAACCTGAGTGGAAAACTCTTTACAAAAACTTCCTTTCCTTTCGGCACCTTATTTCAAAATTTTCTAACTTGGTTATGATCTCCTGCAAGCTGGATAATTATTTTTTCCGCCTTGTCGGCTTGCAAAAGCCACACTGAAATAACGAGGGAGGAGCCTCTATGTCGTCTGAAGCCACCGCAAACCCCACCTTTGCGCCATCTGCTGATCTGGTCGCCAATGCACACGCTGATGAAGCCCGCTATGAAGAAATGTATGCGGCATCCATCAACGACCCTGATGCTTTTTGGGCCGAACATGGCAAGCGCGTTGATTGGATCAAGCCTTTTTCCAAGGTAAAGAACACCACGTTTGCGCCTGGCAAAGTTGACATCAAATGGTTTGAAGACGGAACGCTGAACGTCTCGGCCAACTGTGTGGATCGCCACCTTGAGACACGCGGCGACCAAACCGCCATTATTTTTGAGCCGGATGATCCCAATGAGGGTGCCCAGCACATTACATATAAGGCCTTGCATCGCTCGGTCTGTAAAATGGCCAACATTCTGGAAGATCTAGGCGTGCGCAAAGGCGACCGCGTGGTGATCTATCTGCCGATGATCCCCGAGGCCTCTTATGCGATGCTGGCCTGCGCCCGTATCGGCGCGATCCATTCGATCGTGTTTGCTGGCTTCTCGCCAGATGCGTTGGCGTCTCGTATCAATGGGAGTGACGCCAAAGTTGTTATCACCGCCGATACGGCACCGCGTGGTGGCCGCAAAACTGCGTTGAAATCCAACTGTGATGCCGCCTTGCTGCACTGCAAAGACACTGTGAAGTGTCTGGTGGTGAAACGCACAGGCGATCAGACAACTTGGATCGCAGATCGCGACTATGACTACAATGAAATGGCCATGGAAGCCGACGATTATTCCAAGCCGGCTGAGATGAGCGCCGAAGACCCGTTGTTCATCCTGTATACCTCGGGATCAACCGGTCAGCCTAAAGGCGTGGTGCATACCACCGGCGGCTATCTGGTGTTTGCATCCATGACGCATCAGTACACCTTTGATTATCATGAAGGTGATGTGTTCTGGTGTACCGCGGACGTGGGTTGGGTCACAGGCCACAGCTATATCGTCTATGGTCCATTGGCCAACGGCGCGACCACAGTGATGTTTGAAGGTGTTCCGACTTATCCGGATGCCTCACGTTTCTGGCAGGTTTGCGAAAAGCACAAAGTGAACCAGTTCTACACAGCACCCACCGCGTTGCGGGCCCTGATGGGGCAAGGCGACGAATGGGTCGAAAAGTGCGACCTGAGCGATCTGCGGATTTTGGGAACTGTCGGTGAGCCGATCAATCCCGAGGCGTGGAATTGGTACTATAATGTGATTGGTGGCGGTCGCTGCCCAATCGTGGACACATGGTGGCAAACCGAAACAGGTGGTCACATGATGACTCCCCTGCCCGGTGCCCATGCCACCAAACCTGGTTCCGCGATGAAGCCATTCTTTGGTGTGAAACCCGTTGTTCTGGATCCGCATTCCGGTGAAGAGATCACCAGCTATCCTTCTGAGGGTGTTCTGTGTATCGCCGACAGTTGGCCCGGACAGATGCGCACCATCTGGGGCGATCACGAGCGGTTCAAGAAAACCTATTTCTCGGATTACGATAACTACTATTTCGCAGGCGATGGCTGTAAGCGCGACGAAGATGGCGACTACTGGATCACAGGCCGTGTGGATGACGTGATCAACGTATCCGGTCACCGTATGGGCACATCCGAAGTGGAAAGCGCATTGGTGGCACATGCGACCGTGGCTGAGGCCGCTGTTGTGGGGTACCCACACGAGATCAAAGGTCAGGGTATCTATTGCTACGTCACCTTGATGAACGATCAGGAACCGACCGAGGAGCTGCGTCAGGAATTGCGCAAATGGGTTCGCACCGAGATTGGCCCAATTGCCAGCCCGGACGTCATTCAGTGGGCCCCTGGCCTGCCGAAAACCCGCTCTGGTAAAATCATGCGCCGTATCTTGCGCAAGATTGCTGAAAATGACTTTGGCTCGTTGGGCGACACATCCACATTGGCGGAACCTGCCGTGGTGGATGACCTCATCGAAAACCGTATGAACAAAGGCTAATCCCCATGCATGATACTATTGGAGCCGCTGCGCCGGTTCTGATCCTTCTCGGCCCTCCCGGGGCCGGGAAAGGAACTCAGGCACGCGTATTGGAAGAAAAATTCGGACTTGTGCAGCTATCAACTGGTGACCTTTTGCGGGCTGCCGTGGCTGCGCAAACCCCTGCTGGACTGGCCGCCAAGGCAGTGATGGAAGCCGGCGATCTGGTGTCAGACGAGATCGTGATCAACATCCTGCGCGACCGCCTACAAGACGACGATTGCGCCAAGGGCGTGATCCTTGATGGCTTTCCACGCACCACGGTTCAAGCCGAGGCACTGGACGTGCTCTTGGCTGAAAATGGCCAAAAGATAAACGCCGCGATTTCGCTCGATGTCGAAGATGCCGCCATGGTGACCCGGATTTCCGGCCGTTACACCTGTGGCAATTGCGGCGAAGGCTATCACGATGAATTCAAGCAGCCCGCCAAGGATGGCGTCTGCGACAAATGCGGAGGCACGGAGATGAAACGTCGTGCTGACGACAACGCCGAAACCGTGGCCAGCCGACTTGAGGCTTACCACGCACAAACGGCACCGCTTATTGCTTATTATGACAGCAAAAGCGCCCTGCAACGAGTTGACGCCATGGGCGACATCGACGTGATCGCAGGAAATCTGAGCGCAATTGTTGAGAAAGCAACGGCGTAAAGGGGAAGTTGTAAGGCGCTGCTTTTTTGCATGAGAGCGGTGTTTTGCGGAGGAAACGGAAAAGAGGGAGGACGCCATCATGGCCGACAACTCATCCACAAACGCATATTGGTCAGCCAACGTGCGTATCATCAAGATCAGCCTGGTTATCTGGGCCGTGGTCTCATTTGGGTTTGGCATTCTGCTACGCCCTGCGCTGAGCGGTATTGCCGTTGGCGGCACCGACTTGGGCTTTTGGTTTGCCCAGCAAGGATCAATTCTGGTCTTTCTGGCACTCATCTTTTTCTACGCCTGGCGGATGAACAAGCTGGACGCCGAACACGGCGTGAGCGAAGATTAAGGGGCCAGAGAACAAATGGATCAGTTTACGATAAACCTGCTGTTTGTTGGCGCGTCTTTTGCGCTTTACATCGGCATCGCGATTTGGGCCCGTGCGGGTTCCACATCTGAATTTTACGCTGCGGGTCGCGGCGTTCACCCGGTCACCAACGGTATGGCGACAGCGGCTGACTGGATGTCAGCGGCCTCGTTCATCTCGATGGCTGGCCTCATCGCCTTTACCGGCTATGACAACTCTTCCTTCCTGATGGGTTGGACTGGCGGCTATGTGCTGCTGGCGCTGTTGCTTGCACCTTACTTGCGCAAGTTCGGCAAGTTCACCGTGTCGGAATTCATTGGCGATCGTTTCTACAGCCCGACAGCCCGTATTGTGGCTGTGATCTGTTTGATCGTGGCATCCACCACATATGTGATCGGTCAAATGACTGGTGTTGGCGTGGCCTTTGGCCGTTTCTTGGAAATGTCCAATACCAACGGTCTGTTGATCGGTGCTTGTGTTGTGTTTGCTTACGCTGTTCTGGGCGGCATGAAAGGTGTGACATACACCCAAGTGGCGCAGTATTGCGTTTTGATCATGGCCTACACGATCCCGGCTGTCTTCATCTCGCTGCAACTGACTGGCAACCCAATTCCGGCGCTTGGCCTGTTTGGCGATCACGTCGCATCCGGTGAGCCCCTGTTGATGAAGCTGGACGCCATTGTGCGCGAACTTGGCTTTAACGAGTATACAGCCCATCACGCCGACACGTTGAACATGGTGCTCTTCACCTTGTCACTGATGATTGGTACGGCTGGCCTACCTCACGTCATCATGCGCTTTTTCACCGTTCCTAAAGTGGCTGACGCACGCTGGTCCGCAGGTTGGGCACTGGTGTTCATCGCTTTGTTGTACCTCACAGCCCCTGCTGTTGGTGCGATGGCGCGTCTGAACATCTCTGAAATGATGTGGCCAAATGGCGGCATCGAAGGCGGTGCTGTAACGACGCAACAGATCCAAGAAGATGCGCGTTACGACTGGATGGAAACATGGCAGAAAACCGGTCTTCTCGATTGGGAAGACAAAAACGGCGATGGTGCGATCCAGTACTATAACGACAAAGATGCTGATCTTCAGGCAATGGCTGCGGAAAAAGGCTGGGAAGGCAATGAGCTGACCAAGTTTAACCGTGACATTCTGGTTCTGGCCAATCCTGAGATTGCCAACCTGCCGTCTTGGGTCATTGGTCTGGTGGCAGCTGGTGGTCTTGCGGCTGCTCTGTCCACGGCTGCGGGTCTGTTGTTGGCGATTTCGTCAGCGGTGTCTCATGACCTTATCAAAGGTTCGATCAATCCGAATATCTCGGAAAAAGGCGAACTTTTGTCGGCGCGTATTGCGATGGCTGTGGCCATTGTGGTGGCGACCTATCTGGGTCTTAATCCTCCGGGCTTTGCCGCGCAGACTGTGGCCTTGGCCTTTGGTTTGGCTGCTGCATCGATCTTCCCGGCGCTGATGATGGGTATCTTCTCGACGAAGGTGAACAATACCGGTGCTGTGGCTGGTATGCTGGCAGGTTTGACCGTGACTTTGGTCTACATCTTCTTGCACAAAGGTTGGTTCTTCATTCCAGACACCAACAGCTTTACAGATGCGGATCCACTGTTGGGTACAATCAAATCGACGTCGTTCGGTGCGATTGGTGCGATGATCAACTTTGCAGTTGCTTTCCTCGTCACTGGCATGACCAAACCGATCCCACAAGAAATCAAAGATCTTGTTGAAAGCGTGCGCGTACCAAAAGGCGCAGGCTCGGCTCAGGATCACTGATTGAACATGGCGGGCCGCGCAGATGCGACGGCCCGCCATCTTTAAAACGGGTCCTGTCCGGTGCATACTGGGCAGGACTTTTTCTTTTTATCTTCAAGTTTGTTTGCCATGCCTTTAAACCAAGACCAGATCATCCGGTTTCTGAAATCTGTCCACCCCTATGACGCCCTGCCAGACGGCGCTGTGGCCGAGTTGGCCCCACTGTTTGATGCTTGGGAAGTAGAACAGGGGTTCTCGATTTATGACGTGGGTGAAAAGCTGGCTGGTTTGTTTTTGATCTATGAGGGTCAAGTCGAAGTACGGGACGAAAATGACGTTGTGGTCTCGCATTTGGGCATTCGAAACTCATTTGGGGAACGCGGTCTGTTGCGAGACGGGATTGCCGTGACCAGCGCCAGCGCGGACGAGCACTCTGTTGTTTTGGTTTTGCCACCAATTGCCTTTTACAAACTCATTGAAGAACACGCTCCTGCCAAGAAATTCTTTGACCGAAGCCGCCTCGAAAAGCCCCGCGAGGCCTCTTTGGCTACCAGCCTCGTGAATACGTTGATGGCACATACTCCGATGACTTGCGCGCCCGACGCCACTGTACAAGACGCAGCACGCTTGATGCGGGATAAGCGTATTTCGTCGCTTTGCGTGACCGAAGGGGACGCCCTGACAGGCATTTTGACCACACGGGATCTGTCTGGCAAAGTTTTGGCCGAAGCCTTGCCAATCACAACTCCCGTTAAGTCCGTGATGACCTCAAGCCCTGTCACTTTGGCCCCGAATTCTATTGGGTCGGACGTGCTGCACACGATGATGGAAATGAAAATCGGCCACGTCCCAATTGTGGAAGCTGGAAAGCTGGTCGGCATCGTGACCCAAACCGACCTGACCCGCTTTCAAGCCGTCAGTTCCGCCGAATTGGTGAGCGAGATCGCCAGCGCCAAGACGGCAGAAGAGATGGCCGAAGTAACAGCGCGCATACCGAAACTGTTGGTGCAGCTTGTTGCAGGTGGCAATCGCCACGAAGTTGTCACACGCCTCATCACCGATATTGCTGACACGGCCACGCGCCGCTTGCTGACATTGGGCGAAGAGTTGTTGGGAACCCCTCCTGTCCCGTATCTTTGGCTGGCCTGTGGCAGCCAAGGCCGCCAAGAGCAAACCGGGGTTAGTGATCAGGACAATTGCCTGTTCTTACATGACTCGGTGACTGAGGCGGACATGCCCTATTTTCACGCTCTGGCGAAATTTGTGTGCGATGGCTTGGATACATGCGGTTACGTCTATTGCCCCGGCGACATGATGGCCACGAACCCGCGTTGGTGCCAGCCTATCAAAGTGTGGGAAAAGTATTTCGCTGGTTGGATTGGCACCCCCGACCCCGAAGCCCAAATGTTGGCCAGCGTGATGTTTGATCTGCGCCCTATTGGTGGCCACAAACATCTGTTCGACGACCTGCAGGAAGACACGCTAACAGCGGCTAGCAATAACTCGATCTTTGTGGCGCATATGATCTCGAACTCACTGAAACATACGCCACCGCTGGGCTTGCTGCGTGGCTTTGCAACCATCCGATCCGGTGAACACAAAAATCAGCTTGATATGAAGCACAACGGAGTGGTGCCGATTGTGGACTTGGCGCGCATTTATGCGCTGCAGGGCAAATTGACGGCTGTGAACACACGGGCCCGTCTGGAAACGGCTGCCAACACGGGCGTCTTATCCAAGTCTGGCGCACGTGATTTGCTGGATGCGTATGACTTGATCGCCGAGACCCGACTGCAACATCAAGCCGAGCTTGTGAAAGACGACAAAGCCCCTAACAATTATCTGCTCCCGGCCGAGCTTTCAGATTTCGAACGCAGCCACCTGCGCGATGCATTTGTGGTGGTAAAAACCCTACAGTCGGCCATTGGCCACGGGCGCGGTATGCTAAGCTAACCATGGCGCGAACTATGAAGAGGACATGAGATGTTTCTGGAACTGATTGCGACGTTTTTTGCGGGGTTTGCTGCGGCTGGCGTCGTCTTGATCCTCAACAAAATTCTGGGGGGCCGTCTGCCCAAATGGTTTATGCC
>ERZ1046740.2663-NODE-2663-length-11332-cov-24.638822_pt1 | contig 11332 bp, 8 predicted proteins | sample MGYA00383093_ERZ1046740 | MGnify/ENA primary metagenome ERZ1046740 (study PRJEB29581, sample SAMEA5548363) | metagenome | biome: marine; feature: coastal; material: water | depth 25 m | study: Short-term variability in the microbial, nano- and picoplankton...
TTATCGCAGGGTGTATTGTTGTACTGAGGGCAGTTACTACTGTTCCGTTGAATAAAAAGTAAATAAAGGATGTTAAAGATGTTAGATGAACAATCAAAGGATACATTGGATGTACTTGCGGCATCAACAGGGATTTTTTCATTAGCCGCTTGGTTGCCACCGACAGCATCATTGTTTACTATAGTATGGTTAGGTATTAGAATATATGAATCTGAGACTGTACAGAAGCTTGTAAACAAAAGAAAGAACAAGAAATAGCTTGACTTTTGACTAAAAATCTGGTATAATAATATGAGTATCTTAGCTAATTTGATAGCCCCTGTTACTTCTTTGTTGGATAAATTTATTGAAGACAAAGATCAAAAAGCAATCTTAGCACATGAAATAGCTACTCTTGCAACTAGACAGGCGCAGGAAATTGCTCTTGCTCAAATAGAGACTAACCAAGAGGAAGCCAAAGGTAATTGGTTTCAGTCTGGTTGGAGACCTGCTACTGGATGGGTTTGTGTCTTAGGTTTTGGTGTTAATTTTCTAGTCTCTCCACTAGCCGCAGGTTTTGGTTTTGTTATACCACAGGCTGATACTTCAGTTATGCTACCAGTTCTCATGGGAATGTTAGGTCTTGGAACAATGCGTTCCTTAGAAAGAATTAAAGGAGTTGGGAAATGATTTCTAGTTTTAGAAAGGAAGACATCTTTCCTAGTTCTATAGATAGACCATTAGTAGAGAATACTCCTCCACCTTTAGCACCTGTGCCTACAAAGAAGAAAGCTAAGACAGCGGCTCCAGTAGCTACGCCCTCTAGTTTTAAACCTGTAACACAGCCTTATGAAGACCCTGCACCAGTAGTTCCTAGAGTTCAGCTTGATCCTCAAAGAACTACTAGCAGTCTTTTCTCTGATTACTTAGGAGGAGTAGGACAACAGAAAGAACAAACACAAACTCCTGTTTCATCGGGTGTTGATCCTTCGTTGTATACAGACCCTCCTCGTCAAAGCAGTGAACAGCCTGTAGAAACTACAGCTAGTGCTGATACACCTCCTTTATACAGCCCTGTTAAAACAGATTACTATAATAAAGCACAAACAGATAGCAGTGGAAATGTTATACAGTATTTCCATGTGCCTACACCAAAGGCTTCAGGTACTACAGATACTACAGGGATTTCAGGTCTTCCTTCTATTAGTACTCCTGACTATGGAACAGCGGCTACATATGATAGTGCAGAGGAAGCATTGGCTAACTATGCTAATGTCTTTGCGGAAACTGAGTCTCAAAAGGAAGAGACAGCACAGACACATAATTATAATAACTATGACCCTGCTGATTTTGCTAGAGCAGGATATAGTGGCGTAAAAGACCCTGCATTACAAGGACAAGCAGATAAGCTTGTTTCTTACATAGAGGACAACAATATACCTCTATATAAAGAAGTAGAAGGTAAAAAGTATTACTTGACTACAGGATCAGGGGACGCTACTAATACTCTTCTTGGAATGACAGAAGGAGATAAGAACGGTAACTATGTAGCCTACGGAGAAGTAGGGACATACTCTACTATCTTTGAACCTGCTGAAAACATATTAAATCATCCTGTGTTACAAGTTGCCGCTATGTTTGTTCCTTATGGTACAGCTATCCTAACAGCCGCTAAAGGAGTATCAGGGGAAACCTTACACGCAGGGGATTGGGCTAGTTTAGCTAGTGCAGGTCTTGAGAAAGCAGGGTATACTAAAGCCCCTAGCACTGTGGACGGTGTTAAGGATGCAGGTAAAGGTCTTACAATAGGCGGTGTTGATTTAACTTACGCTCAGACCAATGCATTACTTAAGGGTGCTATTACAGGAGACCCTACACAAGCTATTGCTGAGACAGTAACAAGTCGTTACCTTGATAACATTCTTTCTAATGCAGACTCTTCTTTAGGTCAGTCTTTAGATGCTTTAGAAATGGATAAAGATGCTTTTGCTGATGCTTTATCTAACGTAGTAGGTAAGGTTGCTAACGGTGAAGATTTAGATGATGCTGTACTTTCAGGCTTTGCACAGTACATCAGAGAGGACGGTACATTTGAAGGTAACATTGTCCCTGATTGGCTTAGTGAAGCAGGTAGGGACTTTGATGATGCTATCCTACAGCCCATTAAAGATGCTGTAGAATTAATGGCAGGTAGTGCTATAGATGGTATGCAGGAAATAGGACATATTTTAGGTGAGGTAGGGTCAACTGTAGAATCACTTGTTCGTCCTGTAGTAGATGTAGTAGAAGATGTAGCATCAGGAATAGGAGACTTGGGTTCAGAATTTGATGATACTATTTTACACCCACTTGAAGAAACTATTGAAGCATTCGGTGCACCTATTGAAGATGCAGTACGTGAGGCAGGGGGAGTTCTTGCAGATACAATGGCTCCTGTCAAAGAGTTCCTAGAGGAAGTTGGGCCGTCCATTGAGGACACAATACGAGCAGGTGGTAGAGCCTTTGATGATTACATCCTACAGCCATTAAAAGACTTACTTGAAGGAATACTCAAGAACATATCATTAGGTGGCATAGGAGCAGGAGGAGCAGGAGCAGGAGGCGGTGCTTTGTTACAATCCGCAGGAACTGGCTCTGATGATCTCTTTAAATTTAAAACACAAGTGGGCGTAGATTTACCAGAGTTTGAGGAAGTAGCATACCGCGACCCTTTTGAATCCATGTTTCAGTCAACAATCGCATAGGAATAATAATGACTTACTTACAGCTTGTTAATAGTGTACTGCGGAGACTACGAGAAGACGAAGTATCTTCAGTCTCACAGAATAGCTATTCAAAACTTATAGGAGAGTTTGTCAATGATGCAAAACGTACAGTGGAAGATTCCTACGATTGGACAGCTTTACGTACCACATTGACAGTCTCTACAGATACTACTAGTTTTAACTATATCCTAACTGGTTCACAAAACAGAATGAAAGTGTTGGATGTCATTAATGATACCTCTGATTTCTTTATGCAGTACCGTGGTTCTCGTTGGATGGACAATGCTTTCTTAATAGAGACTCCACCTTTAGGCTCACCTCAGTTCTATAGCTTTAACGGTGTAGATGCAAATGGTGATAATGGTGTAGATGTCTACCCTAAGCCCGATGGTGTTTATCAGTTAAGGTTTAACGTAGTGTTGCGTACAGAGGACTTCACAACGGACACAGAAAGACTTGGTGTTCCTTCCTCTCCTGTAGTGCAACTAGCTACAGCATTGGGAGCAAGAGAGCGAGGAGAAACAGGAGGAACAAGTGCGGCTGAGTTGTTTGCTTTAGCAGACAATACGTTAGCGGATGCTATAGCTATAGATGCATCTCAACATCCTGAAGAAAACATCTGGTATTCTTAAATGGCTCAACAACTACAAAACCTTACTATAGCCGCACCTGCTTTCTTGGGTATAAATACTCAGGATTCTCCTGTTGGCATTGATCCTTCCTATGCTTCCATTGCAGACAACTGTGTAATAGACAAGTTAGGTAGAGTAGGTGCAAGGAAAGGTTGGACTGCTATTAGTTCTAATGGTTCATCCGTTCTAGGCTCAAGTCGCGGCATAGAGACTATATATGAGTATATTGATACTTCAGGTGATAAGGTTGTACTATCCGCAGGTAACAATAAAATATTCTCAGGGACTACAACTTTAACGGACATAACACCTTCTAGTTATTCCCCTTCAGGAAATAATTGGAAGATTGTGTCATTAGCTGATCATGCTTATTTGTTCCAAAGAGGACATGAACCCCTAATCTATACTGATGAAAGTGGGTCAGGAGTCCTTGAGAAGTTCTCAAGCCACTCACACGCTACAGGAACACCTCCACAAGGTAATGAAGTCCTGTCTGCATACGGTAGACTCTGGGTAGCAGACGTTACAGGGGATAAGCACACTGTCTACTGGTCTGATCTATTAACAGGACACGCATGGACAGGCGGTTCTTCAGGGTCAATAGACATTACTACTGTATGGCCTAGTGGTTTTGATGAGATAGTCGCACTAGCGGCTCACAATGGCTTTCTAATCATCTTTGGTAAGAAGTCTATACTTGTGTACTCAGGAGCATCCTCTCCTGCCTCTATGACCCTTACAGACACCATAGAGGGCATTGGTTGTATTGCTCGTGATTCTGTACAACAGACAGGTACGGACATTATATTCCTATCTGATTCAGGTGTACGTAGCTTTGGTAGGACAATACAAGAAAAGTCTCTACCTATGAGAGACATTAGTAAGAATGTAAGAAGTGATTTATTGGCTTTAATACCTTTACAAACATACGCTATTAAATCTGTATATTCCCCTGAAGATTCTTTTTACTTACTTACTTTTCCAAACAGTAACATAGTTTATTGTTTTGATATGCGAACTACTTTACAGGATGGTTCTAACAGAGCAACCACTTGGTCTGCTTTATATCCTTTGTCTTTTTCCGTACAGGAGACAGGTGAACTTTATATAGGCATAGACTCAGGAATTGTTAAGTATGCTTCTTATTTAGATGGTGCTAATAAGTATCAGCTTAGGTACTTTAGTAATGCAATGGATTTTGGTAATACATCAAATCTTAAGTTTTTAAAGAAGTTTAACTTAACTATTGTAGGTGGACAAAGCACACCCACAACTCTTAACTGGGGTTATGACTATACTTCAAGTTACACTAAACAAGCTTTTGTTTTTGGTTCGTCCTCCCTTGCTGAATATGGGGTTTCGGAATACAACACAACTGGTGAATACTCAGCCTCTATAGTTGTAAACACTCCAAAGGTAAATACAAGTGGTAACGGAGAGGTTGTAACTATTGGCATTGAAGCTGAGATAAATGCTTCTGCTTTTTCTATTCAAAAAATTGACATACACGCTTTACTAGGGAGACTTATCTAATGTCTAATTATACAAAGACAACTAACTTTGCAACTAAGGACTCTCTAAGTTCAGGAGACCCAAATAAAATTGTTAAAGGTACAGAAATAGATTCTGAATTTAATAACATTGCTACAGCTAGTGCAACAAAAGCAAACACAGCTAGTCCTACGTTTACAGGAACTGTTACAGCTACTACTTTAAATGTCACTGGTACTATATCTGCTGATACTATTTCTGGAGGATCATACTAATGTCAATGTTTACAAAAAACGTAAACTTTATGAATCAAATGGCACAGAAGAATGCACAGGTTGGTTCTGATGGTAGTTCTATTTTTCCTACGTTTAGTTATGACCCAAACACAAACCAGTATATGCAAGACTCCTCTGCGTTTGGTCTTACAGGTGATGCGGCTAATACGTACTTTAGTCCTCAAGAGTTTCAGTCTAAATTTGGTAAAACATTAGGTAAGATGCCATCACAACAAGGTGGCGGAGGTAATAACTTTGGTTTTACTAGAAATGATAATCCCAATGTCGCTTACAATCAAGTTATGGTTCCTTGGAAAAACCCTGATACTGGTGAAACTTACATGGCTCCTAGTGGGGCATACTCACCTCCAGAAGGAAGTAGTTGGGTTAGATCATCAATGGGAGATTTTGGTGGCTTGCTTAATAGCTTAGGACAAACAGGACAAGACGTACCACCAACAGGCATAGCTAACGATCCTGTGCTAACTGGTGGTAACACTGGCGGTACTAATCCTTATGCTCCTTTGGATATACCTAGTGGCACTTCTCCTTCCGACAGTAATTCAGGATACTGGGGTTCAGCATTAGGTGGTCTTCTTTCTGGTGATTGGTTAGGCGCATTAAGGGGAGCAGGGGATTACTATTCTTCCCAAAAGGATATAGAAGGTGCTTATCGTTCAGGTTTAGCAGGAATGGAGATGGCTCAACAACTAGGTCAACAAGTTGCTGAAGGTTCTCAGTTCAAACCATACACGGTCACAAGTAACCTTGCTCAAGTACAGACTGATCCCAGAGGTGGTTACAACGTAAACCTTAGCCCACAACAACAAGCATTACAGAATCAAGCACTAGGACAAGCAGGTCAATTCTTTGGTCAAGCAGGTTCTTATGATCCTTCCATAGCCGCACAACGTGGAGCAATGGGTGGTTTGTTTGGTCAAGCAATGGGACAGTACGGTCAACCCACTGGTTTGGAAGGTTTAACTCAAGCAGGTATCTCAGGCGCACAGGGACAATTAAGTAGAGCAGGACAGCCTTCTGACATCAATCAACTACGTGGTCAATTTGCAGGACAAGTTGGTGGTTACTTAGGTCAGCAACCTGATGCAGGTATTGGCGCATTAGGACAGCAAGCACTTCGCTTAGGTAGTCAAGGATTAGGACGGTCTGGTCAAGGACAGGAAGGTTTTGATAGCTTACAGGGCTTACTTACCTCACAGGCAGGAAGTAGGTTACAAGACTCTGCGTCTACTTTACCTTCTCAAGTAGCTAGTCAAGTATACGGCTTAGGTATGCAGGGTTTACAGGACAGGTCTGCCCCTACAGACATAGAGGCTTTACGCTCACAGTACGCAGGACTAGCAGGTCAAGCAGGTCAAGGGCTTCTTTCTACACCCGAACAAAGACAGGCTGACATATATGAGTCTATCAGAGCAACACAAACTCCTGAAGAACAGCGTCAGCGTTTGGCTTTAGAGGAGCGTATGTTGGCTCAAGGACGTACTGGTGTTTCCTCCGATGCATACGGTGGTGCTTCCCCAGAACTCTTAGCTATGGAAACTGCTCGTCAGGAAGCAATGGCTCGTGCAGGGTTGTCAGCTAGACAACAAGCTATGGCAGAACAACAGCAAGGACTAGCGACTGCTCAGTCTCTAACAGGGCTTACTACAGGACTAGCAGGTACTTCCTCTGACTTACAATCTGCGGCACAGTCACGAGCATCTCAGTTAACGCAGTTAGGTTTAAGTGCTGATCAAATACAATCTCAGCTAGAGAGTGAAGGATTGTCCAGAGGATTGCAAACAACGCAAGCGGCAGGACAAATGGCAGGAATTAGGTCTGATCTTGACTCTGCCTCACAAGCAAGGGCAACACAGTTGTCTCAGCTAGGACTGAGTGCAGAGCAGATTGAATCACAGTTACGTAGTGAAGGACTGTCTCGTGCTACTACCGCAGGTACAACAGCAGGACAGCTTGCAGGTATAGCGTCTGACCTTGAGACAGCAGGTATTGGACGAGGTACTGCCTTAGCTAACTTAGGTCTTGCAGGGACAGAAGCAAGTAACACAATGGGTAGACAGCAACTAGAAGACCTGATGAACTTACAGCGTTCTGATATGTCTAGCGCACAGATACAGCAAGCACTACAGCAAGGAAACTTAGGTTTAGGCACAGGTATGCTACAGGCAGGATATATGCCACAACAACAAGCCCTTGAGATGCTAAGACAAAGCCAAGTACCTGCACAGCTTGCAAGCGCAGGTCAGTTACAAGGCGCTAACCTTTATGGTCAGCTAGGTGCGGCAGGTATTGAGTCCTATATGGGTGGTGCTGATTTAGCCAATCGTTTACAGATAGCACAACGTCAAGGCTTAATGCAACAAGCACTAGGCACACAGCCCACAAGTCAGGAACAAATGATTGCACAGCTTTTAGGTGTTGATCTTGGAGAAAATAACGGTTACTTAGGGAGCATACTAGGTGGACTAGGAGGACTGTTTGGTGGCCTGTTTGGTGGTGGTGATGAAGACGAAGAAGACGCAGGTTCTAGTAGATCAGGAGGAGGTTAATAATGGTTGATTTAAACTTAGCACAGTTTTTTACTGGTGGCCCTCAACGTGGACAAGGAATAAATCCTAGCAATCCTACACCTATGCAACGAGGACAAGGGGGTATGTTAAGTGGCCCACCTTCTCACGCAGATAAACTACAACTAGCCATGTCTCAGCTTGATCAAAACAATGTTGAAGACTTAGCTAAACTTGCTAAAATTCTACAGGCAACTGGGGATACAGCAGGAGCAGTTAAGGTACTCAAAAGAATTGAAGACATTAGAAAAGCTGAAGTAAGCGCATCTGAAAAACAAGCGGAGTCTGAACAGGAAACTAAGGTTAGAGAAGTTCTTTTAAAAATAGCAAAGGCACAGGGAAACACAGACGCAATAGATTTCCTAGTAGCAGGGGGTGACTTAAGCAAAGCACAGGATGTTCTCTTTAGAGCAAAGCCTAAAGCACCTCAAGAACCTAGGACTCCCCATGCTTCTATAACTAAAACTGAACAAGATATATATAAAGCATTGTTTAAACAGGATGATAAATTTGAAAACTATTTTGATGAAAAAAGGTTTTTTGGCAGGGACGATAAAAACAAAAGACTAATTCTTATGAATAAGGCAGAAGAAATTTATACAGCCGATCCTAAAAAAGGGCGCAAGAAAGCGGCTGACGAGGCACTGACTATGCTTAAGTATGGTACTAGTGGCTCATCTTCTACCTCTAAAAAAGCTAACAATAATGATCCCTTCGGAGATGCTTAAGGAGACTGCTTGTGTCTGAAGTTTATACTTTAACTTTACAAGATATCCAGTCCTCACCTAACCTAAGAAACAAAGGTGCGATTGTAGGGGACGAAATTATCAACGGTAAACTATCACGCGTATACTCTAAAGAAGAGGACGCTGTAACATCTAGTTATATCTTAACTAATGAAGACATTGCTAGTTCTCCTAACTTACAGAGTAAAGGAGCAATAGCAGGTGAAAGAATTGTAGACGGAAAATACCGCAGTTCTCAAGTAGACGATACTTGGACTCAGTTTAAGTATGGGTGGGACGAGGAACAAGGTTTTCTTGCTGATGCGGCTGTATGGCTTGAGTCTCACTTACCTATAGGTGAAATACACGTTGACTTGGGTGTTAATGATTTTAGTGCTGTTAGTTATAGTTCTCCTGATGAACTGTATGGTGAAGGGTTCTCACAGGCTACCCCTGAACAACGCAGGGAAATGATTATAGACACTAAGCATCGACAGCTACAGGAAAAGTATGGTCAAGACTTTGTACCTAATGAAGAGTCTACAGCCAGAACAGTCGGCAATGTAGCCGCTATGTTAGCTGACCCTACAACTGCTATTCCTCTAGGGGGTGGTGTAAAAGCCGCAGGTATTACAGGTGCGGCTTTAGGTGGTACAGCAGTAGCCGCTAAAGATTGGGCTATGACAGGGGAAGCAGACCCAGTAAATGTAGGTATAGGTGCAACCTTGGGTGCAGTAATACCTATGGGCATGGTCAAGGGTGGTAAAGTCTTAGGGAATAAGTCAGCTAATAAACTTATTAAGAAAGCCCAAGCCAAGATAGACACGCATATTTCTCAAGGCGGTGGCATTAGGGACGTTGAAAAAGTCTTAATGGAAGCCAAGATAAACCCTGCGGCAGTCAAAGCCGCCCAAACAAGAACAGGTACTAAAGTAAGAATACCTGCGAACCAAACATCTGCTCTAAGAAAAATAGATGAGATGATACAGACTGATCAAGCTACCTCTCGTTTGTATAGTAAGTCCTTAGATAAATACTTAGGTTCTCTATCCACAAGAATAGGTAACATACATCAAGGATTAAAGTATAGACTAAGAGAGTTTGAATTTAACACCCATGTAAACACTGCGGCATACGCTAAGAAAGTAGAACCTTTCTTTGTAGGTATGAAACAATTACCTAAGACTTCCCACATGACCATATCCAGACACTTAGCCAACGGTGAACTGGACGAGGCCGCAGGTGTAATGAAAACCTTTTCTCCTGAGTTAGCCGATAACTTTAACATTACTGTACGTCCTGTACTTAAAGACTTAGGCAAGCAGTTAAAAGACGTAGGTCATACCTTTGATGAAGTAGAGAACTATTTTCCACGTTTAGTTAAAGACTATGACAACCTACGTAAATCTTTAGGAATGAAAGAGCAAGGGTATATAGACAAACAGATTGAAGAGTTTGCTAAAAAGAAAAACAAATCTGTTTCAAACCTCACCAACGAGGAAAAATCAAGAGTCACTAACTTAGCCATGCGTGGTTATCGTCAAACAACGGATGGTGGTAAGCCTCGTTTTGTCAAGCAAAGAACCATGACTCAGTTAGACGATAAGCTATTGGAAAACTATGCATCCCCTGAAGAATCTCTGTCAATGTATATTCGTAATGCTGTCAATGATATAGAGAAAAGAAAGTTTATGGGCAGGGCAGGGAAGAAAGATAACTACGTGATAAACGAAGCAGGAGACTTTGACGCTGATAAGTCTATAGGAAAAATAATAACTGATCTTAAAGACGAAGGGCAGATCAGGGTTGAAGATGAACTACCTTTGCAGGAAATGTTGAGTGCTAGGTTTATAGGAGGAGAGCAAAGTCCTTCTAAAGGCTCGTCCACAGTCAGAGACTTGGGCTACATGGGAACTATTGCTAACCCTATATCAGCCATCACTCAGTTTGGTGACTTAGGTGTAGCGTCAGGTCTTAAAGGATTTAGAAATACTCTTGGTGCTATGTTTAAAACTAAAGATTTAAAGATAGTTGATTTAGGAATAGATGATTTAATTGCTAAAGAACTTGCACTAGGAGATCAACGTGCTACTGCTAAAGCTTTAAATAAACTGATGGGTGTTGCAGGATTTAAAAGGGTTGATAGGTTAGGTAAAGAAACTTTTATTAATGCCTCACTAAGAAAAGCCAAAGGAATGGTGAAGACTCCTAAAGGAGAACAAGCTTTAAGGAGAGAAGTTAAAGATATGTTAGGGGATGAAACAGACTCCTTTATCGCTGACCTTAAAGCAGGTAGACTTTCTGATAATGTTAAGCTGTGGTCTTTTAATCAGCTATCGGATGTACAGCCTATTTCTCTAAGCGAAATGCCACAAGCTTACCTCAGTGCGCCTAACGGTAGAATATTATATATGCTTAAATCTTTTACCTTAAAGCAGTTAGACATTGTACGTAGAGAAGTAGTACAAGAGTGGGCTAAGGGAAACAAGTATCAAGCCTCTAAGAACGCGGCTTTGCTTGCAGGGTATGTTAGTGCGGCTAACGTGTCTACTCAGTCTGTTAAGGACATTCTCTTAGGAAGGGAAGTCAGACCAGAGGATTTACCTTCTAAATCTTTGTGGGCTTTGCTAGGAGCATACGGTTTAAATCAGTATAATTATACCAAGTATTTACAACAAGGTAAACTAGTGGAAGGTGCGGCTAGTTATATCACTCCTGCTACTCCTATTATAGACGCTGTTGTTACGTTAGGTATGGAGTTGACTGCTGAAGAAGAAGCTGACTTTAAACCTGTACTAAGAGGAGTACCTTTAGTCGGGCCGCTGTTATACAGTTGGTTCGGTGGTGGTGCTGAGGCTTACAACGAGCGACAAGAGA
>ERZ1046740.2665-NODE-2665-length-11330-cov-5.003725_pt1 | contig 11330 bp, 15 predicted proteins | sample MGYA00383093_ERZ1046740 | MGnify/ENA primary metagenome ERZ1046740 (study PRJEB29581, sample SAMEA5548363) | metagenome | biome: marine; feature: coastal; material: water | depth 25 m | study: Short-term variability in the microbial, nano- and picoplankton...
ATCTAATCCGAGACCTAGACGCTGGCCGAATTGCGGTCATCATGAACGAGTTTGGGGTTGTGGGGCTCGATTATGATCTGATCGAGGAGTCGACAGAAGAAACCATTCATATGCAGTCAGGGTGTGTGTTGCACCATCTGCGGTGATCTTTTGGAGGCGTTGGGAAACCTCATTACGCGCCGGAACAATGGCGCTTTGTCGTTTGATCGCATTGTCATCGAAACAACCGGAATAGCTGACCCTGGTCCCATTTTACACAGCTTGGTCGTCGACCAACTTGTCGGTCCTTCCTTTCGGATGGACGGTGTTGTAACTCTGGCCGATGCTGCGACGGGACCACGCACACTTCAAAAGCAGTTTGAGGCGGTTAATCAGATCGCGACGTCGGATCTTATCATTCTAGCCAAAACAGATTTGGTTCCAGCGATTGATCTCGCGCGTTTCGAAGCACAGATCGCCGAGATCAATGGGTCGGCACGACGTGTTCGCGCAGACCATGGGCGTGTTTCACCCGGCACATTGTTCGGGTTGTCGGCGATGCGTCCAATTGTGACATCTGACGAAGTGTCGAATTGGCTGGGAATGGCCACGCCTCAACCTGATCACCTTGCGGGGCTCTCTGGGGCCAGCGTGAAGCAAATCAAACCTGCCACTTTGCCCTTCGCACAGAGCCAGTCGCCCGCGCATCACACCACATGATCAATTCGGCGTCCATTGAAGTGCAAGAACCGATCCAGGCCAATGTGTTTGATTTTTGGCTCGACACCCTTGTCGCTCCGAGGGGCCCAGACATATTGCGCATCAAGGGGATTGTGCACGTGGAAGGCATCGGCTGGCCTTTTGTCTTTCATGGCGTACAGCACATTTTGACGCCCCTGTGCCGCTGGAGTCTTGGACAAGCGAGGACACAACTAGCCGGGTTGTGGTCATTGCGCGCGATATGAGTGAAGAAGACCTCAAGGCCAGCCTTGAGTTGCTGCGCACGCAGCCCAAAGAGAACGATACAGCAACGCAAGGCATGATGACCCACACCACAGAGATGCAATTTTGATCTCTGTTCGTTTTCTGTTACCGGTTGGGTTGCGTGTTTTGATGTGCGTTCGGCCAAGTGGTTCTGAATTTGGCCCGATGTCGTCTGTCATGCACCAAAGGACAAAACGATGAAACACACGCCGGTGCCAGACAGATCTAAGCAAAGCCTTTCCTCCAGTTGCGCAGGTGCGGCTTAGCCGATGTCAGCCGACATGGCCGATCTAAATGAGCAAACGCAGCGAGAAAATGCGGACAGAAGTCCTCGCGGTCTTGCGTGACGCTTGCAGCGCGTTGTCTGCTATGATGTGTTGGGTGAGTTGCGTTCTGCGCATCCAAACATCGCGCCACCCACTGTTTACAACGCGCTCGCCGCTCTGACCAAAGATGGGCGGGTTCACTGCATCGAGTCGCTCAAAGCCTATGTCGCCTGCCAATGCGGTGGGCCGCATCCGGCATCTGTTCTTTCAATCTGCGATGACTGTGGATTGGTCGAAGAACGCGTTGCTCCTGACCTCCTGAAAGACCACTCGGGTTTTGTGGAAGAAACAGGTTTTGCCCTACAGCGCCATATAGTCGAAGTGCACGGCATTTGCTTCGCTTGCAACTCTGGGGCAGGGCAGCCCTAACACATCGCTTACGGCGCTGGGCAATAGGTGACAACCATCTGGTTGCGACCCGCACCGAGCAGACACAAGGCCAAGCTACTTACGGCGGCCGGCTGTTCTGTAGAGCAACAGAAAAACGAAAACCGATCCAAGCGATGTCGTGACGATACCAACCGGTAATTCCTGCGGTGCAAGCAAAAGCCTGCTAAGAATATCTGATCCCGTCAATAAGGCCGCCCCAACAAGGGCGGCGGTTGGGATCAGGTGGCGGTGCATTGGCCCGGCAATACCTCGCGCGATATGCGGTACCATCAGCCCCACAAAACCAATCACACCAGCGACTGAGACAAAAACGGCAGTCGCAAGGGCCGCGGTAAAGAACATCGCGAAACGTAAGCGTTGCACAGGGACCCCAAGTGTCGAGGCCGTGAGATCGCCGGTCAACAGGGCATCTAGCCAGCGCCCACGGTACATCGCGTAGCACAAAATGAGCAGCAGGCCGGCACAGACCAGTGGGAAGGTTTCCCACCTAGCAAGGCCAAGGCCACCCAGCATCCAGAAGACGATCGAATGCGCCGCACGGCTGTCACCAGCAAAGACCAAGTAGTTGGTAATTGCAGCAAAGAGAAACGATACGGCGAGACCTGCAAGGATCAGCTTTTCAGGCGCGCTTGTTCGCAGGCTGTGCACAAGACCCAATACGATCCCGGAGGCGATTAGCCCACCGCTAAAGGCCGCCAGCGGTAAGGTCCAAAACCCCAGAACGTCCCCCGTGACCGTGATCACAAATACCGCACCCGCGGCGGCACCTGAAGACAGACCGAAGAGAAAGGGATCCGCCAGGTCGTTCCGTGTGGTGGTTTGCAGCACCACCCCAACCACACCCAAACCTGCCCCGATCACGGCGGCAAAAAGCGCGCGTGGCAAGCGCAGATCAAACACGATGCGGTGCAGCGGGGACATATCCCCCTCAACGATGCCGGTGCCCAGAAATACCGCACGCAGCACGTCAGCGGCGGGGATTGAGGTGGTGCCATAGGCCGTAGACAATAGGAGAAGGGCGGCCAGAAGGACCGCCCCCAGAATGTGCATCAGGCCCAAGCGATTCACGTTAGTTCAAAACCGGGTGCATGGCCCGCGCCATCTTGGCAATCGCCGCAATGTTGGCGGGCCCAGGTGTCAACTCTTCATACCGCAGACCGATCCACCGTTCATTTTTCACGGCATCCGTCAACGACATCACCGGGTGCTCTTGCAGGAACTTAAATGTATCTGCGGCACCATTGCCGGTCTGGTAGTCAAGCAGCACCAAGAACTCTGGGTTCGCCGCGGCGACCGTTTCCCAAGACGTCCGACCCCAGCTTGTTTCCATATCATGCGTGACGTTTACGCCGCCAGCAGCGGCAATCATTGCGTCCGGGATTGCAAATTTGCCCGCCGTAAACGGTGCGTCGGCCGGACCATCCAGCAAGAACACGCGCGGTTTTACACTATCAGCGTTTTGGTCCTCAATGGCACTCAATTCCTGTTTCCAGGTGGTGACCAGCGCCTCAGCCTTGTCTTCGACACGCATCACCTTGCCCAGTCGTAGAATGTCATCAAACAGCAGGTCCATGCTTGCCTCTGCACGGTCCTTGTCCAGATGCACGCAGCTCTCTGTGAGGATCATGGTCTTGATGCCAAAAGGCGCGAGCGTATCCGGCGTGACGTCTCCGCCGGGTTTCATGCCATAGTACCAGCCTGCGAAAAACAGATCAGGCTCTGCCGCCACAAGGTTCTCAACAGTCGGATATTTTGGTGCAAGCTCCGGAATATCACCCCGCAACGCATCGAAATCAGGGCTTGTTTTATACCAGCCGGTAATGCCCGTCAGACCCACAATCTGATCCTGTAAGCCAAGGGCAAATGCCATGTCGGTCATGTTGATATCATGGACAACCAAACGTTCGGGTTTGGTGTCGAAGACCAGCGGTTCACCGCAATTGTCGACAGTGACCTCTTGCGCGGCAGCGCCGCTTGCGGCGACCACGAAAAGGGCGGCGGACAGGATGTGTTTCATTTACTTTTGTTCCATTTTTGGGGGTAGGGATGGGGTTTTTCGGATATCAAGCGCCGGGATCACCCGGCCGTCGTGCTGAAGGCACAGATAGTCGACGCCAAACGTGTCTTGAACGCGGTCTGGCGTCAGCACCTCAGACACCGGACCAAACCCGGTCAGCCGCGCAGATTTCATCAAGGCGACATGGGTCGCAAACTCGGGGATCAGCACCAGATCATGCATAATCATCACAACTGTGATGCCCAGATCGGACACCAGCGACAACATACGTCCCTTCGCATCCGGATCGAGATGGTTGGTCGGCTCATCCAGAAACAACAAAGACGGGTTTTGTGCCAGCGCCCGCGCGATATGGGCGCGTTGACGTTCGCCACCCGACAAGACCGCCATTTTCTTGCCTGCAATTGCCGCCAATCCGGTCAGTTCAAGAATGCGGCTCAACTCTTTGGCATGGACCTCTGCGGCATGATCGGCCTGAATTGGAATTTGGCCCAAAGCCACGTAGTCGCGCAGCGACAGCCGCCCGTCAGGGTTTTCCTGCTGGCTGACGACGGCAATCATCCGGGCCCGCTGTGTGGCAGCCATCTGTTTCAGACTGCGCCCGCCCACCAGCACGTCACCTGAGGCAAGATCAGTCGCGCCACACAGAAGATTAAGAAGTGTCGTTTTGCCAGCACCGTTCGGCCCGGCAATCGCAAGAATTGCACCAGTCTCCAGTTCAAAAGACGTTCTTAGCAACAAGGCATCGCCATTTGCCGCGGCATAGCCAACGTCCCTTGCCACAAGAAATGTCGAAGACGTCATCGCGGCGTCTCCTGTGCGATCCGGGGCAAGCGGGACAATGTCTTGTCCATCAGCGCCGGTGGCCTGTCAGTGGCGTTTGTCCAACCGTCCGCAGAGCGGGCGTATTGGTGCGCGAATGCCACCAAGGCGTCCAAATCGGTAGCACTTGTGATGTCGCCAAACAGATACTGCGCCTTGCCCAAGGCCTGAAAGCCGACCGTGGTCGGCCGTTCGCATCCGGCCATGCAATCAACGGTCCGAAGTGCAAAGCGCGCAGGCAACCTGGCTGCCGCAGCCGCCATCAGGTCGTCCGCATGCGCAGCCCCCTCGCAGGTGGCGCAGATCAAAAAGAGATGATCAGGATCGTCGGTCACCGTCTGCTCCACTTGTTGCCAAGCGCGGACGGAAGGAACCGAATATGTGAACACGTGTCAGTCGTGCCATCAAAGCCTCCTTCCAGGACGCCCCGCCCCGGGTTGGTTACAAAAATGATGGCAGGTCTCCTGACTTGCGGGTCGATGCTTGGCCATCCTTCCCGGCCCTTGGCCCAGTGGATCTTTGGCGTCGCTCTCCGCTCACAGTTGCGGGGGCAGTCACGGACTTAGTGCCGGGTGGCACCTTCACCGTATTCCCTTTTCATCCCACAGTTGCACCATAGGAAACCATCATCGGTACGAGTGGCTGAGATTTGATGAGAGGTCAATGTCGAATTGCCGCTGAGGAGAAAGGAAGGGCGCATTTTTGGGACCGAAATGAATTGTACAAAACGGTCATTTGGCCTTTTGGGAACGTACAAATTGTACAATTTCCACTTTTGCATGATGTGCCAGCGTCTTCATGCAAACGAAAAACGCCCGCTCAAATGAGCGGGCGTTTCGCGATCCAAAAAGATCGAAATTCTTAGCGACGCAGGCCAAGGCGTTTGATCAGGTCCTGATAACGGGCCTCGTCTTTGCCTTTGGTGTAGTCCAGCAATTTACGACGCAGAGCAACCATTTTCAAAAGGCCACGGCGACCGTGGTTGTCTTTTTTGTGGGTCTTAAAGTGCTCGGTCAAAGTCGCGATTCGCGAGGACAGAATAGCAACCTGAACTTCGGGCGAACCGGTGTCGCCTTCTTTGATTGCGAATTCTTTCATTACGCGGGCTTTTTCTTCAGCAGTAATCGACATCGGGATCTCCTTTAGTCAAAGGGTGAAGGGCACGAGCCGGGATGTCGTCCAGCAAGGTCCTATAAGAGAATCCCCCCAAGTTTCTTAGGCGGATGCGGGCGTATAAGAGATATTTGTGCAAATGAAAAGGGGTAGCGCAATGCGCACTGCACCTAAGCTGAGGCGGACAGTATGCCAGTAACCGAAATGTCGGATTGGGACACCACTGAAACGTCTGCAACGGACAGGTCCGGGTTTCCCTGAACTGTCGCGACCAGAACGCCTTCGATAAATATTCCGCTCGCGCTCGGATTGTCCGCTAGACGATGCACTTCGAATTCAGGCGGCGCGTCTGCATTGTCATAAACCAGAACGAGGCTGTCTTCATTTTCGTCAAAGTCTGTGATTGTTGTTGTTTCATTGGTGTTTGACCACTCGCTCATCAGAATTTGATCAAGCCCGTCCCCACCTGTCACCCAATCTCCAGCACCTGCGATGATGGTATCATCACCATCCCCACCGTTCAGAAAATCAACGCCCGATGCCTCGGTCTCACCAGTGCCAATGATAAGGTCCTGACCGTCGCCGCCAAACAATGTGTCAGCGCCTTCGCCGCCAGTAAGGATATCGTTGTCCGCCCCGCCATGCAGCGCATCATTGCCCTCACCACCACTCAGACTGTCTGATCCAAAACCACCAGTGAGCGAGTCGTCCCCAGCGCCGCCGTGCAATACATCATCGTCCATGTGGCCAAACAAACTGTCATTTCCGCTACCACCGTTCAGCGTATCGTCACCATATTGGCCATGCAGCACGTCGTCCCCTTCATCACCTGACAAAAGGTCATTTCCGTCTTCGCCGTACAGGTGGTCTTCGCCAGCCCCGCCAAAAACAGTATCGTCGCCGCCATATCCGTTAATCTGGTCGTCCCCGCTGCCGCCCGAAATCTCTTCGCTCACATCGGTGCCAGATAGAATTTCATCTTCAAGAGAGCCTGGTGCACCAACGCCAGAGATGTCTACGCCAGTGCCGGGTTCATCTATTTCGGGTTCTTCGGGGAGGATGTCATCGTCTTCATCTGCAGTTGCGATGTCCTCGAATCCGACCACGACCACCGCACTGGCAGCCATCAGCCCTAAAAGGCCTGCAAAAATAAACATCACTCACACTCCACACAACACCCCACGTAATAAGGACATACGCCCTGTGTTTCGTAAATGAGTATTCGGAAAGATGGTTAAAACATGGTAAATGCGAATAGGGTCGAGCAGGGGTGACCTAAGCCAGCCAGATTTCGGGTTTTTGCGCGTAAGCAATATACAACGGATGCCGCGGATGGCCTTTTTGAGTTAAGCCAAGGCAATGAACCGGACGCCCGGCCGCGCGCAAAACCTTTTGCATTTCTGCACCACGGTCCAAGTGGTCACCGTGTGCTCCCCAAGCCGCAATAACCGTGTCTGCCCAGTGACATGCACGCGTAATGGCCAAATCATTTTCGGGCCCCTCAGGAAACAGGTGCGCGCGCATTACCTTGGGGTAGGTCTCTCGCAATGCAAAGATATTGACCGCACAAAATCCTCCAAAGCCCAAAGCGCGCGCGCGTCTTTCGCAGCGCTCAATGGTTGGATCATTCTGTTTTTCGGTCGCCTTGGATGGGTTGAGCATAATGAACACAACCCGTTTGCCTTCGGGCTGCCAAACACGTGTCAAAGAATAGCGATAAGTCTCGCATTCAGAATACTCGGCATGAGAGGTGGCATCGTTCTTTTGGTGGTGCCGGACAATCACGGATTTGCTCAGGCTTCTGGCAGAACAAAAACGCGGTTTGGATGCAGTTCTCCGGCCTTAAAAACACCAACTGCAACAGCTTTTCCGTCATACGACGCCCAAGCGTCGTCCCCGTAATCGACGTCATGGGCGATCACCATACCGGGGTTGCCATTGCGCAAACGGGTCACGCCTTCGGGGGTGCATTTCACCTCTGGCAGGCTGGCCAGCGCGACCTCTAAGGAGTGCAGATGGGTATCCAGTTCGGGTGTCCGGGCGATTTCTTCGATTTGGTCGAGGGTCAATCCGTCTTTGGCCTCAAAGGGTCCTGACCAGATGCGGCGCAGTTTCAAAACATGGCCGTAGCACCCCAACGCTTCGCCAAGATCGCGGGCGATCGAACGGACATATCCACCCTTGCCGCAGGTCATCTCAAGGGTCACATGATCGGCGTCCAAACGGTCTGTCATAACCAATTCTTCGACCCACAAAGGACGCGCGGCAATCTCGACGTCTTCGCCGTCGCGCGCCAGCTTGTAGGCGCGCTGGCCGTCAATCTTTACAGCTGAAAACTTGGGGGGCACTTGCATGACGTCTCCGACAAACGGCCCAAGCGCGTCCTTGATCTGTTCGTCAGTGGGGCGTGCATCAGACTGCGCGATAATCTCGCCTTCGGCATCGTCGGTATTGGTGGCCTGTCCAAGACGCACGGTGAACTCGTAACACTTTAGGTCGTCTGTGATGTAGGGCACGGTCTTGGTGGCCTCGCCCAAGGCCACGGCCAGAACACCTGTGGCTTCTGGATCCAATGTTCCAGCGTGGCCCGCTTTTTTGGCCTCAAGCGCCCAGCGTACTTTGTTCACCACAGAAGTTGAGGTCATGCCAGCGGGCTTGTCGACAACAAGCCATCCCGAGATATCCCGACCTTTGCGTTTACGTCCCATGGTGCCGTCCGTTCTGAGTGCTAAGGGCGGCGGCGTAGCGGAACGCGGATGGGGTGTCAATTTCTGTTATTGCTTAGGGGCGCTGCTCCTCTTGTCGAAATCTTACGGCTTTCGACGTGCAGCCTTGGATATTTCTGCCCTTTTGGAAGAAAGGTCAGTTGCTGCGAATGACACCAACAATCGGACCCAACCAAAATCCGGGGTCAGAGCGGTCTAGGGAAGGGGCGTGCAGGCGGCTGACTTTGCCGTCAAAATATAGCGCGCTGGGCAGGTCTAGCGCATCCCGAAACAGGCGGCCAAATTCGTGGAATGTGACGGGATTGTTTGAGATGGCAAAGATCGCGCGAGTGCCATCCGCGTTGGTGCCAACGCCGTTGCGCACAAACCGTGAAGTGCTGTCTGGCAGAAAGCGGGGGTGCAGTTCACCTTCGATCACAAGCATTGGGCCAGATTGGCTGGCATAGGTGCAATTCGGTGCAGTCTGCTCAAAAGTCAGAGTTTCGATCACGTCTGTACGGGTGCTGCCAATACAAAACACGCCATTTGGCAACAGGCCAAAATTGCCCTTGCTGGCACCTGTGAGCAGGCGACCTTCGGTGTGTTCGGTTTCCTTGTACAGGCCCACAGGGCTGCGGTCGGCATGATACATGCCTGCGTTCATTGCAAAGATCAGGGTTTGGCCATCTGGCAACGCTTTTTCTATGGCCGAGAACTGACCCAGTGGCATGCCTTTGTCATCGCGCAGAAACAGGCGCAGGTCTTCGTGCGTCGTGTCGACTTCGCAAATTGTATAGCGATTACCATCATAGCTTAGATCGCGGCATTCAACCGCTTGGGCCATCGTCGCCAACGCACAAAGCGCGGCCAAAATGGCAACCGCGCGGATCATTCTTCGCTTTCGATATCCTGACGCACGTGATCCTGCTCAAGCATGCGTCGCGTCGCGTCCATCTGATCGAATGTGTGATCTATCTGGAACCGCAAATCGGGCGTGTATTTCAATCCGGTTTTTTTGCCAATGGCACGGCGCAATTCGCCCTTGTTTTGGGCCAGAAGCTTTAGCACGTCTTCTTTGCCTTTTCCGCCAAGCGGCAACACATAGGCTGTTGCGATCTTGAGATCAGGAGACGTGCGGACTTCGCCCACAGTGATGGACATGCGGTTCAGGTCAGGGTCGTGCACCTCGCCGCGCGACAGCACCTCAGCAAGAGAGCGACGGATCAGTTCGCCGACGCGAAGCTGACGCTGTGAGGGGCCGGAGCCTTCGTAAGATTTGTTCTTTGCCATAGTCCTCACTTAGGCCTTTCCTAAGGCTTTGCCAAGCGCCCCTGCTTTCGATAAACCGGGCCAGACAAAAAGTAGCCAACAGTAGCCGATAAAGGACAGCCAGATGGAAAATCTGCCAGGAATTGTGATTACGGGTGCATCGGGCCGCATGGGCCAAATGCTGATCGAGACCGTGACCCAAAGTGACAAGGCCTGTTTGGTTGGGGCTATTGAACGCGAAGGACACCCTTGGGTCGGCATGGATATTGGTGAGGCCATGGGTGGTCAGGCGCTGGGTGTTAAGGTGACCGATCAGCCATTGGATGCCTTCGCCAAGGCGCAAGCCGTGATTGATTTCACCGCTCCTGCTGCGACACTGCAGTTTGCAAAACTGGCCGCACAGGCGCGTGCTGTGCATGTGATTGGCACCACTGGCATGAGCGATGAAGATATTGCCAAACTTGAACCTTGCGGACGTCATGCAGTGATTGTGCGGGCTGGCAACATGTCTTTGGGCGTGAACCTTCTGGTGCAACTCACCAAAAAGGTGGCGGCAGCATTGGATGAAGACTTTGACATCGAAGTGATCGAATCGCATCACAACGAAAAAGTCGACGCGCCTTCGGGAACCGCGCTGATGTTGGGTGAGGCGGCGGCGGAAGGTCGAGGTGTCAATCTGGCTGACGTTTCAGATCGTGGGCGCGATGGTATCACCGGAGCCCGCAAAAAAGGCGATATTGGATTTGTCGCCATTCGGGGTGGCGATATTGTGGGGGAGCATGACGTGATGTTTGCCGCCCCAGGCGAGCGTATTGTGCTGCGCCATCTGGCCAGCGATCGCGCTGTTTTTGCGCGTGGGGCCCTAAAGGCCGCGCTTTGGGGGCAGGATAAAAAGCCGGGTCAGTACGATATGTTGGACGTTTTGGGGCTCTAGAAGTTTATAGTTTGGATGTTTGGATAAAGCCCTCAAAGCCTTGGGTGGTTTCAACCACTGATGCCTCAAAGATTTCGATCATTGGCATGACAATGGGTTCTATCTCTGCCCAAACGGGCCCGCCATAAAAGGCGTCTTTGACTGCTTCGCGTTGTTCCAAGCTGTCAAAGGCGCGACTCCAATGCACCAGATCGGGGTTTTCCAGATCACGCATAGGGCCAAAATCCTGCATGCCTGCATCGCGCAACGCCTTGCGGTTGGTCGCTTCAAAAAATTGAATGAATTCTTCTCGACGTCCTGGTTTTAATCGGTAACGGCGAATTTCAATGATCATGCTGATACTTTACGTCAAAAATCGATTGCGATGCCTTTTTTTTCCCAATCCCCGAAGCGAACAGGTTCGGGTCCATCACGACCACCCAACTCAGTGGGCATTTCCTTGGCTTTTGCATTTTTTCTACGATCTTCGGCTTCGGCCAAAGCACGTTGTGCAGCAAGTGGAAGGTCTTGTTTGGATTGTTCGGGCGTATCGCTCATTGGCAGGCTTCCTTTCGGGTCATGCCCCTGATATACGCGCCCGTCCCCAAAGGACAAGTTTTACAGGAGCGCCTTCATGTCCCAGAGCGGAGTTTTTGCCCGTCGCAGTGCAGTCTATCTGTTGGATCAGGTGCTTGGCGAAGAACGTCTATTGCCCGAGTTGATCAGTGGTGGTGCGCTGGAACAGTTGCAGCCTGAGGATCGCGCACGTGCTCAAAGACTGGCGACGGAAACATTGCGTGGTTTGGAACGCG
>ERZ1046740.2666-NODE-2666-length-11325-cov-6.597161_pt1 | contig 11325 bp, 11 predicted proteins | sample MGYA00383093_ERZ1046740 | MGnify/ENA primary metagenome ERZ1046740 (study PRJEB29581, sample SAMEA5548363) | metagenome | biome: marine; feature: coastal; material: water | depth 25 m | study: Short-term variability in the microbial, nano- and picoplankton...
GGGATGGCCTCCAGTACAACAACTTGGAGGATGGAGATTTAAAGATCAACTTGATTTATGGACTTTTAAAAAGTCACCAAGTAGAGTATCAGCTTTGGATAACCACCCGAATGAACTAGGACATATCACTGTTTGTGATAAAATAAATATACTATTACAAGAATATAATATAATAGGAAAAAATAATGGATAGTTGGCATAAAGATTATTTACTAAACAAAGAAGAATATCAAAAACTTTTTGATGTTACTATGCAAAAAGAACAGGAAACTAATGTCGAGTTTTTAGAAAAAAGTCTTACTAAATTGACTGGAAGAAATTATGCTATTGCATGTAATAATGGAACAGACGCTTTACACTTTTCATTAATAAGTTTAGGTATCAAACCAGGTGATGAAGTTATTACAACCAACTTTTCTTGGATATCTACAGCTTCATGTATATCAATGGTTGGTGCTACTCCTGTATTTTGTGACATAGATATATCATCTTATCATTTATCACTTGATAGTATAAAGAATATGTATTCAGATAAGACAAGAGCAATTGTATATCCTCATTTATTTGGTAATATGTCAGAAACAAAACATATAATAGAATTTTGTAAAGAAAAAAATATAGCATTTATAGAAGACGCTGCTCAATCATTAGGCGCTAGTTTAAATGATATTAAGGCAGGTACAATAGGTGATATTAGTACATTAAGTTTTAATGCAAACAAAGTAATTGCTGGTATTTCAGGTGGTGGTGCTATATTAACAGACAATAAAGAATATGCTAATACAATTAAAAAAATAAGAAAACATGGTGAAAACGAAATGTTAGGTTACAATTCTAAAATGTTGTTAATGAATGCTACGTTTATAGATCATAGATTAAAGAAGATAGATAACTATCAAACAAAAAGACAAGAGGTTGCTAAAAAATATGATGAACAATTAAAAGATTATGTAATAATTCAGTCGACAACAAATGGTCTCAATCATAACTATCACAAATATGTTATTAGATTACCAAATAGAGAAATTAGAGATGAGTTAAAAGATAAACTTAAAGCAAAGGTTCACTATAATAAACCATTATCTGAAAATATTATGTACAAAAATATCTATCATAGAAAAGATAGTATGTTTAATTCTAAAACAGTATGTGATACTATTTTGACATTGCCTATAGATCCTTTTATGACAGACGCTGAGATTAATAAAGTTGTAAATATAATTTTAATTGTGTTAGACCATGAAGAAACTAAATTTTTAAAAAACATGAAGAAATTGATAGGTGATGATTATATTGATGAGAATTTGTTAGGTGAAACCACTGAGCCAATTTATGACTATATAATAGAGAAATGTTTTCAAACACCTAGTTATACCGAAGAAGTAACATTTAAAAATACTAAAAAATTAAAGATTGCGTTTAATAAATTTTATGAAAAGCTTAGAAGAAATACAAAATGATTATCTAGCCATAGATTTTTTCTTATCTATGTCTTGTAATAAAAATTGCCATTATTGTACTAGTTACACTTTAGAAATGCGTAATCTTACAGTTAATATGGATTTCTTAAAGAAGACATTAGAGTTCCTAAAAGATTATAAAGTTAGAGTTAATCTATTAGGTGGTGAGCCTGGTTTAATTAAAAATTTAGATGAAGTAATTAATGAAATTAAGAAAAATCCTAATTTTGTTTGTTCCGTATTATCTAATTCATTTGTAAGAAAAAGGTATCCTCATATATTAAAAGATAAAGATATATTATATATTGAACATAATATATTAGATTGGTATGAGGATGAAGTTAAAAAACTAGGTAACTTTGATTTTGTTCCTGAAAATGATATGAATAACTATAACGTAGTTGTTAAAACACCAAATTATTATGCTTATAATCATAAGTATCCCGAAATAGTAAAAAAACTAGATCACAAAAATACTATGTGGAAAGCATTTAATGGTAGATCAAAAGAATTTACAGACGTATTACAAGCTGCTGAAATAGATCGTAAAATGTGTGCAGCTTTCCCTATGGTGCCTGTTATAGACTTTGAAAAGAGACATATTGTACATTGTAGCAAGAAGTTTGCCAATAATAGTGAACTATCTAAAACCTTTGACCTAACGCAGGAGAACGTAGATAAGATGATGAACTTTAGATTGTTCAAATATGAGAACTATTGCAAAACCTGTACTGAATGGGTGCAACCTAAGGGTCATTTTCCAATGAGAAAGTATGCGAGGTTATTAAATGAGTAAAAAAGATAAAGAAAAAATAAATGAGTTAGATCCAAAATGTTTTGATCGAAGACAACACAATTATGGTTTTACTAATAGAGGAGAGTTAATACCATGTTGTTGGCTAGACAATCAAAATAATAGAATGGATCCATCATATCAAAAACTATTAAATGTTAGTAATATTAAAGACCATGATAGTATAGAAGATATATTATTACAACCAGAGTGGATAGAGTTTAATAAAAATTTAGCAAAAGGAAAAGGGTTTCCTCAATGTCACAAAATATGTAAAAAAGAGGCAAAGTTTCAAAGACAAACAATATATGAACCTGGTTTTAACAAAAGAGTAAGAGAAACGTAAGATGAAAAAAGTTGACTTGACAGTTAAACGACTTGGTGACGAAGAAGCACGTCTAACTAGAGGCGGACCAGGCGACAACTCTAAACCAGGTCAAGTAGATACAGCACAATGGTGGGTGGATATATCTCCTAGAACAAAAGAAAAAGGTACGGCAAATCCATCCCTAATAGGTCAATCACCTGAAGACAAATCTATAATACAACAGGCAAAAGACGAAGATATATTTTTCTGTACCATACCTTTTACACAAGCATATTCCGAAATGGACGGTGGGTGGAAAGCATGTTGTTTTGCACATAGAGAAGCTAATGGTCCTACTGTTGAAGATACATCTATAAAAGACTGGATGGAAAATAGTGATTATATGAAGTCAATACGAAAAGAAATGACTACTATAAACTCTAAATTAGAAAAAGTAAAAAGATTTTGTCAAAGATGTATAGCAGATGAAAAACGATATGGTAGATCCAGAAGAACAAACTGCTTAAAAATACATACAAACAATCCAGAGTTTGCAGATGACATAATAAAAAACGTAGAGATGTATAAAGCAAGTGGCGTGTGGGCATTTGACGAAAGAATAATAGAAATACAATTAAAGATATTTGGTTCTGAATGTAATTTAGATTGCCATATGTGTATTCATACTAACTCATCTATAAGACAAAGAGGTGCAGAAAAAGGTGTATGGAATACAAAATTATGGGAAGAAGAAATGGACGCAGATTGGGAATCTGTTCAACGTGATTTTAAATCACATGGTAAAGATCGAACAGGAGTATTTAAAGGGTCAATTAAATCAACAATAGAACAAGTTGTAGAATTAGCACCGTATATAAGAAGTATAAAAATTATAGGTGGCGAACCGTTAATTATGAAAAAACATTATCAGATGATGGATGCTATTGTAGAAACAGGACACGCAAAACACATTTATGTTAAGTATCAAACTAATTTAACAAAAGTGAGTGTAGGTAAGCACAGTTTGTTTGATTATGCACCACACTTTAGAGAAATTGCAGTGGTTGGTTCAGTAGATGGTGTAGGTAAAACTATTGAATATATGAGAAGAAGAACTGATTGGAAAGAATTAGAAGACAATATAAGAGAGTGTGGTAAATATCCTAATGTTGTCGTTGACTTTAATGGTTTGGTTTCATTTTTAAGTGTGTTAAGATTTTATGAGGTGCCTGAATATGTAAAAAATAATCCTAATATATTTCAAATTAATTGGGCAATAATTGAAACGCCTAGAAGTTTACGACCTAATAATTTGCCACAAAAGATAAAAGATAAACTTATACCAAAATACAAAGCATGGCCTGATATTGTTGCGTCATTAGAAAGACCACCTGAAAAAGATTTTAACATACAGGAGGTATTTGCATATCTATTGAAACAAGACAAATATTATGAAGGCACTAAATGGGAAATGCACTTGTTTGATGTTTTTCCTGAATTAGAAGAATATTATGACCCCGACTATATATCACAAGACAATTTAAATTTAACCGTCAATGAACAAGATTTAATAACCTAATATGAATACTTTATTTAACAGACGAGGAATTAATATTGATATTACACATAGATGTCCATTAGAATGTAAAAGATGTCAAAGATATACTTCTTTTACAAGTAAAGGATTAAAGGTTCCTGGTGAAGACATATCTATTGAAGATTTTGAAAAAGTGCTTAACTTTTTTAATCATATAAATTTTTGTGGTCAAGTATCTGATCCTGTTCATCACCCAAAATTCATAGAATTGTTAGAAATGATATATGCAAGAGAAAATCATACAACAAGTGTTCATCATGCGTCAGCAGCTAAACCTTTGAAGTGGTATCCTAAAGCCTTTGAAGCAAATCCAAGAGCTCAATGGTGGTTTGGTATTGATGGTTTTCCTAAAGATAGTCATAAGTATAGAACTAATCAAAAAGGTGAAAAATTATTTGATATAATGAAAGATAGTGTCAAGTATTTAAGGAATATACCAATATGGCAATACATTGTATTTAGCTTTAATGAAAATGATATTGAAGCATGTAGAGATATAGCAAATGATATAGGTGTAAAGTTTGTAGTGATTAATTCATCAAGATGGATGGGTCCGGATGATCCTTTAAGACCAACCAATAAAAACCTAAGTTTAGATAGAACTCAAGGAAAGTTTGATAAAAGAGAAACGTCCTTACATGAAACCATATTTATGAATGAGAAAGAAATAAATGAAAAAAAATAAAACAATTATACTTTTAATTGATTTTAAAGGTCATCCTATATTAGGAGATGAATATGTAAATAATAAAAGATATTCAGAATTACAAAAACTAATATGTAATGTAGAAAAAGCATGTTGTTTTGCACATCTTGAATCAGAATTATATTTTGTTTCAAATATGGGCGAAGAATATGATAAAAAATTAAATGAAATATTAAAAATGGCTAGAACAAATGGTTTTAAAATTTTACAAATTTCAAAAACTTTAAGGCTTAATGATGGTGACCATACAATTGAAGAACTTTCAAAACATATAAAAGATAATTTTCATTTTCAAATTGACCCAAGCAATACACAAATAATTATAGGTGGAAATAATTTAGGAGGCTGTGTTGTTAAATCAAAAATGATAAGTGCTGTATATTGGACAAAATTAGGTTATAAAACTACAATACATGTGCCATTGTGTGGAGAATATGAACAAACTGGTATTAATCAAGTAGAAAAAACATATTATGGATTTCAAAAATTATATACTATAATAAAAGATTATAAAGCATTTGATATACATATGTCAAGCGAATGGCATGAAATAAAAAACATATGAAAAAAAAACTTCCAGAACATTTAACTAAAGGTGGACCAGGCGATAAGTTTCTTGGTGGAGGTAGTGTTGACACAAGTAGTTGGTTTAATGATTCTAATATTAAAATAACTGATTTAGAAAAACAAATTAAAGATGAAAATATTTGGTTTTGTACAGCACCATTTCAACAGTTATATACAGATGTTAAGGGTCGATATGGTCCATGTTCTTGGGCTAAACATGAAGAGTTTAAAACAAATATCAGAGATGTATCAATGAAAGAGTGGTTTGAAAATAACCCTAAATTAAATGAATTACGAGAAGAAATGTTAACTCCCGGTTCAGATTTAAAATTAGCAAAAAAATCTTGTGCAAATTGTGTAGAACAAGAAAAAGCTTATGGCCGATCAAGGAGACAATCTTCTCTTAAAATACAAAGTAACAATTGGTACTTTTGGGAAAAACAACGAGAAGCTGTTAATAGATATAAAAAAACTAAAACAGGACATATAAAAGATAGAATTTTTGAAATACAAATTAAAGCATTTGGTAATCAATGTAATTTTGATTGTTACATGTGTATTCCATCTGATTCTACTATAAGAATTAAAACTATGAACTCTCTTTCAATGAAAGATCAATTAGTGTTTAGTCAAGGTACTATGAATGAAGCTAATACTCTATATAAATTTAAAAATGAATCACTAGATAATATTATTGATCAGATAGTAAATATAGCTCCTTATATATTCAATCTTAAATTTATTGGTGGAGAACCATTAGTTATGAAACAGTTTTACAAATTACTTGACGCTATAGTAGATTCAGGTTACGCTAAACATATGAATGTAAAATATCAAACTAACATGTCTGTTTTAGGTCATGGAAAATATAAAATTACCGATTATATTAAATATTTTAAATTATTTGAATTTACTGTATCACTTGATGGTATAGAAAAAACTGATGAATATATTAGACGTAGATCAAATTGGGAAGACATTGTAAATAATATTAAAATATTAAACAAATACTCTAACGTAAAAATAAATGTAAATGGTACCATATCTTTTTTAAGTGTCTTTAGATTTTATGAACTTATAGAATGGTTTGATAATAACAAAGAATTATTTGAACAAATCAACTGGTCTAATATTAGAGGACCTAAAAAGCTATGTGCTAATGTTTTACCTGATGAGATCAAAAAAGAACTAATTCCATTATATAAAAATTTTCCTGACATACAAAATGTGTTAAAAGAAAGTAATAATGGTTTGTATTATAAAGACACCATAAACTACTTATTATCGCAAGATAAATACTATGAAGGAACTAAATGGGAAATGAATTTATTTGATGTATTTCCTGAATTAGAAAAATATCATAGAGAAAAAACAGTGAAAAAAATATATTCGGTAGCATTAAATTTACACGATCACAATACATATGACGGAGTATGGCACAATCAAAGAGAAAGAGAAACTAGATTCAAACATAATTTACCTTATCATGCTGAAGCATATGCTCATCAATCAGATATATTAAATCCAGCTGACTATCGTTTAAATGATGAATTTGTAAAAGAATATTGGAATCAACTAGAACGAGACGGAACAAATGGTATTTTAGCATTTACTTACACATATGGTGGTATTAGAAATTGTAAAGAGTTATTACCAAAAGATATATTTAATTATGAGCCTAAAAAATTGTGGGACTATTATCTCAAAGATGATATATACTTTATAGACCATCATCAATCACATGCTACATATGCTTTTCTTAATTCAGGTTTTGAACAATCTGATATATTAGCAATAGATGGTATAGGATCAAAATATAGATGTGTATTCTTTGACAAAAATCAAAACTTAATTGATCTATCAGACAAGTTACCAATTGGTTGGTTATGGAATCATATGTCTAATTTAACTGGATTTGGAACACTAGGCGCAAGTAAACTTATGGGTAAAGTTGGTTATGGAAAATATAGTCAATATTATTATGATATATTTGAAACCATATTAGAGGGACCTATAACGGAAAAAAAACAAAAACATTTTCAGCATATTAAATTAGACAGTATAGATGATTTGGCGTTTACTTTACAAAAATTTACAATAGATAAAATAAAAGAATTTGTTTATCCATTAAAGTCTTGTGATAATCTATGTATAGCTGGTGGTGTGGCATATAATGGATATATGAATGAAGAATTTACAAAACACTATAATAATGTTTTTATACCACCTGCTGTAGGTGATGAGGGTCAAGCTTTAGGAGCATATCAGCACGCTGACTATGTATTGAATAATAATATTCATAAAACAAAAACATATGCTGGTAAAGAATATGAATATAAGGGTGATGAAAAATTAACATCATATAAAGAAGTAGCAAAAGCAATAGCAGATGGCAAGATTGTAGGTTGGTTTCAAGGTAAATCAGAAAGTGGTAATCGTGCATTAGGTAATAGAAGTATATTAGCAGACCCTCGTAATCCTAATATTAAAGATATTATAAATGGCACAATAAAAATGAGAGAAGATTTTAGACCATTTGCACCAGTTGTATTAGAAGAACACTATAAAGAATATTTTGATACAAATAGTCCTAGTCCTTACATGTCAAGAATATGTAAAGTTAAAACAGATAAAGTTCCTGGTGTTACACATGTTGATAATACAGCTAGAATACAAACAGTAAATAAAGAACAAAACAATAAACTATATGAATTGATAAGAGAGTTTTATGTAATTACGGGTATACCTATGTTACTGAATACAAGTTTTAATTGTCAGGAGCCTATTGTAGAAACACCTGAACATGCTATAAGAACATTTAAAAAAACAGCATTAGACATATTAGTTATTAATGATTGGATAATACGAAAATGATAGATTTAGAATTATTTAAAAACATAATGGCAGAGGCCAGACACAATGATGATCTTTTAGATTCATATAGTCCTAATCAGTTCAAAACTAAAGAAAGATTAATCAATCATATAAAAAAACTAAACATTGTTGATAAGAATAGTAAAATTGTTATTATGGGTGGTTGGTATGGTAGTATATTAATTCCAGCATTCAAAGAGTGTAAAGAGATTATTCTTATTGACAAAGATAATGAAGTTGTAAGTGTAGGTAAAAATAGATTATTTCCCCATTATAAAAATGTAAAATTTATCAGTGGTGATGTATTTGAAGATTTTAGAGATTTTTTTATAGATTGTGATTTGTTTATTAACACTTCTTGCGAACATATGCCTTCAATGAAAGAATGGGGTCCAGCTCCTACATATAAAAATCCTTGGTGGGATAGAGTATCGCCAACACATTTTGCCTTTACTTCAAACAATATGTTAGAGATACCAGGACATATTAATTGTGTTAATAATATAGAACAATTTAAAAAACAATTACCAGAAAAAGCAAAAGTTTTAGTTGAAGATGAAGTCACAGACGAAAGAGGAACAAGATTTTTATTGGTGGGTAAGATATGAAAAGAGTAATATACAGTTTATATGTTGATGTGCCAGCATCAGAGCACTACGGTGATTCTAAAAACAAATACGATACAGTAAATAAAGCAAATGTAACAATCAATGCATTTAAAAATCATTATGATAGATTAATTGACACTAAAATTACATATGCTGAGCATTGTAAGGCAGATTTTATAATGTTTGAATATGATGACCAATATAAAACATTTGAACAAAATTTCTTAAAAGATTATCCGGATTTTACTGGTTATGAAATAATAAATTTCTACAAGATACATTTACTGTATGAGTTATCTAAGAAGTATGATGAGGTTTTATATCTAGATTTTGATGTTATACCTTTTACAAATGAATCATTTTTTAATTCGTGGGATTTATCAAAAGGTATTTGTGTGTATAGTAATAACGAACATGTGATTAAAAATGTAAGAGTAAATCATAGTATTAGAAGTCCATCAGCAAAGTATTATAATTGTCAGGCTATGTTATTAGAATATGGTTTTAGTTCTAAAAATGATGTTATTAATACAGGTATTATTGGTGCAAGAAAAGAAGATATAATAAAATTAGATTTCTTTGGTAAATTTAAAGATACAATTGATTTGATGACAAAGTTAAGAAATGATACAAGCGGTTTATATCCTCAAAACATTATTGACATGTTTAGATATGATAATGAAACAATATTTTCATTTAAAAGAGAAGTTAATAATATAAAGATACAATGGTTAGATAATAAATGGCATTATTTTTTAGATAAACAAAAGTTTATTCCTAAAGATACAAAACTAGTACATTGTATTTGTAAAGACTTTAATTTAGTCTGGAGAAACTATGCTTAAGATATGTACTGTATATTTTGATGGTTTTTATACGCCAGATTATGTAAGTAAATTATATAGAAGTTTAAAAAAGAACTCTACTATACCTTTTGAGTTTGTATGTATAAGTGATACAAATGATATTGAAGCTGATGTTATATTACCTTACAATCATAACAGTGATATAAAAAAACATTGGCACAAACTAAAGTTTTTTAGTCCACAATTTGCAAATCAACAACCTGGTGATGATATAGTAATAATGGATATAGATCAAGTAATTACAGGTAATGTAGATGATCTTATAGGTTTTCCTGTAAAGGATAATGAATTAATATCATACGGTCAATGGTGGGATAATAAATTAAAATTAAATGGTGGTTTTTACAAATTTAAATCAGGTAGTTTAAAAAAAATATGGGACGACTTTTCTTTAAATCCTAATTATTGGCAAATGCATTACTATAATAATGGAGATGTGCATTACAAATACTATGGCGAACAAAATTATGTTAATTGGAAAGTACAAGAAAATAATATAAAACTAACTACAACACCAAAAGAGTGGTTAGTTAAATATACTGAAAATTTACAAGATAATATACAATTAAATAAAATGTATGCAAAAATATTTAATACGGATTATATGATTATGGGTAATGAAATAAATGAAAAAATTAAAGTTATACATTTTACAGGAGTAGGAAGAAAAATAAATGCGAATTATTTGTTGTAGATTTGGTAATAAATTCACTCAATGGCATGTTGATAATTTAAAACATATGATAGATGAATACTCTAGTCTAAAGTATGATAGTTTTGAAGTTATTGAAGATGATCTATATGGTAATTGGTTTAATAAACTTCAAATGTATGATAAATTTAGAGATGGTGAAAACTTATACTTTGATTTAGACATGATAATACATGATAAGTTACCTAATTTAGTTAGAAAAAACTTTACATTATTAGATGACACTTGGTGGAGAGAGCCTGCTCATACACCTTTAAACTCATCTATTGTTTCTTGGACAGGAGATGTATCTTATATATGGGATAAATTTAAAAAAGATGATGAATATTATATAAAAACATATACAAGAGGAAGTGATGAATGGTATTATAAAAATATTAAATATGAAACATACGATAGAGTTTGTCCTTCAATAAAAGATTACATCTATTTAAGACCACCAATCGGTAGTATATGTACGTTAGGTCAAATGCACCATCTACAAGAAAAAGGTTGGACAGGTTGGTACAGTGATTATTTTATTTCTTGCAAATAATCTTTAAAGCATTTAAAATTACTTCAGCTTTACTTTTTGCTTGTCTAATACTTTTTTTTGTTTCAATATCTTCAGAATCTTTAATTTTATCAGTTTCAAATAATTCAAGTTTTAAAGCAAAAATTGCGTCTTCATTTTCAGAATCTTTTATTAAGTAATCTAAAAATCCTTGAATAATTTTTCCTTTTTCAATTTGAACAGCCTCATGTGTCATTAAGCCTTCTTCTTTAGCAAACTCTATAGCTTGTTGTCTATATAATTCACTTTCTAATTTTTTTTTGTTATGTGTGTCTTCATGTA
>ERZ1046740.2669-NODE-2669-length-11315-cov-4.773357_pt1 | contig 11315 bp, 9 predicted proteins | sample MGYA00383093_ERZ1046740 | MGnify/ENA primary metagenome ERZ1046740 (study PRJEB29581, sample SAMEA5548363) | metagenome | biome: marine; feature: coastal; material: water | depth 25 m | study: Short-term variability in the microbial, nano- and picoplankton...
ACGCCCCCGCTTGCAAGCGTCCATATCAATGCTAAAACTTGCCCAAAGTATCACAGGAGACCCCCATGACCCAATCCATGCGCGCCGTTGAAATCACCGAAGCTGGTGGACCGGATGTGTTGCAACAGACCGAACGCCCAATGCCGATGCCGGGTGTGGGCGAGGTGGTCATCAAAGTGGCCTACGCCGGGGTGAACCGACCGGACGCGTTGCAGCGGGCAGGGGCCTATGCACCGCCCCCGACAGCCAGCGACCTGCCGGGCCTTGAGGCATCGGGCACAATTGTGTCCGTTGGGCCGGGTGTCAGTGATTTGGTCGAAGGAGACGAGGTCTGTGCCTTGTTGCCCGGTGGCGGCTATGCCGAATTTGTGCTGACCCCTGCGGCCCACTGCCTGCCAGTACCATCTGGCATGGGTCTGAAAGAGGCGGCCTGCCTGCCCGAAACCTACTTCACGGTCTGGAGCAACGTGTTCCAGCGCGGTGGCCTGCAAGCGGGTGAACGGTTCTTGGTGCATGGTGGGTCCAGCGGCATTGGTACAACGGCTATTCAACTGGCCAATGTTTTCGGGGCACGGGTGTTTACCACCGCCGGATCAGATGAAAAATGCGCCGCCTGCCTGGAGCTGGGTGCTGAGCGTGCGATCAACTACCGGGACGAGGATTTTGTAGAGGTTCTGCGGGCCGAAGGGGGTGCAAACCTGATCCTTGATATGGTCGGTGGGCCTTACATCCCGCGCAACATCAAAACCTTGGCGAATGATGGGCGACTTGTGCAAATTGCGTTTTTGTCTGGGCCTAAGGTCGAGTTGAATTTCGCCCAGATCATGACCCGCCGTTTGACCGTTACGGGCAGCACTTTGCGCCCGCAAAGTGACTTGGCTAAGGCGCGTATCGCAACCGAATTGCGCGAAAAGGTCTGGCCGCTTTTGGATGCAGGCCGCGTCGCCCCGGTGATGGACAGCGAATTCCCATTGGCCGAGGCCGCTGCGGCGCACGCGCGCATGGAGAGCAGCGGGCATATCGGCAAAATTGTCTTAAAAGTTGGTTAATGACCGTTTTGTACAAAACGGTCACTTGGCTCAAAAAGATTGTACAAAATGGTCGATTTGGCAATTAACGCCGTTGTTCATGCTCAAAGCGTTGTAGCGCAATGGCTTCGTTGCGTTCGGCCTTTTTGTGGTCTGACAACATGGATTCCACATAGTCCAGATGCGCAATGACCGCCGCGCGTGATGCGACTGCATCGCGGGCTTGCAGGGCTGAATTGATGACTCTGTGTTGTTCCAAAAGCTCGCCGCGGGTGGTGCGTTGTTTGAACATGATCGTACGGTTATAAAACACGCCTTCGCGCAGCAATTGGTACATGGATCGCATCATGTGCAGCATGACAACGTTGTGGCTGGCTTCAATGATGGCCAAATGAAAATCTGCATCCAATTGCGCTTCGTCGGCTGGGTTTCGTTTTGGATGGGCGGCTTCCATTTTGTCAAAAACCGCCTGAATCACCTTTAAATCAGTGTCTGACGCATACCGGGCCGCCCGATCCGCAGCCAAGCCCTCCATGTCGCGGCGAAACGAAATATAGTCAAAAACCGCTTCGTCGTGGGACGAAAACAGACGGACAAGGCTGTTGGAAAAGGCATTGCCCAACACATCCGCAACAAAAATCCCGGCCCCGGCCTTGGACGTCAAAAGCCCTTGTTCCTGCAATTCCGATATGGCCTCACGGAGCGACGGACGTGATACGCCCAACCGCTCAGAAAGTTCGCGCTCTGACGGCAATCGCTCTCCGGGACGCAAAATTCCCCGCAAAATCAACAACTCAATCTGTCGGATGACAGATGTCGATAGTTTTTCAGTTTGGACTTTTTGGAATGGCATGAGTGATCCGCGATTAATTGGTAAGTTGATATGACCACGTCGACCCTTGTTGAGCAAGAGGGGGGTGTTCACGAAATTTGTTACAATAGGTCACAAAGGTTGACTATAAATCTGTTTCAATTTCAATGTGGCAACATTCCTGACCTATGGAGTCGAAAATGAGCATCGAAAGAATTTTCGCAAAGCGAACTGAGCGGATGAAAGCATCGGAAATCCGCGAACTGCTGAAGCTATTGGACGACCCAAGCATTCTGTCTTTTGCTGGCGGAATTCCGGATCCGGCCCTATTCCCCGCGAAAGATTTCGCCGATGCAATGGCCTCGATCATGCAGACCGGAAGCAACACGGCGTTGCAGTATTCAGTTAGTGAAGGGTACTTGCCGTTGCGCGAATGGATTGCTGGGCAAATGGCAAAGATCGGCATTCCATGTGAAACAGATAACGTTCTTATAACCAGCGGATCTCAGCAGGCGTTGGACTACCTTGGCAAATTGTTTCTGTCACCGGGGGATACCGCGCTCGTCAGCTGGCCAACCTACATGGGCGCATTGGGCGCTTTTAACCCGTACGAGCCGCGTTATGACCAGCTGAGTGTGGATGGGAATCGTGCCGCGACTGACTATGCGCACGAGGCAAAGGCAGCAGGCGGCGCTGTGAAATTCGCTTATCTTTCAGTGGATTTCGCCAATCCAACCGGGGAAACCGTGGACTTGCGTGGGCGCGAAGCTGCTCTGGATATGGCAGAAGAGCTGGACTGTGCCGTGATCGAAGATGCAGCCTATCAGGCGTTGCGTTATGACGGCCAAGATGTGCCGCCGATCCTAGCGTTGGAGCTGGCGCGCAAGGGGGATCTTGAAGCTTGCCGCACCATCTATTCTGGCAGTTTCTCGAAAACACTTTCTCCGGGTTTGCGGGTGGGATGGGTTGTGGCGGCCAAGCCCGTGATCAGTCAGCTGGTGTTGATGAAGCAAGCGTCTGATTTGCATTCAGCGACTCTAAACCAGATGGCTGTGCACCGTGTCGCTGAGCAGCGCTTTGACGATCATGTCGCGAACCTTCGCACCGTCTATGGCCAAAGACGCGACGCCATGTTGGCAGCCCTTACCAAGCACATGCCAGAGGGCGTACAATGGACGCGGCCCGAAGGTGGGATGTTCGTGTGGCTGACGCTGCCTGCCGCGATGGATGGGGCTGAGTTGCTGGTTTATGCCTTAGAGCATCACAAGCTGGCATTTGTACCCGGACGGGCCTTTTTTGCAGATAGATCAGGTGGCAACACCCTTCGATTGGCGTTTTCTTGTGCCACTGAGGTGATGATTGAGGATGGGATGAGCCGCCTCGGTGCAGCGATTCGTGAGACAATGACCTGACCAATTTGGATGAAGACAAAGTTAAAAGGGCACCGTATGAGGTGCCCTTTTTTCTTGCGGAGGAAACGCAAGGAACGCGGGAAACGCCGCGCTATTCGGCAGGCACAACAACTTGTGCCGAGGTCTTACCGAAATGCTGTTTGTTAAGGCGCAGAACCAACGCAATCATTGCAAATTGCGAGATCAAGGCGATGGCGGTCACGGCCCAGTAAGCGGCGCCGAACTTGTCTATAATCCCAGCACCTACGAGGCCCTTGTTGACAAAGAACTGCACCATGACAGCCAAGGCCACACCAGGGCAGACCAACGCATATGAGCCGGGCGATGTTTTTGAGCCAAACACATAGTCTGCGAAATAGCCCTGACGTAGCATAACCAGCGTTCCAAGCAGTAGAAAGACCACTTGGACCGACAGCAAGCGTGCCAGCAGCATCAGGGTTTCAGCTTTGGCAGCGTGAACGTCAAACGTGGCGTGCAGGCCGTGGTTCTGCCTTAAGAACATGATGCCCAACACGGTCAGGATTGGTACCACAACCATCAACGTTGGCCCTGCCTCTTTCGCGGTGCCGTGATGCAGCATCGAATTGAACGCGGTGAAGATCGCAACAAGTGCATAGACAATGGCAGCCGTGCCAACGAAGGTCGAGATGACCAAAGACAGGCCCACAGTGGTGGTGTTGTTGCTCATCGCGGCGGGCGCGGAAAAGCCGACTGCAACCATCGAGAGCGCAAAGGCTGGCAACATTTGGGCAAACGAATTGTTTGCTGTGACATCAAAAATCCCGCCTTTGGACAGGATACGCCCCAAGAAATCCGCGATAATGCGAAATGCGAGAACAGCGATCAGGCCAAATGCGATCACAGCCAATGGGAACAAGTATTCAATGATGCTCCACAGTCCGGGTACAAAAACCAATCCAACAATAAATAGGGCGTTTACCGTCATGGCGAGGGCCAGAGGCATGGCCATAATTGTGGATTCGGCATTGGAGTTTCGCAGGGCGTCGTAGGCCTTTGTTTTCTTGAAGTCAGAGAAGGCTGAAAGGTTCCACAGCAACATTTTCACATTGAGAAACACCATCGCGGCAATGCCGATGACGGCGATTACAATAGCGGTTTGCATGGGCGTGCTTCCGGATTGGAATGCGGCCAAGATATCCTCGAATGTGGGGACGGGTTTGCCAACGTGCGGCACCCAGAACATCAGAGACATGAAAAAAGTTACGGCAAGACCGCCAGCGCCAAGAGAGGCTAGAAAGTAGAGCGGCGAATAACTGTCCGCTGGGCGTTTGAGTGTATGGGACATGAAAGTGCTCCAGATATATTCCAATATTACTATGTATATACACATATTGAAAATGGAATATAAATGCGACATGCGCGCACAGGGCCAAAAAAGAAGCTCATGTGAGGAAAGCAAGGAATTGTTAACCACGATTGCGCCAAAATGGTGCAATGAGAAAACTCACCCTGATCGCGGTCACACTGTTGGCGGCTTGCAACGCGCCGTCAATGAATTTCCAAGGCATTGATCCGACGCGGGTGACCGTGATGGAAAGCACATTTGATCTGCGACGTCGCGAGGATCAGGTTTTGGTGATCCGTGTCAGCCGAGAATACGTGCCTCGGTTAAGCCAGCAACTTGGTCGTCGGCGGAAACCGCTGTCGAGGAAACCATTGGGTGCCCAGTGGATCGCATACGCGGGGATGCGGCGATGATGGTGGCGCATCTAAAGTGCGGCGAGCCGGATGATTTGGCAAAGATCGCAAACGGGCCGTAAAGCGGTTTGAAAATCAGCTAATGATCTTGACCATAAAGATCGAGGAACTGTTGGCCTCATAATCACCAAACGGCCCACAATCGGCAAATCCATGTTTGCGGTAGAGTGTGTGGGCTTCTGTCAGTTTGTTACCAGTTTCCAGCTTTATGGCCGTTAGGTTTTGTGCGCGCGCCTCTGCTTCAAGGGTTTCCATCAGCTGATGAGAAATGCCTTTGCCGCGGGCTTTTGGGTCGACAAACATGGATTTTATCTCGCCGTAGTCGCCCTTGTTCGCAAGAGCAGCACATCCCAGAACCGCATCCCCTTCGGTTGCGGCAAAAAACTGGATTGTAGGAACGCAGAGTTCGTCGATTTCAAGGTAATGATTGTCCTCGGCGTCAAACAGCGACTGCATCAAAGCATGGCTTTGCTCTAGCAGCTTGGTGACTTGAGGGACGCGCGGGTCACTGGCGGCGATAATGATCTTGGGCATGGCGATCTCATGGATATGTTTCTGATGCTTGTGTGGCAGGGCCTTGCGCGTTAGTCCAGTTTCATGAAGGGACCGGACATGAGCCACAATCAGTTGCATGGCCCGTCTTCTAGCTCGTCGGTCGACGCGGTGCATTCCCTTCTCAGATGGTACTCTCCAGTTGTTTGAACGCGGGCGCGCCACATGCCGTCGCGGATACCATACCTGCCTTTTTGGGATGGGAATGGACCTTGAGATCAAGACAGATTGCGACGTCTGATTGTCGCGTTGCGCCCTGTTGTACAGAAAACTCATGTTGAACGGGATCAATATCTTGTGGATAACTTGTGCGTTTCGCCCATATTGTGTGGAATGCCGTTGACTCAAGGCCTGTCGCTTGGGCAGGCTTTCCAAATAATGAGAATCAAGAGGTAGCAAGCAACTTTGCGTTTTTCGAAACTCAGACTGACCGGCTTTAAAAGCTTTGTTGATCCGACCGATCTGATCATTGCCGATGGGCTGACAGGCGTCGTCGGACCGAATGGCTGTGGCAAGTCGAACCTTTTGGAAGCTCTTCGTTGGGTCATGGGTGAAAACCGCCCCACGGCGATGCGTGGCGGTGGTATGGAAGACGTTATTTTTGCCGGCGCCGCCACACGTCCCGCCCGCAACTTTGCCGAAGTGGTGTTGCAGCTCGACAATAGCGAACGACTGGCGCCCGCGGGCTTCAATGAAGATGACAATCTTGAAATTGTGCGTCGGATCACGCGAGATGTCGGCAGCGCCTACAAGGTGAACACCAAAGATGTGCGTGCGCGTGACGTTCAGATGCTGTTTGCGGATGCCTCAACCGGCGCGCATTCTCCGGCATTGGTCCGCCAAGGGCAGATCGCAGAGCTGATCAACGCCAAACCCAAAGCGCGCCGCCGCATCTTGGAGGAAGCCGCTGGGATTTCTGGTCTGTATCAGCGTCGCCACGAAGCAGAATTAAAGCTGAAGGGCGCTGAAACCAATTTGAGCCGTGTTGATGATGTGATTGAACAACTGGCCAGTCAGCTGTCACAACTTGCGCGTCAAGCCCGCCAAGCCGCACGGTATCGCGCCATTGGTGAAGAGCTGCGTCAGGCCGAGGGTTTGCTGTTGTATCGGCGCTGGAAGGAAGCAGACGAGGCGCGCTCAAAGGCGGATGAAGAACTGCGCACGCGCACCACCACAGCGGCGCAGGCTGAAGGGGCTGCGCGCGCAGCCGCAAAACAACGCGTTGTAAGCGATGACGCCTTGCCGCCATTGCGTGAAGAAGAGGCGATTGCGGCGGCCGTATTGCAGCGCCTTCAAGTGCAACGCGACACTTTGAATGACCAGGAAGCACATGCGCTTCAAATCATCGAGACTTTGCAAAACCGGATTGAACAGTTGGGCAAAGACATGGATCGCGAAGCCGGTTTGAATCGCGATGCCGGTGAGACGATCGAACGTTTGGAATGGGAAGCCAAGGAACTTTCCAAAGCCAGCGAAGGTCACGATGCGCGGCTTGAGGCCTCTTCTGACGAGGCCCGCCATGCGGCAAGTGTACTGCAAGAACGTGAAAGCGATCTGTCTGAGTTGACAGAAGACGTGGCACGGCTCGCGGCCCGACATCATTCTGCGCATCGGCTATTGGAAGATAGCCGCAAAACCCAAATCAAAAGCGAAGCAGAGGCCGAAAAGGCACGTGATGCTGTGAAGGTGTCAAATGCGGCACTGGTTAAGGCGTCCGAGGATTTTGAGACTGCCGGCACGCTCGAGACAATTGCACAGAAAGCTGCAACTGATGCGGAAGAAGCCTTGGCTCAAGCGGAAAGAGATCGCGCCGAGACCCAATCGCTTGAAGCAGATGCCCGTGCAGAGCGATCCGAAGCCGAAGGTGAACTGAACGCTTTGCGCGCAGAAGTTACCGCGCTGGCCAAGCTGCTAGAACGCGACACAGCAGAAGGTGGCCAGATTTTGGATCGCCTGCAAGTGCAGCAAGGCTTTGAAAAAGCGCTGGGCGCGGCGATGGCTGACGATTTGCGGGCGCCGGAAGTGGACGAAGACGGCCCGTCTGGCTGGCATGTTTTGCCGCCCTATGACCAAACACAAGATTTGCCCGATGGTGTGACATCATTGGTGTCGCATGTGTCGGTTCCTGAAGTTCTTCAACGTCGGATGAGTCAGATTGGCCTGATCGCCACTGAAGATGCCATGCGTCTGCAGCCTTTGTTGAAACCCGGTCAGCGTCTCGTATCGCTTGAAGGCGATCTGTGGCGTTGGGATGGGTATCGTGCGTGGGCAGAAGATGCCCCAAGCGCGGCAGCGTTGCGTCTGCAACAGCTGAACCGGTTGGAAGAACTAAAGCAGCAAATGGCACGCGCGACAGCCAGAGCTGACGGGGCGGTTCAAGCCCATGAGACTCTGCAGGCACGATTGCGCGAGCTGTCTGAAATTGACAAGGCCACACGTCTGGCGCGTCGCGACGCAGATCGTGCCGTTGCAGATGCAAATCGTGCACTAAGCCGAGCAGAGGCGGATCGGAATTTGGCCGAAGGGCGGCTTGAATCTTTGGGCCTTGCTGTGGCGCGTCACGAAGAAGAGGCGATGACAGCGCGCGCGCAGGTGACGGATGCCGAGCGCGGTCTGGAAGATTTGGGTGATCTGGATGCCGCACGATCAGGTGTAGAAGAAGTCAAAATGACGGTTGAGGCCGCGCGCATAACCATGATGACCAGGCGGTCTGGGCATGACGAGTTGCGCCGTGAAGGCGAAGCACGATTGCGCCGTTCGCAGGAAGTCACGAAAGAAGTCAGCGGCTGGCGACATCGTTTGGAGACAGCCGAAAAACGCATTAGCGAGCTGGCTGAACGCAAGACAACGTCAGAGGCCGAATTGAAAGAAGCGGGCAGTGCGCCCGAGGAAATCGCTGCAAAGCGCGAAGAACTGAGCGATGCAATCGAAGAGGCTGAAGGTCGGCGTCGCAACGCAGGTGACGTATTGGCCGAGGCCGAAACCGCTCTGCGCGGAGCTGAAACAGCCGAACGTGATGCAGAGCGTGCCGCCAGCGAAGCCCGCGAGGCTCGCGCACGTTCCGAGGCCCGCGCTGATGCCGCCCGCGAAACAGTTTCTTACGCAGCAGAGCGAATTTACGAAGAACAACAAGTCTCACCCGCAATGCTATTGGAAAGCCTTGAGGCAGTACCTGATCAGATGCCGGATAGCCATGCGATCGAAGGTGACGTCAATCGTCTCAAAAGACAGCGTGATAGTTTGGGCGCCGTCAATTTACGGGCCGAAGAAGACTCCAAAGAAGTTCAGGAAGAGCACGATACTTTGGTGGCCGAAAAGTCCGATCTGGAAGAGGCTATCCGCACGCTGCGCAACGGTATTGCCAGCTTGAATCGTGAAGGCCGAGAGCGCCTTTTGACGGCGTTTGAACAAGTAAACTCGAACTTCTCAATGCTATTCAAGCACCTGTTTGGCGGCGGCGAAGCCAATCTGGTTTTGGTCGAAAGTGATGACCCGCTTGAAGCTGGTCTTGAGATTATGTGCCAGCCGCCGGGTAAGAAACTGTCGACACTCAGCCTATTGTCGGGTGGTGAGCAAACCCTCACTGCAATGGCATTGATTTTTGCAGTGTTTCTGGCCAATCCAGCCCCAATTTGTGTGTTGGACGAGGTCGACGCGCCGTTGGATGATGCCAATGTCACGCGGTTTTGTGATTTGCTGGATGAAATGTGTCGTCAGACCAACACGCGTTTCCTGATCATCACGCACCATGCCGTCACGATGGCACGGATGGATCGCTTGTTTGGGGTCACTATGGCCGAGCAAGGCGTGTCCCAGCTGGTGTCGGTTGACCTGAAAGCCGCCGAAACAATGGTGGCTTGATAGGCGCTCGCGCGAACGTGACCTATCCGTGTTCCCGTTCCCTTTAGAGTACAAAGAGGAGGGACGCCTATGTGGAAAATTCTGACAATGACGGTTGTTTTGGCTGCGCCAGCGATGGCGGCAGACTGGAAAATGCGGGCAGGTGACAAGGTCTTTGAGACGGAAGCACTGCAAGCGCGTCTGTCTGGACAGACACTGGTGTTTTTTGACGACGGACGCTCGGTCTATGGTGCCGATGGCCAGTACACATACACCTACGGAGGCGGCGGCACCTGGGAAGGTCGGTGGGCTGCGGCCGAGGACAGCGCTGTCTGTGTGACGTTTGTCACAGACGTCACGCGGTGCGACCGCATCGTAGAGAATGCTGGCAAGCTGGTGGTGTTGACCGAAAAGGGCGAACGGTTCCCGGTAAAACCCTAGAGCTTTTTCACGAGCCCGGCTGTGGGCCATGCATCAGCAGGCAGGCCAAGACGCTGCTGTTCTTTTTGCACAGCCGCACGAGTTTTCTTGCCAAGAATTCCATCGACCTTGCCGACATCATGCCCGTGCTTTTTTAGCTTTTTCTGCAACTGTTTCATCTGTGAGGCACTAAGGGCGGGATCAGGTTTGCCTGCGTTGTATGGTTTTGCACCCTCAAGCCGTGTGGCGAAATAGGCGGCAGTGGTCACATAAACAAAGCTTTTGTTCCACTCAAAATAGACATGAAAATTGGGGTAAGCGAGAAAGGCAGGTCCCTTGCGGCCTTGTGGTAACAACAATGAGGCCTCAAGATTTGCAAGGGTCCCTTGGCGCGGTTTCACACCCATCTTGGCCCATTGCGAGGCTTTCATGCTGTGATCCAACCCGGACTTTGACCAATCGAGATCTTTCGGTACGATTACCTCCTGTAGCCACGGCTGATTTGCGTTCCAACCCAGTTGTTTAAGCATATTACCGCCCGACATGAGCGCGTCCTGTGGAGAGGTCTTTAGACGGACTTTTCCGTCGCCGTCGCCATCCACGCCATTCTCGAGAATGTCATGCGGCAACATCTGAACCATCCCAATTTCACCCGCCCAAGCACCAGTGGTTTTTGCGGGGATAAAATCACCACTTTCATAAAGTTTGAGGGCGGCGAAAATCTGCGGTCGGAACAACTCGGGGCGGCGACAATCATGGGCGAGAGTCACAAGCGAGTTCAGTGTGTTAAAATCGCCTTGAAAAGAACCATAGTCAGTCTCAAACGCCCAAAAGGCCAAGAGAACACCGCGCGATACGCCATAGTTTCGTTCGATCTTGTCAAAAGTGGATTTGTGTTTCTTTGCTTTTGATCGCCCCACATCAATGCGGTTTTGACTGATAAGGCGGCGCGAGAAATCGGTGAAAGACATTTGAAAAACGCCCTGCGACCGGTCTGCTTTCAAAGTCTTGGGGTCTTGGCGAACGCTTGCGAAAAACTTGTCGACGGTCGATTTCTTGTGGCCGTCCGAAATGGCCTCTTTCTTCAAATCGCTCACAAACCCCGAAAATGTACCACCGCACGGTGTTTTAGCGAGGGCGGAAGTCGCGCTGAGGGCAACGACGGCAAAAAAAACAGGAAGACGCATGAGAAACCTCGAAATCATAATTTGGCGCGAGGTTAACAGGTCCATCGCGCGGAGCAAGTTGTCACAAGAGCATCAGCAATAAAGACAACCCAAGGAATGCAAACCACGTACGCCAAAGTGCACGGCAGGTCGCATCGATGTCGTCTGGCCCAAGGGTTCTTTTGCCTTGTTCGTGAACAAATGGAAAATCCTGCATTTCACCGTCATAAGCACGTGGCCCGGCCATGGCGACATTCAAGGCACGCGCCATGGCGGCTTCGGGCCAACCCGCATTCGGCGACCGGTGTTTGGCAGCATCGACGCGAATATTGCCCCATGTGGAAAGGCCAAAATGCGTAGCTGAAAT
>ERZ1046740.2671-NODE-2671-length-11309-cov-4.716723_pt1 | contig 11309 bp, 7 predicted proteins | sample MGYA00383093_ERZ1046740 | MGnify/ENA primary metagenome ERZ1046740 (study PRJEB29581, sample SAMEA5548363) | metagenome | biome: marine; feature: coastal; material: water | depth 25 m | study: Short-term variability in the microbial, nano- and picoplankton...
ATCTTTTCGACTCCTTCTTTTTCTAATTGTGATGGATAAGCCGAATCTGGCAGTGGTTTTTCTGATGTCAAAGTTTCTTCGCCACCAACACTGGTTCCCCAAAGCCCTTTATTTATAGAGTATTTAGCTTTGTTCCAGGACATATCAATTCCGTTTTCAACGAGATAATCAATTTCTTGTTGTCTTGTAAGTTTACCATCTCTAATTGGCGTAATGATTTTAATATCTGGGGCCAAAGTTTGAAATATCATATCAAAACGAACTTGATCGTTTCCTGCTCCTGTACTTCCATGTGCAATATATTTAGCACCAATGCTCTTTGCATATTCAACAATTTCAATAGCTTGGATGATACGTTCAGCACTTACAGATAATGGATAGGTGTTATTTTTAAGTACGTTTCCAAAGATTAAATACTTAATCACTTTATCATAATACGAAGCAATTGCATCGATGTTTTTATAGGTTGAAACACCCATTTTATACGCATTGCTTTCAATTGTTTTAATCTCTTCTGAAGTAAAACCTCCTGTATTCACACTTACCGCATGAACATCATAGCCAGCCTTACTTAAACTTACCGCACAATAGGATGTATCTAGGCCTCCACTATAGGCTATTACTAATTTATTACTCATCTTTTTTCTTTTTTTTAAGGAACATGGATTGCTTAATGTTTTTCAATCTTGTCCATACTTTTTTATCATAATTGTGTGCTTCTGGTTCTGTTTTTTCGGTTTTTGTAGGATCGAAAAGCATACCGGTACATAAACACATTTTTTCCTCTGTTCTTGTTAAAACATCGAAGTTTTTGCAGGTTTGACAACCTTTCCAAAAGGATTGATCATCTGTTAACTCTGAAAATGTAACAGGATTATAACCTAAGTCACTATTCATTTTCATTACAGCTAATCCTGTTGTGATACTAAAGATTTTAGCATTTGGAAACTTTGTTCTTGAATGTTCAAAAATTACTTTTTTAATTTTCTTAGCCAGACCTTGTTTTCTGAAATCTGGATGAACAATTAATCCGGAATTAGCAACAAATTTGCCATGACTCCATGCTTCGATATAGCAGAAGCCAGCAAATTTATCTTCACTTAATGCAATAACCGCATTACCATTTTCCATTTTAGAAATGACATATTCTGGTTTTCGCTTGGCAATACCAGTACCACGTACTTTTGCAGCTTCTGCAATAGTTTCGCAAATAATTTCGGCGTATATACTATGTGATTTGTCAGCAATAACAATTTTCATTGTAATTGATTTTTTGATTAAAAATGTGTTTTGTGTTTTGAGAGTAGAACCGGACTCACCTAGGTTCTATAAATAATAGAGTACCCTTACGGGCGACGCGGAAAATTACGACGTATAATGCTATGATTATCTGTTGAGATAATTAAGGAATGAAAATAAGATTTGAAAGTTGAATTGTACACAGTAAAAATTTAAAATATGAAAATAGAATTAGCTGCTAAATTGGCTTAGTATTAGCGGCAGCGTTTTGCCATGGGTCTGGGAGCTCTATTATTCTGTTTTTGTGTAAACATAGAGCTAATCTACATATTAAATTTCTATAATCAAGTTATAAAATTCAGTTTTGTACAAATTTTATGAATTTCGAATTAATTGACTTCGAAATTATAAATATCTCATCAAAGCGCTATTTTATTTAAAGTATATAATCTGTACTTACAAAGTTGGATGCTCTAGAATCCATTAAATCTTTTAAAATAGCATTGTTATAATCATTGTCTTTTGACGCTACAAAAGTTCTAATAGAGAATGAGCGTAAAGCATCATGTACACTCAGAGTTGCAACGGCAGAATCTTTTCGACCTGTAAATGGATACACATCGGGTCCTCGTTGGCAAGAGCTGTTCAGGTTAACACGGCATACTAAATTCACTAGCGTATCTATTAAAGGTGCTAAAGTTTTTACGTCTTTACCAAATAAACTTACTTGTTGTCCATAATTAGAAGCGGCCATATCATCTAAAGGCTCTTCAATATCGGAAAACGGAATCACGGGTATTACTGGACCAAATTGTTCTTCTTCATAAACTCGCATATTCTTCGTTACAGGATATAATACTGCCGGAAAAATATAGTTTTCAGTTGTTTCACCACCTTTAGAATTTATAATTTGTGCACCTTTTTTATTCGCATCATCGATTAATTCTTGAATATATGCAGGTTTATCTGGCTCAGGTAAAGGTGTCAGTTTAGCACCATCTTCCCATGGGTTTCCAAATTTTAATTCATCTACCTTTTCAGAGAATCGCTTATTGAATTCTTCTACAATATCGTTATGAACATAAAGTACTTTTAAAGCAGTACAACGTTGTCCGTTAAAGGATGTGGAACCTGCAATACACTCATTTATTGCTAAATCCAAGTCAGCATCTTTTAATACAATCGCCGGATTTTTTGCCTCTAAACCAAGAACCATTCTAAGACGATTACTTTTTGGGTGTTGGTTTTGTAAAGCATTAGCTGATTTACTGTTTCCAATTAATGCTAATACATCTACACGCCCATCTGCCATAATTGGTGAGGCCACTGTTCGTCCTCTTCCATAGATAATATTTACAACACCTTTTGGGAAACTACTCTGAAAAGCTTCTAAAAGAGGTGATAGTAATAAAACACCAAATTTTGCAGGCTTAAAAATGGTTGTATTTCCCATTATTAAGGCAGGAATTAATAGCGCAAAAGTTTCATTTAAAGGATAATTATAAGGTCCTAAACAAAGTACTACACCTAAGGGTCCTCGTCTAATATGCGCATTGACACCAGAACTCTTTTCAAACTTAGCGCTGTCGCGATCCATTTGCTTATAGTCCTCAATTGTGTCGTAAATATATTCAACAGTTCTATCGAATTCTTTTTGAGAATCTGGTAGGTTCTTACCAATTTCCCACATTAATAGCTTTACAACTTCTTCGCGCTTAGTCTTCATTTGCTCAACAAACTTTTCCATGCACGCAATACGGTCTTCGACTTTCATAGTTGGCCATAAACCTTGTCCTTTATCATAGGCAGTACAAGCAGCATCAAGTGCTTCGAGAGCTTCTTCTTTTCCTAAAGTTGGTATTGTACCAAGAAGTGTGGGTTTATATTCTTTAGTAGAAGAGATTGTAGAATAGACTTGAGACGTTTCTCCTGTCCAAGATTTTAATTCTCCTCCAACTAAATAACTGTTTTGGTTTACTAAAGATGTAATTTTAAAAGGGTCTTTAATTTCAGAAAAAGAAGTTTTCATTTGTAATGATATTAATTAAAATGTTAAGCTAATTTCATACATTAAATCCACCTAACCAATAATAAATAAAAGATTTACTGAATTCTTAAACATTTAATATATTAAATAATTATAACTCAACACTAAAACGTTTTAGAAAAAAAACAATTCATTTTTTTTATTCTAAGAAATGAAAGATTAAACTAAGAATTGAAATAAATCGGGTTTGTCGTTTAGGTAATCTCCAAAAAAATTATGAAGTTTTAATCTGGTAATTAAAGGTTGTAAATCTGAAGGTGATTTTAATTCGAGACCTACTACAGCAACATCATTTTCTCGATTCACTTTTTTTGTATACTCAAAGTGTGTAATGTCATCTGTTGGGCCTAATATTTCTACTACAAATTCTCTTAATGCTCCTGCGCGTTGTGGAAATTTAATAATGAAATAATGCTTAAGATTTGCGTATAATAAGGCGCGTTCTTTTATTTCTGCTGTACGTGTAATATCATTATTACTGCCACTTATTAAGCAAACAACATTTTTACCTTTAATTTCATCTTTAAATTGTTCTAATGCGGATAGGCTTAATACACCTGCAGGTTCTGCGACGATGGCATCTTTATTATATAGTTCTAGAATCGTTTGGCAAATCTTGCCTTCATCTACAGTAACAACACGATGTAAAGTTTCTTTACAAATCGCAAAGTTTAAATCTCCAACACGTTTTACCGCAGCTCCATCTACAAAACTGTCTATGGATTTTAATTCTATATTTTTATTTGCTCTTATTGAAGTTAACATAGCGGCAGCTCCTTTTGGCTCAACGCTTATTATTTTTGTTTGAGGCGATATAATTTTAAAAACTGATGATAAACCCGCTGCAAGACCACCACCTCCTACAGGAACAAAAACATAATGTATGGGCTGCTCTTTTACTTGGTCTATGATTTCTAAACCAACTGTGGCTTGTCCTTCAATAACTTTTTCATCATTAAATGGATGAATAAATGTTTTGTTTAATTTTTCACAATCTTCCTTCGCAGCTTGGTATGCATCATCAAACGTATCACCAATTAAGACAACATCTACATAATCTTCACCAAACATTTTTACCTGTTCAATTTTTTGATTTGGTGTCGGTGAAGGCATAAATATGGTGCCTTTTATTTTTAATAATTTACATGAAATAGCCACGCCTTGAGCATGATTTCCGGCACTTGCACACACAATTCCATTTTCAATTTGAGATGTATTTAAGGATGAAATCTTATTATAAGCTCCTCGAATCTTATAAGAACGTACTTCTTGTAAGTCTTCTCGTTTAAGAAGAATGTTTGCACCAAAATGCTTCGAATATCTGGCGTTTTTGATTAAAGGTGTTACCGAAGCAATGTCTTTTAATTTCTCAGCAGCAGCTTCAACGGCTTTTAATGTTGGTCTATATATTGTTTTGGTGTCTTCCATGATTATTCCTGCAATGGCAGAAATCTTATTAAAAATATTTACCTGTCTGGTCGAGCATTGTCGAGACTTTATTTGACCTCTCGACAGTGCTCGAGTAAACAGTATGTATCTATGCTAAAACCGTAGCTTCTAAGGATTCACTTTTAATTACTTTCATTGCTGTCATTGCAGCACGCAAGCGTTGACCAACGGCTTCAATGGGGTGATTTCTTATGGCATCGTTTACCGCTATTAACTCTACATTATCAACACTATTAGAGTCGGAATACGATTTGCCAATTATTGATGTATCAACGGTTTTCATAAAATCAGTTAACAATGGTTTACAAGCATGGTCAAATAAATAGCATCCATACTCAGCTGTGTCTGAAATCACTCTATTCATTTCAAATAATTTCTTTCTTGCAATTGTATTTGCAATCAATGGTAATTCGTGTAAGGATTCGTAATAGGCAGAATCTTCAATTATACCAGCACTTACCATAGTTTCAAAGGCCAATTCAACACCAGATTTTACAAATGCCACTAATAACACTCCATTATCAAAATATTCTTGTTCGCTAAGATGATCAGTAGTTAAAGTAGTTTTTTCAAAAGCAGTTTCACCTGTTGCAGCTCTCCATTTTAATAGGTTTACATCGTCATTTGCCCAATCTTCCATCATGGTTTTAGAGAAATGACCAGAGATAATGTCGTCCATATGCGTATTAAATAATGGACGCATAATACCTTTTAATTCTTCAGATAATTGATATGCTTTAATTTTTGCTGGATTAGATAAACGATCCATCATATTGGTAATACCTCCATGCTTTAATGCTTCTGTAATGGTTTCCCAACCAAACTGAATTAATTTAGCAGCATAACCTGGTTCGATACCTTCTTCAACCATTTTGTCGAATGATAAAATAGCACCAGTTTGAAGTAATCCACAAAGTATAGTTTGTTCACCCATTAAATCACTTTTTACTTCAGCAATAAATGAGGATTCTAAAACTCCGGCTCTATGTCCACCTGTTGCTACAGCATAAGCTTTTGCCTGCGCCCAACCTTTTCCTTCTGGATCATTTTCTGGATGTACTGCAGTTAATGTTGGAACACCAAAACCTCTTTTGTATTCTTCTCTAACTTCAGTTCCTGGACATTTAGGTGCTACCATAATGACCGTTAAATCCTCACGAATTTTAGTGCCTTCTTCAACAATATTAAAACCATGAGAGTAACTTAATGTCGCTCCTTTTTTCATTATAGGCATTACAGCTTTTACCACATTGGTATGTTGCTTATCTGGCGTTAAGTTTAATACTAAATCTGCTGTTGGAATTAATTCTTCGTATGTGCCAACAGAGAACCCGTTAGAGGTTGCATTTTTATAAGAATCTCGTTTTTCATCAATAGCTACCTGTCGTAAGGTATAAGAAATATCTAATCCAGAATCTCTCATATTTAGACCTTGGTTCAGTCCTTGAGCACCACAACCAACAATAACAATTTTCTTTCCTTTTAAAGCGTTTACACCATCCTCAAATTCTGAAGCATCCATAAAGCGGCATTTTCCCAATTGCTCTAATTGTTCCCTTAATGGTAGTGTGTTAAAATAATTTGACATGATTTTATTTAATCTTTAATTAATTTCTAGTAATAATTCTGATATCGCCATTTTTGGTCGTGTGATGGCAATTCGTCCCGAACGAACGAATTGTAACAAACCGTAAGGCTTTAATTTTTCGTACATATTGTCTATATCTGCCTTATAACCAGAAGCTTCAATAACAAAATAATTTTCTGTTACAGCTATAATATGTGCGCGTCTAAATTTCATTTTATTTTGAATTGTTTCATCATACAAATGCTCTGAAGAAATCTTAAATAATGCTGTTTCGTGATAGATGATTTCATCTTCAGTATGATAAAAAGCTCTAATAACTTCAATCTGTTTTTCTAATTGACCAACCACTTTTCTAATTAAGGTTTTTGGTACTATGACTACAAATGTGAATCTATGAACATCTTCAATTTCAGATTTTGAAACGGTCATACTTTCAATATTAATATGACGTTTTAAAAATATTGCTGATAAACGGTTTAATATCCCAACATTGTTTTCGGTATATACTGAAACCGTAAAATTTTGTTTCTCTTCCATTCTTATTTTAATCTTATATCTGAAACACTAGCTCCTGTAGGAATCATCGGAAATACATTATCTTCTTTTTCTACACAAACCTCTAGGAAATATGCTTCTTTACTTTCTATCATTTCTTTTACAGCATCTGCTAATTCTTCTCTTTTGGTAACACGCCTTGCATTTAAATAATAACCTTTTGCAATGGCTACAAAATCTGGGTTTGTCATTTCTGTTGAAGCGTAGCGCTTATCGAAGAATAATTGCTGCCATTGACGCACCATTCCAAGGAAATCATTGTTTAAAACAACAATTTTTACTGCCGCTTTTTGTTGGAAAATCGTTCCTAATTCTTGAATTGTCATTTGGTAACCACCATCTCCTGAGATAGAAATTACTTCGCGTTCTGGTGCAGCCATTTTAGCTCCGATTGCGGCAGGTAAACCAAATCCCATTGTTCCTAAGCCTCCAGAAGTAATATTACTTCTGGTGTTTTTAAATTCGGCATAACGACAAGCGATCATTTGGTGTTGTCCAACATCTGAAACGATTGCAGCTTCACCTTTAGTCTGTATATTAATCTCTTTTAAAACCTCACCCATTGTTAACCCTTCTTTGGTTGGATGTAAGTCGTTTTTTATAACTTCTTCATATTCTATAGCATACAAATCCTTGAATTCTTGAAGCCATTCAGAATGCTTATTTTCATTTAATAATGGTAAAAGCTTAGTTAAACTATCTTTAGAATCACCTAATACCGCAATTTCAGTTTTTACGTTTTTATCGATTTCCGCAGGATCAATCTCAAAGTGAATCACCTTAGCTTGTTTTGCATAGGTGTCTAAATTTCCTGTAACACGATCGTCAAAGCGCATTCCGATTGCTATCAAGACATCACATTCATTAGTTAATTTATTTGGAGCATAATTACCGTGCATTCCTACCATTCCTATATTTAAAGGATGTTCTGTTGGAATAGCAGAAGCACCAAGAATGGTCCATGCAGAAGGAATTCCAGCCTTTTCAATTACTGCTTTTAATTCAGTTTCAGCGTTACCAAGAATAACCCCTTGTCCCCACACAATCATTGGTTTTTTTGCTGCATTTATTATTTTGGCGGCTTCTTTTACCTTAGGAATATCTGTGTCTGGTACTGCTTTGTAACTTCTTACTTTAGTACATTTTTCATACTTAAAGTCGAACTCTTCAAATTGAGCATCTTTTGTAATATCTACTAAAACAGGACCTGGACGACCGCTTTTAGCAATATAAAATGCTTTTGCCATAATTGCAGGTATCTCTGAGGCTTTTGTAATTTGATAATTCCACTTCGTTACAGGAGTAGAAATACCTACAATATCCGTTTCCTGAAATGCGTCACTTCCTAACAAATGAGAACCAACTTGCCCTGTAATACAAACCATTGGTGTAGAATCTATTTGTGCATCTGCTATGCCAGTAATAAGATTTGTAGCACCTGGACCAGACGTTGCCATACACACACCAACTCTACCCGAAATACGAGCGAAACCTTGTGCAGCGTGCGTAGCTCCTTGTTCGTGACGTGCTAAGACATGATGAATCTTGTCTTGATATTTATATAATTCGTCATAAACAGGCATTATTGCACCACCAGGATATCCATAAAGAATATCTACATCTTCAGCTAACAAACATTTTATAATAGCTTCGCTACCAGAAACTCGTTCTGTGGTTTGTGTGTCTTTAATTTGTCTTTGTATGGTCAGCGTTTCTTTCATACTTTATAAATTCGATACTCTTCGACTGAACTTAGAGCGACATTTTGTTAGTTATTTAATTTTTTAAAATTCATCAGTGACACAACCTTTTGACGCTGATGACACTGTTTTAGCATATTTGTATAATACACCGCGTTCAAATTTTAATTCTGGTGCATTCCAGTTTTGTCTTCTTTTTTGTAATTCTTCTTCAGATACTTCCACTGAAATGGTATTGGTTTCTGCATCAATGGTAATGATGTCTCCATCTTCAACAAATGCAATTGTTCCACCTTCCTGAGCTTCTGGTGTTATGTGCCCAACTACAAAACCGTGAGTTCCGCCGGAAAATCTTCCATCTGTAATTAGAGCAACATCGTTACCTAGACCAGCTCCCATAATAGCAGCAGTAGGCTTCAGCATTTCTGGCATTCCAGGACCTCCTTTTGGGCCTTCATAACGAATTACAACAACATCACCTTTTTCAACTTTCCCGTCTCTTATGCCATCGTTTGCAGCGTATTCGCCTTCAAAAACCTTGGCTTTTCCTTTAAAACTAAGCCCTTCTTTTCCTGTAATTTTAGCGACACTTCCTTCTGTTGCTAAATTACCGTAGAGCATTCTTAAGTGTCCAGAAATTTTGATGGGTTCCTCTAATGGTTTTATAACATCTTGACCTTCTTTAAGGTCAGGTACGTCTAATAAATTTTCGGCAATTGTTTTTCCAGTAACGGTTAAACAATCTCCATGAATAAGTCCTTTTTTAAGAAGATATTTTAATACTGCAGGAATTCCTCCAACCGCATGAACATCCTCCATTAAATATTTTCCACTTGGTTTTAAATCAGCTAAAAATGGAGTATTGTCGCTTATATCTTGAAAATCTTTTAATGTAAAATCTATTTGAGCAGCTCTAGCAATAGCTAAAAAATGCAGAACTGCATTCGTAGAACCTCCTAAAATTGTAACAAGTCTTACAGCATTTTCAAGTGATTTTCGTGTAATTATATCAGAAGGTTTAATATCTTTTTCTAATAATAGGCGTAAGGCTTCACCAGCTTTTACAGATTCTTGTTTTTTAGCATCACTAAGTGCAGGATTTGAAGAGTTAAAAGGTAAAGTCATACCTAAGGCTTCGATTGCAGAAGCCATCGTATTTGCGGTATACATACCTCCACAAGCTCCAGCTCCAGGACATGCTTTTTCAACAATATTTTGGTATTCGTTTTCAGTCATTGTTCCAGCAACTTTGCTTCCCCAAGCTTCAAACGCTGAAACAACATCTAATTTTTGTCCGTTATGACATCCAGAATCAATGGTGCCTCCATATACTAAAATACTAGGTCGATCTAATCTAATCATTGCCATTAGAGCACCTGGCATATTCTTGTCACAACCAACTACAGTTACCAGTCCATCATAACTCATGGCTTGCACAACGGTTTCCATAGAATCGGCAATAATGTCTCTAGAAGGTAATGAATAACGCATTCCTGGTGTTCCCATAGAGATGCCATCACTTACTCCAATAGTATTGAATATTAATCCTATAACATCCTCATTTTTTGTTCCTTCTTTGACTAGTTTTGCTAAGTCATTAAGGTGCATATTACATGGGTTTCCTTCGTAACCAGTACTTGCAATTCCTACTATTGGTTTAAAAAAATCTTCTTTTGTTAATCCGATAGCATGCAACATAGCTTGAGCAGCAGGCTGCGTTGGATCTTGCGTAACTGTTTTACTGTATTTGTTTAATTGATTCATAGTTTTATTAATGGCAAATTTGATTTGCAGAAACTAAATTACTTGTTGTGCCATGGCTTGTATGGATTGATTTTTTTGTTAATCTAAATTCAATAACACTAACACTCTAATAACTAATTGAAATACAGTGTTTTAGATAAAAATAAATATGATGTTCAAAAGGTCTATTTTTTTGAAATAAAATTGATATTGATAAGTAGAGTAGAATAGGTTATTAAATGTGATACTTCTTATAGTGTCTTTAAAGATTAGCGTTGATTTTCTGAGAAAGTTCAACTTAAAGCATTGATTAATTAGTTTGCTTGCTATTAAATGGACAGATGCAACATATCTATTAAAGGACGCCTGATTCGTTTTAGAATCGTAGTTTCGTATAATGTAGATTTACAAATCTGTAAAATGAAAATCTAGAAACAAAAAATTGAACATAATTAATAATAAAATATGACTCGGAAATATTATAAACTATTAGGACTTTTGGTATTGATTGTATCTTGTGTTGATGCTAAAGTTGAAGAACCAGCAACAACCAATGCCGAGCCTATTTCAACGGTGGAAGATTATAAAAACAAGTCGCTTCAGGTATTTACAACTGCTAAAGACACTGAGTTGAGGTTGACCAAAACAAATGAACAAACGTTTAAAGACAAGGTACAGCCTTTAGAAACGGAAATTGCCATTTTTGTAAATCCAGAGAAAACATTTCAAGAATTCTTAGGAATAGGAGGAGCAATTACTGACGCTTCTTCAGAAGTTTTTTCGACCTTAAGTCCAGAGAAACAGGATATGCTTCTACAATCCTATTTTGGTGAAGATGGTATTGGTTATAATATCATTAGAACAAGCATTCATAGTAGTGATTTTGGTTTAGGAAGTCACACCTATATTGACGATGGAGATACTGAATTAAAGACATTTTCAATTGAGAAAGACAAAGAAAAAAGAATCTCTTTTATAAAAAGAGCTA
>ERZ1046740.2673-NODE-2673-length-11304-cov-5.247666_pt1 | contig 11304 bp, 8 predicted proteins | sample MGYA00383093_ERZ1046740 | MGnify/ENA primary metagenome ERZ1046740 (study PRJEB29581, sample SAMEA5548363) | metagenome | biome: marine; feature: coastal; material: water | depth 25 m | study: Short-term variability in the microbial, nano- and picoplankton...
CTATGAATACTCAAAATATAATAAGGAGTTTATCCATAAGGCACTGGTTAATCAACCCTTTAAGGCTACTATTGTAGATGCTTGGTGTGATTTAGACTAACGTTCTAACTATTGGAATTCAGGGGGAACTTTATGTCTGTGTTTCCAGCGCTTATGCGTCCAAAGATAATATTGTGGTGCTTCTAAGATTTGTTCTTCCACAAGTTTAAAAAAGATATCTGTAATCTCGTAATCTTTGTACTCTTTAGGATTTTCCGTAATAGTTTCGAAAGTTAATTCATAAAAACCACGTTTTTTACGCTTCACTCTAAAGAAAACTACAGCCATATCCAGTTTTTTAGCTAATACTTCTGCACCTGTATGCATTGGTACTTTAATACCCAAAAAATCATTCCAGTAATAAGCTTTTCTCGCTTTAGGTGATTGGTCTGAGATAAAACCATTTAATGTTAATTCTCCAGCAACCTTAGCTTTAGTTAATGTTTTTATAGTCTGCTTGTTTGTAATAAGATAGGTATTGTATTTGGCTCGAATTCTTTTAACTAAACGGTCAAAATATTTGTTAGTTAAGCGTTTGTATACCGCATAACCTTTATAGTTTATATAATTTTGAATAATAAAAATCCATTCCCAGCTCCCATAGTGTGCACACATTAATATTATCGACTTGTTCTTCTTTTCAAGGTCATTAATAAGGTCAATATTAGTTGGTACAAAGCGTTTTAATAGTTCTTTTTCGGATATGGTTAAGGATTTTATAGATTCTAAAATCATATCGCAAAGATGATGATAGAATTGGCTAGCCAGTTCTAATATTTCTTTTTCGGACTTCTCAGGGAATACTAACTTTAAATTCGGAATTACCGTTTTCTTTCGATATCCAAAAATTTTATATACGAAGATATAGGCCACATCAGATACAAAATATAATAGTCTAAATGGTAAAATGGATATTAACCAAAGAAATGGGTAAATTAAAATATAGGCAATAAGTTGCATTATTGAGTGTTAGCATTGAACTGCAAATATATTATATTTGATTTATAAGTTTAGAGTTTATGTACAATTTAGATTTGGTTACTGTTGCCATCATTGCGATAAATGCATTACTATCTTTTAAGGGATTTGAGGATCGTTTGTTTTTTGAAAAATATAAATTTAATATTGGAAATATAAGACGTGGCGAGCATATGCGCATGCTTAGTTCTGGGTTTTTACACGTTGATGTAACACATCTTTTATTCAATATGATAACCTTATATTTCTTTGCAGATGCTGTAATAATAGCGCTTGGTCAGTTTAATTTTCTGATCATTTATTTTGCGAGTTTAGTATTTGGTAATTTATTGTCATTATACTTTCATAAAGAGGAATACTGGTATAGTGCTGTTGGTGCAAGTGGAGCAGTCACCGGAGTATTATATGCAGCTATATTACTTCAACCACAGATGAGTTTGTATATGTTTTTTATTCCAATACCTATTCCGGGTTATATTTTTGGTATTGGCTATCTTTTATATTCTATATATGGAATGAAAAACAGAATTGGAAATATTGGGCACGATGCACACTTCGGTGGCGCTATTGGTGGGTATGTAATTACCTTGCTTTTAATGCCTAGTTTATTTGAAACCGATTTAGGGCATATTGGTTTATTAGCGATTCCGATACTTTTATTGTTTGTGTTGTATAAAACAGGACGTTTAAAATAGGTTTTATACGATGTTACACAAGTTTTTATTGTTGTAGCTTTAGTTTTAAAAAGCAGTAAAGTATGACATTTGTCATATTTTTGTAAAATTGGTAATGTGATATTTGTGCGTGTTTAATTTTATAAAGGAATTAAAAGGTGGCGTCATCTAAATCATTACATAGCTTTCATATACCTGTAATGGGTACTTCTTACACTATCGATAGTCCTATTCGTGTGGCTCAATACGGTATTTCATCGGTTATATCTATTATAGATGACGAGCTAATGGAAAAAATGAGTGCTTTTTACAGCAAAAAATTCAATATTCCATATCAAGAGATAACAAAAAAAGCACAAGATTATCGTGCTGAGCGCATTACTGCCTATTTAAATTTAGTGGATACTATAGTTAAAGATAAATTCGCAAAATTTAAAACTGAATTATCTGAAAGCAGAACTGCATTAGAACATTTTATAGAGACTTTACCAAATACATCCAAAATTAGAGAAGGGCTTTCTCATTTTCTTGATGAAGGTTCAGCAATAAAAGAGACTATAAAAAATTATTTAGAAACGCATTTAAATGCTGGGGAGATTGATGTAAACATCATGACTAAAGTTGATAAAGATAATTTTATTAACGGCGAACAACTACCAGTACAATATAATGATGCACATGCCTCACTTCGTGGTTTTGCTAATAGCAACTTAAGTTCATCGGTTGTGTTTTCGGCTGGTATGAACCCAAGATTGTATAGTTATTTTGAAAATTTTAGTGATTTTTATCCAGATAGTCAAGGTAAGTTAAAGAAGAAAATTATTCTTAAAGTAAGTGACTATCGTTCTGCAACTATTCAAGGGAAATTTTTAGCTAAAAAAGGATTGTGGGTGTCAGAATATAGAATAGAATCTGGTTTAAATTGTGGTGGCCATGCGTTTGCAACAGATGGTTATTTACTGGGACCAATTCTTGAGGAATTTAAAAACAAAAAGTCTGAATTAATTAAAGAGACGCACGATGTTTTAGTAAAAGGCCTAAGCCTAAAAGAAAAGGCTATACCTAAAGAAGCATTAGACTTGTCTATTACTGTACAAGGAGGTGTAGGTACAGCTGATGAACACGATTTTTTATTAGAGAACTATAAGGTAGATTCAGTAGGTTGGGGAACACCATTTTTAATGGTACCAGAAGCCACTTCTGTAGATCACCAAACTAGAACGTTATTAGCCAAAGCAAAGGAACAAGACTTGTACCTTAGTGGTCTTTCGCCTTTAGGTGTGCCATTTAATACTATAAAAGGTACTACAAATGAGTTTTTTAAGCAAAAACGTATTGATAATAACAAAGCCGGCAGTTCTTGTCCGAAGAAATTTTTAGCACTAAGTAAGTCCTTTGGTCCAGAAGGAATTTGTACAGCTTCAAAAAAATATCAAGATATTCAATTGCAGGATTTAGAAACCAAAAAGGAAGAATTAGGATCTGATATTTATAAAAATGCTAAGGCTAAGATTACTGAAAAATCATGTCTTTGTGTTGGATTAGCAAACGCCTCTTATTTAGAAAATGACATAAAAATAAAAGGTCAGAAACAAGGTGTAGTGATATGTCCCGGTCCAAATATGGCTTATTTTGATAAGGAAGTATCTCTTTCTCAAATGATGAAGCATATAAACGGGAATACATCAGTACTCTCAAACAGAGATCGTCCTAATATGTTCATTAAAGAATTAAAAATGTATGTGGATTATTTAAAAAATGATATCGCTACAATTTCTGAAGACTTATCAGCAAAGCAAGTGAAAAAATGGAACATATTTAAAAATAATTTGATTGATGGTATTGCTTATTATCAAGACTTATTTTTAACTTCTATGTCTATAGAAAATACGAGAATACAAAAAGAACTATATTTTTATGAGGAACGATTAATAGCAATTATTATTCCTAAATTATAATTGGAACAACTCTAATTAATAATTAAAAAAAAGCCTTTATAATTTTATAAAGGCTTTTATAGTTAGTAACATGTGTAAATGCATTACTGTTGCAGCAATTCTTGCACTTTCAATTCCAATGCTTTTCCTCTTAAATTTTTGTAGGCTATTTTACCATCTTTGTCTAAGATGAATGTTGCAGGTATAGACGATATATTATAAAGTCGCGCAACAGGATCATTGAAATACTGTAAGTTAGACACCTGCGTCCACACTAAGTTATCCTTCTCAATTGCATCTAACCATGATTTTTTAGGATCGTTTTGTCTTCTGTTTCCATCTAAAGACACACCAATAATCTCTAATCCTTGGTCATGAAATTTATTATAAATTCTTACCACATTAGGGTTTTCTTTACGACAAGGACCACACCAAGCTGCCCAAAAATCTATTATCGTGACTTTACCTTTTAAATCATCTAAGCTCACCATTTTTCCATCTGGTGTTGGTGCTTCAAAATTAGGAGCTAATTTACCAACTTCTAAATGCGCAATTTTTTGATACTCTTTATATAATTCATCTAGTTTAGCACTGATTTCTTTTCCTTTTGGCGTTTCTTTTAGTCTTGGTGTTAGGTTATTAAACGCCTCCATATAGGCTTTTAGATCTATTTTAGGGTTGTTAATTTCTAAACCGAGTAAATTAAGACTAAAATAAGTGTCATTATTTTCATTGAGATACTTTAACGGATAACCAGAAATCTGCTCGCTATATTTTTCAAGTATCGTGCGAATAGAATCCTTTTTTCTGAGCTCTTTGTTATTAATTGCTGTTCTGTAATGAATTATTAAATCTTTATTTGCTTCAGCCATCCGTTCCATTTCATCTTGAAAAGTTCTAAAGTCGTTATTAGTCTCAGAACCAGTAACTTTAGATTTCATAAGAACTGTTTTATCAATATCTATTGTGATATCACTGTTTTCGAGCATAAATATCAATTCGCCCTGTGCACCATCAACCGCAAGAAAACGTACACTAGGTTCGTCAATAGTGCCATTCATTTTAAATGCACCATTAATTACAATGGCTGTGTCATTAACAATTTGTCTTCCTTGATTATCAACACTTTTTAGATACACTCTAACACCATTATACACCTCTTTAGCATTTCCATTTATTACGTATCCCGTTCTGTTTTCTTGTTTACAATGTATTAGTAATAGTCCTAAAATTGCGATAGTAAGTATTCTTCTCATAATTTTTCTTTATTAATGACGCGCTAAGTGTAATTAACGTGTACTTCTATTTTTTAAAGCCAGACAAATATATAAACAAAGCTGAAATTATTGAAGTATGGGATGTGAATTAATTCTTAAAATAGAAGGTGCTCATTATGTAAGAATCACATATTTTACAATACTTTTGCACAAAGCACTTTATTATGCATAACGATACCATAGTAGCATTAGCAACACCTTCTGGTAGTGGTGCAATAGCCATTATTCGTTTATCGGGTGAAAACGCTATTACTATAGCAGATACTCACTTTAGATCAGTTACCAATAAAAAGTCGCTTGGCAAACAGAAAACACATACCATACACTTGGGTCATATTATAGATAATGACAGAACCATCGATGAAGTGTTAGTCTCTATTTTTAAAAACCCTAATTCTTATACAGGAGAGGATGTTGTTGAGATATCGTGTCATGGCTCGTCTTATATTCAGCAAGAAATAATTCAGTTGTTTCTGCGACATGGATGTAGAATGGCAACTGCAGGTGAGTTTACCTTAAGAGCTTTTTTGAATGGAAAATTAGACTTAAGTCAGGCAGAAGCTGTCGCAGACTTAATCTCAAGCGACAATGAAGCTTCGCACCAAATTGCAATGCAGCAAATGCGTGGGGGTTTTTCTACTGAAATTGCAAAACTCCGTGAAGAGCTTTTAAATTTTGCATCGCTAATAGAGTTAGAGCTCGATTTTGCAGAGGAAGATGTAGAATTTGCAGATAGAACGCAGTTTAAGGCACTGGTGGAACGTATCAGTTTTGTATTAAAGCGTTTAATAGATTCTTTTGCTGTTGGTAATGTTATAAAAAATGGTATTCCGGTTGCTATTGTCGGCGAACCTAATGTTGGAAAATCGACCTTACTCAATGCACTGCTTAATGAAGATCGTGCAATAGTTTCTGAAATTGCCGGCACAACAAGAGATACTATTGAAGATGAAATTTCTATCGGTGGCATTGGTTTTAGATTTATTGATACTGCAGGTATTAGAGATACTAAAGATGTTGTTGAAAGTATAGGAATTAAAAAAACATTCGAAAAAATTGAACAATCTCAAGTGGTTATTTATTTGTTTGATGCGCAGAATAGCATCAAAAATTTAGAATCTGTAAGAATTGAAATTGAAAAAATTCGAAATAAACATCCCCAAAAACCACTGGTAGTTATTGCTAACAAAATAGATGCCTTAAATGATATTCAACTTGCAGAAATTAATTCTACAATACCAGATGTTTTATTATTATCTGCAAAGACAGGTTTTGGTGTTGAACAGTTGACAAATTCGCTTCTTAAATTAATAAATACAGGGGCTCTACGAAATAATGAAACGATAGTAACAAACACGCGTCATTACGATGCGTTGTTAAAAGCTTTTGAGGAAATACAGAAAGTGCATCATGGATTAGAATCTGGCTTATCCGGTGACTTACTGGCAATAGATATTCGTCAAGCTTTATACCATTTTGGAGAAATAACAGGTGAGATTACAAATGATGATTTATTAGGTAATATTTTTGCAAATTTTTGTATTGGAAAGTAACCTCGATTAACAATAATATACTAAACGCATAAGAAAACACTATTAAAAGCTCCTTTAGTAGTGGGTTAAACCCTTTTTCTTTTGCGCTTAATTGCACTTTCACCATTTGAGTGCTATCAAGTACTACCAATATTTGCGCTTTCACCATTGATATGATAATAATTCCCATATCCACCAGACATTAATAAGATTTCAAGATTTAAAAAACCTGGTAAATTTTCATTGGAAAGTTTTGACTAGGTTTAAAATAGACTAGTTTAGGCATTAAAAAACAAGCTGAGATGGAAAGTTTTGTCCAAAGGCATATGTAGAACTGAATAAGAGTAGAGTTATTAGTACGATTTTTTCTTTTTATTTATTAAAGTGATTAAACGGAATACAAAATGTTTTTGCTTGCAGCTAACGTGTTTGTGTATGATTTCGTTGCGTGTTTCATCACTAAAGTTAGTAAATAAATCACAGATAGAAAGTCCGCGAGCTTGCCTGCGGCAGGCAGGGACTTTTGTAAGTAAGCTCTAACTAGCAATGAATTATACACGTTGTTAGCCTTTCGTTTTTTTTTGTCTTTAAAATTAGTATTCCAAAAATAGATTTTTAAAAATTTATACTATATTTTAAGACTGGTAATAGTCCATTAAGCTCTGTCGTGGTTTTTGTAATCTTATTTGTTGCATCATCATAAAAATAATCAGGAACAGTTTTATTAAGCCTATTCGTTACATTTTGAATATTGAAACCTAAACTATGTGTGGATTTCTTCTTATTCCATTGATAGTTTATACCTAAGTCAAGACGATAATAATCTTTTACTTTTTCTGTATATGGTATGGTAGAAAAAATTTCCGTTTGATTACTAATAGAAGCGGCTTCGTCTATAGCTGTAAATCGTTGTCCTCCCGTAAGGTTAAATTTCGCATTAACTCCCAAGGTTTTATTACTTCTATTTCCAATTTTAAATTCTTTTCCTGCCAAGAAATTGAACACATAATTTCCATTAAATCGGGTGTTGTAATAACTAGAATTCCCAATTTTATATTTAGAATCGTATAATGACAATGTAGTTAAGTAATAGAACCCTTTATTTATAAAGCGTTCTAGCGTAAATTCTATTCCATAGTTTTTGCCTTTTCCATCATTAGTTAATGGTATATCTGTAATATTAAAAACATCGAATAGTTGGGCATTTATTACATTATAGCCTGTTTGTCCAGTGTTATCTACAGGTAGATTAAACAGGTTTTGGTAATAGGCTTCTGCTTTAAAATGCGTGTTTTTACTTAATCGCCAGTTATATCCCAACACATAATGCAATGCTTTTGATAATCCTAAATTTGTATTCAAAAATTGAGTGTTAGCGTCTGCTTTCACAAGATAGGTAGACAAGCGTTCGGCTCTACTGTGCAAACCTGCACCAAAGCTTAAAGAGTGTTTGTTGTTTAATTTATAATTAAGTCCTAAACGAGGTTCTACAGCACTACTATTTGTTTTAGCAAAATGTAAAAAGTGCAATCCTGAATTCAATGTTAATTTATCTGTAGCTCTATATTTCCACTGAAAATAACTCTGAAAAATAGTACTGTTTCCATCTACTTTATCGTTAGTTGGGACTAAATGACCTATGTCATTAGAGCCTGTATGATAAGAAATCGTTTTTTCTTTAAGATGGCTTAAAGTGACTCCAGTACGAATAGTGTGTTTTGCGTTAAACTTATGATTTATAAAAGAAGATAAACGCAAAGCTTCGATTTTTGAATCAAATTCACTACCCTTTAATGGGTCTATAACACCATTATTTTTTGTTTCCTCTTTAAGATTTGCACCATCTAAAGAATAGGAAATATTTGTTTTTAAATACGTTCTATCTTTTAAAAATATTCGATGTCCTAAACCTGTAATAAAGGTACTTACATTATTATTAGAACTATTTTGAAAGTTACCTGTTGTTGGCGTGCCACTTTCACTTTCTGAAGCGGTATCCGATGACTTTATAATATTCTTACCATATAATCCATAGATATTAAAAGTTCCTATTTTGGAAGTAGGAAGGTTGATGTTGTAATTTAAATCTTGATAATTTAAGTTTGCTCCTTCACTTAATTTAACGCCTATTTTATCTAAAATACTAACGGTAGAATACCTGTAATTAATTAGATAAGATGCCTCACTTTTTTTACTAAAATAGCCTTCGGTAGCTATTCCAAGTCCTAAAAAACCAGCATCGATTGTGGTTTCTCTTTTCTTATTGTTTCCTTTACGAAATCGTAAATCAAAAACACCTGCTAAACCATTACCATATTCGGCAGGAAAAGCCGAAGTGAAAAAATCGGTCTTATCCAACACATTAGAGCTTAACATACTTACTGCACCTCCTGTAGAATACACAAAATGGTTAGGATTGGGAACTTCTACACCCTCTAATCGCCATAAAAGCGTATTGGGTGAGTTTCCTCTAATCACAATTTCGTTATTTAAATCATCACCGTTTCCTGTTACACCAGCAAAATTTTGCACTTGCCTAGCCGGGTCACCAAACGATGCAGCGTATTTATTAGCTTCTTGAACATTTAATGAGCGAGCACTTACTGTTGCAAATTCGTTAACTGTTTTGTCTTTCTTTTTACCTGCTAAAACGACCACCTCATTAAGACTTTCAAGATTTTCTATTAATCCAATATTTAAAAGTACTTCTTTACCAGCAGTTACATTTATATTAGATAGCGTAATAGTTTCATAACCTACAAATGATACTATAAAGGTTTGTTTGCCAATTGGAACATTGTTTAAAACAAACTTTCCGCTTTCATCAGAAGTAGTTCCTAAGGATGGATTACTATTTTTAATTATAATATTAGCGAAAGGAATGGTTTCTTTAGAGTCTTTGTCTGTTATAACACCTCTAACTGTTTGTTGTGCTGATAACGAAAAAGGCAACACGAAAAATAAAATAATTGAAAAAAAATTGAGCTTCATAAAAATATAAATTTATTTGTTTGGCAAAAAAACTCATATTTTTATGAATTAGTGTTCAAATGGATATAGTTGAACAACTACATTGTATTGGTAGTTTGTAATTTATTGATTTTTAGATTTTTTGTATTGTATAGGTGTCATTTCTATATGTTTTTTAAAAAGGGTATTAAAGGTGCTTTTAGAACCAAAACCACTTTCATAAGCGACACCTTCCATACTTAAATGTTGTTTTTTTGGATTTTTAAGAAGTGATTGGCTATATTCTAATCTAAATTTATTTACATAGGTATAAAAATTCACATTATAATTGGTATTGATAACAAATGATAAAATATGTGTCCTTGTATTTAATTTTTTGGAAAGTATTGATAATGAAAGATTTTTGTTTAAAAATGGTTGTTGTTCTTCCATTAATTTTTCTAGATCATTAACTATTTCAAGTACTAAATTTTTATCTATAAGCTCTTCTTTTTTAGTATCGTTTATTTGTGGTGATTCACTTTCAATAGCTTGGATGTGTTTTGGTTTTAATTCAAATATTTCTCTTTGCTGTACAATATGATAGCCGCTATAAAACAAAATAAGTAATAACATAAAATTGAAAAAATATACAAAGTAATTTTCTTCATAACTTATTTCAAAAACTAAATGAATTATTAAGAGTAACGGAAATACAAGAACTAAATTATAAAGCCAATTTAAACTTACTCCTTGTTTATTAGAGTGAAGTTTTAAAACATTTTTTTTATGTGTAAAGAGCATCTTTATTACAAAATAGAAAATGATTACAGAAAATAAAAAAAGCACAATTATTGAAAAAGTATCTAAAGTTTCATAGTTGTTTTCTAAAAATAAACGTTTGGTTTCAGTACTATTTAAAAATACCCAAACCATAACCACCAATATAGAAGGAATAAATAGTAGATAATGTTTTTTTAAGAAATGATTAGGCGTGTTCACAAAGTGATATACTGATAAATAAAGAAATGAAGGAATAAGGAATTTGATACTTTCAAGGACAATATCTATACCAAACCATTCTTCAAAAAAATATTCTCCAATTAAAGGAAGTGTAAATAGTAATGATATAAAACCAAAAAGAATGGCTAAATATCTATTCGCACTACTATTAATTCTATTACTTAATGAATAGGTTACAAAAGCAAGCATTAAAGCTAAGCCTACTTGTATAAAATAAAATTCCATATTTTTTTGAATTTATCAGTTCGTAAAACAACTCAACGTAGTGTTTTTTTTAATATTGTTTTTGAATTTTTGTTTAATTGTGGACGGTTTTGTCAAAATGAAGGCTAACTCCTTATATGTGGAATAAATTTCCTGTTTATAGGTCTATGTTTCCGGATAACAGGAGCTTTTGTTCTCGTTTATCATTTTAATTCAAATATAATGAAACTGAAGATAAAGAAACTTTAAACTTTTTCAATCCTTTTTTGGACTGGTCTTATATTCACTGGGAGATCTTCTTTTAATCTTTGAGGGTGTTTGACCGAAGTCTTTTAATTAAAAAACGGCTACACTATAAAAGTATAACCGTTTTATCATTATATGTTGCTCCCCCTATTATTCAAAGTTGCAGCACAATTTCTTCTTTTGACGATCCACTCACCTTAGACGATATCCAATTTTCCCTCAACAATAACACATAAGTAACGAGTGTAAACTTCCTTTAATTGTGAAGGGAGTGGCTCGATAATTCCTTGGTTTCTAAAATTTGGATAACGGCGAGTGTATGTGGCGTGCCGACCAAATGGGAGGCATGCTCAGCATACATATTGTTAGGTATCGTTTTTACTTTCATTTACTTTTTCTGTTTGGATATTTTCATCAATCAAATACACCCCCCATTCTGACAACG
>ERZ1046740.2675-NODE-2675-length-11301-cov-4.347679_pt1 | contig 11301 bp, 11 predicted proteins | sample MGYA00383093_ERZ1046740 | MGnify/ENA primary metagenome ERZ1046740 (study PRJEB29581, sample SAMEA5548363) | metagenome | biome: marine; feature: coastal; material: water | depth 25 m | study: Short-term variability in the microbial, nano- and picoplankton...
CCAAACAGTTCTTCTTCTGATTCCAGCCTCAAAACTGTGCGCTCTTCTATTGCATAGGATTTATTCTGCAATTCGAGTATTGTATTCTCGATTTCACTCATTTGGCTACTAGCCAAAAACCCAAACCTTCCTGTATTGACACCAAGAACTGGAATACCAGTATTCTTTACAATATATAAGGTGTCCAACATCGTACCATCCCCACCCACCCTGATAAGATAATCCAAGGAGTCCTGCTCTATATTCTTGGCATGAAAGGTTTCAAGTCCGCTAGAAATGTGGTGTTCTTCCTTTAAATGACGAGCTAAGTCTTCATATAAGTAACAATCAATACCCTTTGACTTTAGCAGTTCCACAAGACGATGGTAAAAGTCGAGTTGTGAAATTGATTTAAAGAGCCTGCTATAGATACCGATTTTCAATTTGAGATTGCTTGTTTAAAGTAAAGGCTAAAAATATTGTCGCCATGTCGAGACATGGAATATTCAAATCTAAAGACTTTGTCGTAATAAAAGACTCCCTCCAACCCAAGACCATAACCCCAAAGCAATTCTTCATAGAAACTATTGCTATTGATTTCATTGGTCAATGTTTTGCCATTTCCTGCAAATCCAAGGTCTGAAAACAACCCAAGGTATAAATCTGTATTCGCTGTCTTGTACTTGCGCAATGGCATGAAAGGAGTGTTCAATGTTTGGCCAAGTAACTTCATGCGAAGCCCTGTCTTCATGAGTGCAAAGTCTCTTCCGTCTACCACATGGTTTTCATAGCCTCTTACGTAGTCTCCATACCCAAAGGCATTTGAAAGCAAATAAGGCAACTGCCGTATATACCTTTTTCGGGCTTTCATTGAAACATAGCCAAAAAGTCTCTTATTATTTGATTTGAAGAAATCGCCATCGAATCGAAATTCAGGATAGGTTTCATTTTCTGACGATTGAAGATGGTTCAATTGAAGGTCCACTCCCAACCTGTAGCCACTTACTGCATAAAGTCGGTTGTCACGATGGTCTATTTCCCAATAGGAACTCACAGAATATTTGTTCAAAGTATTTGATCTGAAAGGGCTATGCTCCATATTGAAATAGTCAGTCGGCAAAAAGCTCATCCATTCGTCGATTAAATTCCAACTGGTCCAACTCGCGGTAATACGATGGCGCCTTCTATTGTCAAGAACTTGCTGAATATTGAGCTCCACTTCTCTTGTCGTAAGTAGTTTTCCGTTTGGATTAGACGTAAACTCAAGCATGTCGTTTTGTGTAAATGCGGGTATTTCGTAGTTCTCCCTAAATTTTAGTTTGGCGCCTAATCGATAAATACTCTCTTTACCCAGTCGCCCTGTTAAATACTCAATACCCAAATTTTTCGTATAGCCTGCGATGAGGGACAACTTCAATGTTTGGTTTAGCCCAAATAGGTTATAGTGAAATAGATATAAACCAAAATTGGTTCTTCCCGGATCCCAATCAAGTTGTTGCCACTGATTAATATTCCGATCTGCAATTTCTACAAATGGTAATGGCCAGATATACCATTTTTCAATGAGTGAAATTTGCCACGTATAGACATGTTTAAAACTATCAGAGCATATAAGTGCAACTTGAACATCGTTAAAAAGGTTAGTGTTGACCAAGTTTACTTTTGCCGCCTTTTTTAACACCTCTGCATCTGAGAGCTTAAAACAGGCCCCTTTTGCTATTGGAAGGCGTATCTCGATTGCATGGTCTTTCGTTTTGAAATTGCCCGTAATTGAAACATCACCGATTCTAGCCTTTTGAGCATACAAAGAGCTTCCCCAGATTAGAAAAACAACTATGAGAAAATATTTTAGATGCTTAAGAGAGCTTGCCCGCACGGCATCAAATATCGAGATATTTCATGAGGCTATTATAGCGCTCGGTAATGCTTTCGTCATTCAAAAGCCCAGAACGATACATTACGTGGTAACCGTTTTGGTCAAGAACGTTCGCTACAGTTGACACATGTTCGGTGTTGAGTTTAACGTAAATGATGAATTTGCCATTGGCATTGATCTTTTCAATCCACAAACCTGTAATCTTTACACCTTCGGATTCTACAATCCTTGACATGTGCGTTAGACTGTAATCGCGTGGGTCAACAGACAATAGTAAAGCACCACCCTTTTGGGTTGCAGTTAAAGTGTTTGCAAGTGCCATACTGCACTCCTCCAAAGTAACTGTGCCATGATAGAGAGTACCATTCAAAACTGCAAGTTGATGGGCGCTTCCCAAAGCAAAAATATTAAGTATGCTGAGGTAGTCGGCTTGTTCGTCAACCGTGGACTCTGGTATGTCACACCAATTTTCTTGAATCTCTTGGTCGAGTTCTTTAGTGAGCAGAGACGTTTTTGATATAAATCCCACAAAATTTCTCTCTTTGACCACAGGGAGGTCTGAGACTTCGTATTCTTCCATCAATATGAGAGCGGACTCGACAGTATCGCATAGTGCGACAGTGGGGTAATTGGATGATATTAGGTTTCTAGCTATCAAAATCTATTCAACTATAAGTGCTAAAACTTATATAAACAAGAACGCTGAAAGGAATCAATCGTTGCTCGCGACTCCCATCTTTGACAAAACAATGTTCGAAATTAGCTTTCTACGAGCTTCAGCCAGTTGGCTATAAGCTGCAATCCACCCTCGCTAAGAATTGCTTCGGGGTGAAATTGTACTCCCCATATTGGAAGTGTCTTGTGCGAAATCGCCATAACACAATCGTCCTTGGATTTTGAAATTATTTCCAGTGGGTTTTGAATGTCTTCGAGTGTAAGTGAATGATACCTACATACTTTTACTGGGTCTTTGATTCCTTCAAACATTGGATGGGCATTACCGGATATTGTGGAAGTCTTGCCGTGCACCGGTTTTGGGGTCCTTCCCAAGTTGGCCCCAAAATGCAATCCGATAGCTTGATGTCCCAAACAAACTCCCAGAATCGGCAATTCTTTTTCAAATCGCTGTATTACCTCCATAGTGATTCCGGCAGACTCAGGCCTCTTAGGGCCGGGGGAAATGACTATCCCCTTCATGTCTAATGTCTCCAACTCTTTAATGCTCAACTCATCGTTCCGCACTACACGAACCTCGTGATGGAGTTGTTCCAAATAGTCTTTCAAGTTATACGTGAAAGAATCATAGTTGTCGAGCATTAATATCACAAGGCAAATATCTGTTGTATTTGTATTCCTTAAGCTTGAAGTTCCGACTATTTTTGTCCCAAGGATGAACTTCAACAAATACGCTGCTTCAAAAAGCAAGATGCTCGAGCTCTATCGTGCCATTTTGAAACCTCGTCTAATCGAAGAGAGGATGCTCATACTGCTGCGCCAAGGGAAAATATCCAAATGGTTCTCAGGTATCGGACAAGAGGCAATCGCCGTTGGCGTGACGAGTGCGTTGAATGATTCTGATTTCATTTTGCCGCTTCACAGAAATTTAGGTGTATTCACAACCCGAAAAGTCCCATTTCGAAAACTGTTTGCCCAATGGCAGGGAAAGGCTTCAGGCTTCACCAAGGGAAGAGATCGGTCATTTCATTTTGGCTCACCAGAACATCGTATTGTCGGAATGATTTCTCATTTAGGGGCAATGGCTGGAGTTGCCGATGGTTTGGCGCTGAGCTCACTACTCAAAGATGAAAAGGGCGTGTGTGTCACTTTTAGTGGAGAAGGCGGAACAAGCGAAGGGGATATTCACGAAGCAATGAATGTGGCTTCGGTGTGGAATCTTCCCGTAATCTTTTTAATTGAAAATAATGGATACGGCCTTTCGACCCCCTCTAGTGAACAATTTGCATGTAAACATATAGCGGACAGAGCGAAGGGCTATGGCATGAAGTCCGAAATAATAGAAGGCAATAATGTGTTGGAAGTATTCCAATGCATCACTCGCATCACGAAAAAGATGCGCAAGAACCCCGAACCTTATCTCATCGAATGTAAAACATTCAGAATGCGGGGGCATGAAGAGGCCTCTGGCGTCAAATATGTTCCGAAAGAATATTTCGACGAATGGTCGAAAAAGGATCCAGTGCTCAGGTATGAATCCTTTTTATTAGATCGAGGCATCATCAACCAAGGAGATGCCGAATTGATGCGTGTTGAGATATTGGCTGAAATTGACAAGGACTTAGATTTGGTTTTTCATGAAGCAGATGTTGAAGCAGATTTATCAACTGAACTTGGAGAAGTATTTCGCGCAACAGAACTCCCCGACATATCTGAAAGAGGAAGAAAATCCCCCAAGCGTCTCGTAGATGCTATTTCTGATGGATTAAAACAAAGCATGGAGCGTCACCCTGAACTGGTTATTATGGGTCAAGATGTTGCCGAATACGGTGGCGTTTTTAAAGTTACGGAGGGTTTCATGGATGAGTTTGGAAAAGACCGAGTTAGAAATACTCCAATTTGTGAATCTGCCATTTTAGGTGCTTCACTAGGACTTTCTATCGGTGGAATGAAAGCATTGGTTGAAATGCAGTTTGCAGACTTCGTGAGTTGCGGATTCAATCAGATTGTGAACAACCTTGCTAAGACTCATTATCGATGGGGTCATTCAGTTGATGTAACGGTCAGAATGCCTACTGGTGCAGGTGTCGGTGCGGGACCATTTCACTCTCAAAGCAATGAGGCGTGGTTTTTCCATGTGCCAGGGCTCAAAATCATTTACCCCGCGTTTCCTTCTGATGCAAAAGGGCTTTTAGCGTCTTCAATCAACGACCCGAATCCGGTTCTGTTTTTTGAACATAAAAGACTTTATAGAAGTGTGAAGGAAGATGTAAGCGACGACTATTATACCCTTCCAATTGGTAAAGCAAACATTGTTAGTGAAGGAGAATCCGCTTCAATAATTACTTATGGTTGGGGGGTTCATTGGGCTTTGGAGTTGAAAGATTCTCAAGACTTAGATGTCGAAATCGTTGATTTGAGGACATTGCTCCCATGGGATAAAGAAACTGTGAAAGCTAGTCTCGCTAAAACTGGGAAGGTCTTGGTTTTACACGAAGACACTTTAACTGGAGGAATTGGAGCTGAAATATCTTCTTGGATTTCGGAAAACTGTTTTGAAAACTTGGACGCACCTGTATTTAGGGTTGGAAGCTTGGACACTCCGGTACCGATGGCGAAAGATCTTGAACGTCAGTTTTTACCTCAAGAACGATTCTCAAAACGTCTTAGAGAGCTTCTTGATTACTAGTACATTTTACTCGATTTAAATACTTGTCGAAACAAATCGCTCCGATACTTTTAGTGGGTATTGGGCTTCAATCTTACTTCTATTATTTTGGTCGAGAAGGTCAAAAGAAGCACCAAATTCGCTTTGCGACGCTATATTTCGAACACTCCGTATAGAACGTCGAATTGTGTCATAAATCTCTAGGTAGTCATTATAGCTTATGTTCTCACTAGTACTCAAGTGTATTCCTTTTGAAGAACCTTGATTCGTTAGGAGTATTACAAGTTCATTGTATAGTTGGGAGGAAGTAAGGTGCGTTTCGTTTAACAGGATTTGCTTGTTTTCATTCAACATTATTTCTATTGCTTCTCCGTTATTTTGAACTATCCCTTGAAGCGGTGGTAATGTTGTTTTAATCCCTTTCTCATGCTGGAACGTGGATGTAACCAAGAAGAAGATTAGAAGAAGAAAGGCTATGTCAGCCATAGGCCCAGATGCAAATTCCCTAAATCCCTTTAATCGATTGCGAGTTTTCATAGTATCAACACGCAATACTTAAAAAAATGTGCTGTTTATATTAGTAGCTTTTTACCAGAACTAAAAAGTGATTGACGAGCGGTTATACTTAGATAAGTGCCCGCATATAGTTCCGTTGATGAAAATTGATTCAGTAAACCATTTTAAATCTACCTTTGCAACATCATGATGATCGAGGTACTCAAATCCAAGATTCACAACGTTCGAGTTACTCAAACTGAACTCCAGTACGTGGGTAGTATCACTATCGACGAAGACTTACTGGATGCCGCCAATATGATCGAAGGAGAAAAGGTCTTGATTGTAAATAATAACAACGGCGAACGTCTTGAAACCTATATTATAAAAGGTGAACGAGGGAGTGGGATGATTTGTCTCAATGGCGCCGCTGCACGAAAGGCTCAACTTAGGGATCAAATTATTATCATCTCATTTGCACATATGGATTTTGAAAAGGCCAAAGAATTTGTGCCAACCATTATATTTCCTGGAGCCAATAATCACATAAGCCTTTGAAAAAGCTTGCATCTAACCTTTTAAAAAAGGTTGTTTTCCCATTGTTTGGTATTGGTCTGATGTATTGGGCATACCACAAAATGGACATGGCCGATTTATTGAACGACCTCAAATCGGCGAACTATACGTGGGTCATATTGGCTTTCCTTGCTGGTGTCACAAGCCACTTTCTACGTGCCCTTAGATGGCAGATACTGATCGAGCCTCTTGGCTACAAACCAAGAACCAAAACTACTTTTTACGCCGTAATGGGCGCCTATTTATTCAATTTCTTGGTTCCGAGAATGGGAGAAGTGAGCAGATGCGTCATGCTGAGTCAAACCGACAAGGTCCCATTTGAAAAGCTGGTGGGGACTGTTTTTGTAGAGAGGATGGTAGACCTTATCTTCATGATCGTCATAACGGTTGCCGTATTGTTTTTCCAGTACGACATGATTCAAGGTCTATTAGAAGAATATGTGATGCCTCACCTCGGTGGAGCTGGAAACAAAGTGCTGTTTTTGGGTATAATTGGTCTAGTCGGTATACTGGGGGCCTACCTTGCTTACCGAAACCGAATTGCACTCTCCAAAAACCCTTTCTTGAAAAAGATTTATAATTTCATGTCGGGAATTGCTCAGGGTGCTAAAAGCGTATTGAAGCTGCGCAAACCTGGTTTATTTATTTTCCATAGTGTCGCAATGTGGGTATTGTATTTCTTAATGGCGTATTGGATTTTTGATGCCCTTGACCGCACAAGTCACCTAGGGGTTGCCGCAGGATTAACTACTGTCGTAATGGGAACGATTGCGATTATTATTCCATCTCCAGGTGGAATTGGAACTTACCACGTTCTTGTGCCGGCGGGTCTTGCCTTATACGGTGTTGACCCAGAATTAGGGGGGAAAAGTTTTGCGCTGGTTTCTCACGGGACCCAAATGATTATGATATTTCTAGTAGGTGGAATCTCTGTAATTCTCGCGTCAATTGAGAAGAAAAAGCATTATTAATGGCGAATAGTCACCATACGCATCCTTCTGCTAAAGTGCTCACTAGAGACGCACTACAAGATGCTGTTGGTGTTTGGAAGAATCAAGGAAAAAAGATTGTGTTCACAAATGGCTGTTTTGATCTACTACATCGTGGCCATATTCAATATTTATACGAGGCAGCCGAACTAGGAGACGTTTTAGTTGTTGGGATTAATTCGGATGAAAGCGTCAGCGATTTAAAGGGTCCTGGACGCCCAATTCAAGACGAAATCAGCAGAAGCGAGCTCATCGCATCACTGGGATTCGTAGCTGCCACGAGCATCTTCGGAGAGGATACTCCTTTGAACCTTATTCAAATAGTACAACCTGATTTTTTGGTTAAGGGCGGAGACTATACGGTTGAAACCGTAGTTGGGGCTGAAGAAGTTATGTCTTATGGCGGACAAGTCTGTCTTTTGAGTTTCTTACCAGGTTATTCAACTTCAAAACTTGAAAAGAAAATTAAAAGCCAAGAGCATTAGTTTGAATATCTCTTGAGTTCATTTTTAACTTTGTCCACTTGCTTTTCTTGTTCAATAATATCTGACTTTTGGGTCTCTTGATCCTTGGCGTTTGTGACCAATTGGCTTTTGCGGTCTTCTATTGTCTTTTCGCAATCGCTTATATCCTTTTCGAAAGTCCTTTTGTCCTTTATTAGCTTATCCAAGTCTCGGTTGGAATCCCTAAGAGCTTTTTCCTCCCTTTTCATTTCGCTCTCAATTGCATCAATGGTCAGTCCTTTTGCCAGGCCCTTAATAAGACGAGACCACTCTTTAGATTGTTCTTTGTGCTGGTGACTATTTAAAAAGCTGCCTCCAATTTCAACGAAACTCATCATGAAAACTCCTTCAGGGGTTTCACTGAATTGGGCGTACAGGTTATAGGTTCCTTCTCCAAGCGACGGAATGGCAACTGCTGTAGTAAGGTAGTCATTACTCTTCTTCACTTTGATTACTTTTCCTTCATAGTTTTTGCAAAATTTCCTCCATCCTGCCTGAGCGGCTTTAGAATCGTTTTTTGGAATAAAAACCTTCCAACCATTTGCGTTGCCTTTGCTCATTGCTGCCCTTAATTCTCCGGGAGATTTAATTTGGGAGTAGCTATTAGGAACTCCTAAAAAAAGATTGACCCGAGAAGACATATTTGAAAGGTAAATTTGAATATCTTGTTCATGATTTTGGCATTTTTAATGAGACGTAAGAACGACTAAAGGTAACTAATTCAGTGAAAATAGATTATAACGCACCTTTCTCTTTAAGCTTCACCTTTGTGTGCCTAATTGTCTTTCTAATGAATAACCTTATTCCTGGAACGACTAGTACCCTTTTTACTCTTTTTCCCGAATTTCAGATAGCAAACCCACTTTCATGGTTGCGAATATTGTCATACTCAGTGGGTCATGCCAACTTAAGTCACCTCATTGGAAACTTGTCTTTCATTTTACTTCTGGGGCCCTTGCTGGAGGAAAAATATGGGTCGAAATATCTTTCGATTATGTGTCTCGCGGTAGTAGTTATAACGGCAATTATTTTTGTATTGTTCTATGAACACGCCCTGCTCGGGGCTAGTGGGATTGTTTTTATGTTTATAATGCTGACTTCTTTTACTAATGTAAAGGCCAATCATATTCCACTCACTTTTCTAATGATCTTTATTCTGTTCATTGGGAAGGAATTAATCGACAGTTTTAAGGATGACCAGATTTCTCAAACGGCCCATCTCATTGGTGGGATTTGTGGGTCTGTATTCGGATTTCACCTTTTGCGTTCAAAAACTAGTTAAGACGACAATTGTTCTCCCTTATCTGATACCATCACTTAATCTGTGATTTGTCTTAACATTGCTGCTTGTGAAAAATCACTCGGAAAAAATGGGTTCCGTTTCCATTCGGAAGCTCCTGCTTGAGCAAAGTGTTCCTGCCGGAATAGGCTTTCTTGTTATGTCCATTTATTCCATTGTCGACATATACTTTGTAAGCCAGTACATCGGAAAAGTTGCCATCGCGGCGATAAACATTGTGTTACCGATTACGTTTTTGATTTCTTCTATCGGGATGGCCATAGGCATTGGAGGTGCTTCAATTATTTCTCGTGCATTAGGTGCCGATGATAGGCAAAAAGCTCTTCAAACTTTCGGAAATCAGACCGTTCTTACCGTCGGACTTGCTTTTACCATGGTGTTTCTCGGTTCATTCTTTGAGAGACCTATGCTCGAGCTTTTTGGCGCAAATGACGAAATCCTTCCCGAGGCAACAAAATACTTGAACGTCTTGCTTATTGGAGTTCCGTTTTTAGCCTGGGCAATGATGTCGAACAACGTCATTCGGGCTGAGGGAAAGCCAAGGGTTGCGATGCTTACCTTGCTTATTCCTGCACTGGTAAATATTGCATTAGATCCTATTTTCATTGCTGTTTGGGGATGGGGAATAGAAGGTGCCGCATGGGCAACTACTATCGGTTATTGCACAAGTGCAATCCATACTTTAATTTTCTATTCTGGTAAAAAAAGTGAGTTAAAAATCCTTCGCGAAAACCTAAAATTGAAAATGGAGCTTGTTAAAGAGACCTTTTCGATTGGGTCTATTACACTTGCACGCCAAGGATCTTTTAGCGTTTTAGCAATTGTTCTTAATAATTCTCTTGAAGCTTTTGGTGGGAGTTTGGCGCTTGCTGTTTATGGTATCATTCGGAGCTTAACGCTCTTTATCGCCTTCCCAGTCATTGGTATTCTTCAAGGTTTTATGCCTATTGCCGGATATAATTATGGGGCTCAATTATTGGACCGAGTAAAAGAAGCCATTTATGTCTCCGTTCGCTGGAGTACTGTTGTTTCGGCTTTGGTGTTTATAATCATTTTTCTCGGAGCAGATTGGGTTGTGTCCTTTTTCACGGATGACCCTGATTTGATTGCAGAAACTCCTCGGGCCATGCGATTGACTTTTATCGGTGTTCCGGTCATGGGAGTATCTATGATTAGCGCCGGTTATTTTCAGGCTCTAGGCAAATTCAAACCCGCAATTTTCCTTACACTAACGCGTCAAATAATATTCTTAATTCCCCTCATTATTATTTTACCTATGGCTTTGGGGTTGAATGGAATTTGGTATGCTTTTCCGGCTGGAGAGTTTCTAGCTGCAGTAGTCTGTTGGTTCTATTTAAGGGCAGAGGTTCGACGAAACTTATCTTAAAAATCTTCTATTCGATGTTCATAGGGATTTGGACCTATGGATAGGGGAATTCCGCCGATTTCACTTTAAATAGTGAGGTCTACATAATTAATAAACGAAGAGCTATTTCGCCCACACCTGTATCGCTATATACTTGAAGTATTATTTAACCTGTTCGGTCTGAATATCATTTTATAGGTGATGAATTAGAAGTTTGGATTGGCCTAGGCTGTGTGAGGGGAGAGAAAGTATTGCACTTGTGCCGCTTGAAAGATAAAAAAAGAGCTTAGAACCTTATTCAGTGGGACTGCTAAATCTAGAAATTGAGCCAAACCTCACATCTCGACCAAAGGTCCTAAACGAAGAGTTTGTCTCTCTTTTTGAGATTTTATTGTCTATTATTTGGGCGGCTTGGGCGCCCGCGAAGTCTCAGCGCCACCACACCATAAGGGGCCGCGCTGCTATTTTGTGACCACGAAAACACGCCAACGTTGACACATTGACACTTTAGGTAGATGTGCTGTCTTTGTTTTTTTATGTTTAAAATACTCTTTCATATTGTGAACAATGTTCTATTTGGGAGTGTTTTTTATTTGCTGGACCAAAACAGCAAAAAAAACGCTACTAAACTGCTACTTATGAAAAGACTACTACCTGCGACAGCCTTGCTGTGCGCCTTCCTTTTTGGTTTTTCCTTTTATTCCTTCAGTCAAACTACTCTAATTGCCAAAAAGGCAACCTGGTAGTACGATGATTCCAACACAGCCCACAACAACACGTGGACCACAGACTCTTTTGACGATAGCGGCTGGACGTCAGATGAAGGCATCTTCGGCTATGGCACCTTAACGGGAGCCTCAGTTGATGACACTCT
>ERZ1046740.2677-NODE-2677-length-11294-cov-8.364534_pt1 | contig 11294 bp, 11 predicted proteins | sample MGYA00383093_ERZ1046740 | MGnify/ENA primary metagenome ERZ1046740 (study PRJEB29581, sample SAMEA5548363) | metagenome | biome: marine; feature: coastal; material: water | depth 25 m | study: Short-term variability in the microbial, nano- and picoplankton...
CCTGTTATAAGTGCTTTTTTCATTTTACCTTTTGCTTGTTTACTCTAGCTATATGTCAATTCTTTTTAAAGCTTATGAAGTCTCTAAATATGAATAATAAGAATCGTAATGATACTATACAATCAAGATTTAACTCTACCATAAATATCTTCAAATCTCTCAATATCGTCTTCGCCCAAATAGTTACCACTTTGCACCTCAATAATCTCTAATTCTTTACTTCCTGCATTTTCCAATGAGTGCTTTTGTCCAATTTTAATATAGGTTGATTGCCCTTTTTGTAATTCAAATTTTTCCTCATCTTGGGTCACTTCAGCCACACCACTAACAACTACCCAATGCTCTGCACGATGACTATGTTTTTGTAGTGATAATTTAGCGCTTGGCTTAATATGCAGCCGTTTAACCTGAAAGCACTCACCTACGTCAATCGTATCGTACCATCCCCATGGGCGATAAACCTTTCGATGAAAAGCCTGTTCTTCTCTATTCTGACTTTTAAGTTTTTGAACAATTTTTTTAACCTCTTGTGCTTTGTCTTTGCTTGATACAAGTATGGCGTTAGGCGTATCTACAATCACCAAATTTTGCACACCAATTGTAGCTACCATATGATGATCAGCATTGATATAAGTATTAACTGTATCTTGAGTAATAACATCACCTTTGATTACATTGCCGTTATCATCTTTTTTGCCAATATCGTGTAATGCAGCCCATGACCCAATATCATTCCACTGCGCATCCAATGGCACAACCATCACATTACCAGACTTTTCCATTAGTGCACAATCAATAGAATCAGAGGGGGATAGCCCAAAGGATTTCGCTTCTAAGCGAATAAAATCAAAGTCTTGAATTGCATTATCAATAGCATCTTTAACCGCTTCAACAATACTAGGGGAATACATACTTAACTCATCAACAAGTACTTTTGCTTGAAACATAAACATGCCAGAATTCCAAAGGTAGTTACCCTGCTTTACATAAGACTGTGCAGTTTTTAAGTTCGGCTTTTCAACAAATTCCTTTACCTTGTACGCTTCATTAGTATTATTTTTTGATGCCTTAATATAGCCATAACCTGTGTTTGCATCTGTTGGTACAATTCCAAAAGTTACTAGCTTGCCATTGACCGCCTGATGATTAGCGATGTTTATCGCCCGATGAAAAGCATCAATATCTTGAATAACGTGGTCAGCCGATAAAACTAACAACACCGCATCATCCGACTGCTTTAATGATTGTAGCGCGCTAGCGACAATTGCTGGTGCGGTATTTTTAGCAATTGGCTCAAGTAATATTGTTGGGTTTATTACACCGATTTGCTGGCACTGTTCTGCCACTAAAAAACGGTGATCAGCATTACACACAATAATTGGATTTGTAAGATTGTCTATTCCATTTAAACGCAAAATAGTCTCTTGTAACATAGTGTTGTTACTTACCAGAGGTAAATACTGCTTTGGATATTGTTTACGTGACAATGGCCAAAGACGAGTTCCAGAACCACCTGACAAAATAACTGGAGTAATAATCATAGAGACCTTTGTATAAATTATAAATAACTAAAAAATACCATATTTTACTAGATTGGTAACTTTATTTTACAAAGGAATAAGAGAGGTTACTTCAATGCGTGACCGCTCTTCTAGTAAAATCTGAAATAATAATTTCATTAATAAGTAAACTCGACTATTGTGTCAAATCAGGCTGTTTCATAAGTCATCGGTCACCCCATTGATTAGTATAAAATTAATTATCTATTTATACTAATAAACCTGTAAAAATATGGGCGAATCATATTTAAAAGAAAAGCATTCAAATCTTATAATCATCTTGCTATTACTATTCCCCGTCTTGATTAATTCGGTAAAAATATTTGGTAATTTAATATTACTAATATTGGCTATTTTGGGTGCTTATGTTGCTATTGTAGAGAAAAAAAATCCATTTCAAATCAAAGAGTTGAGAATTTTTTCATGGCTAACAATAGGTTATTTTGGTGTAATGCTGCTATCTATTTTGATGGCAGATGGATTTAATGCTGAATTCCATCATTTAGGACGTAAATTGCATTTTTTATTAGCACCACTTATTGCGCTTGCAATTTTTCAAGTAGACCTGCCACTCAAAAAGCTATTGTTAAGCATTAAAGTGGGTTTGGTTATTATTGGTATTATTACCATAGTGCAGTTTTACCACCCCCTTGGAAAGGGGCAAATTTCAGGCATGATTAACTCTAATATTTTTGGCGATATTGCTGTTGCCATGTTGTTTTTATCAATCGTGCAAATCTTTATTGAAACGCCAAAAGAGAGGATTATTACCTTTATTACTGCCCTGCTTGGCATTATCGCCATAACACTTTCAAACAGTCGCGGCTCTTGGCTGTCATTTCTTATTTTATCTGTTGTTTATATTAGTCTATGTTACAAGCCGTTTTTAAAAAACAACAAGAAAAGGCAATTATCCTTGGCATTAATTCTATTAATTCTACTTGGAACTGTTTGGACACAAACTGACATAAGTAAAAGAATTAAAACTGCAAATATTGAAGTGCAAAAATGGCATTCTGGAAATAACTTAAATGACTCTAATGGACTAAGGTTGCAAATGTGGGAGTCAGGCTTAATCGCCGCAAAGCAATCTCCTTGGTTTGGTTATGGGTATGGAAATGCAAATAAAATTGCATCGGAATATGCCCCTAGTAATAAGCATACAATTAAAAATAAAACTCACTTACACAATGAATATATTACAAATCTAGTTTCCGCCGGAACTCTTGGTTTATTAGCATTACTAACACTACTACTCACGCCAATGCTTATTTTTTATAAAAAGTTAAAAGACGAAAAAATTTACTATTATGCATCCATGGGAATTTTACTATGTACTAGCTATATAACATTTGGCTTTACACACATAGCATTTGGAGAAGAACATGTCAATGCTTTTTATGTTTTTTTTATGGCTTTTTTGCTTTTAAACACAGAGAATTCAACACTTAAGAAGCGAGATTTATTATGAAATATACTATATTTGTATTGGGTCCTGAGAAATTTGTAGAAAGAAGAGAATACATATCTAGACTATTTGACAAAGCTTCAATCGAATTTCAATTTCTATCAATTGACGATGAAGCTGTATTAGCCCCTGATTCAATAAAAGAAATTCATGATAAAAAAAGAACGCTAGATAATTTTGGCAGGGATCTTACTCGAGGCGAACTCGCTTCTACATTAAATCATTTACTTGCGTACAAGAAATTTCTAGACTCAAACGATGAAGCGGTAGTAATACTAGAAGATGATGCTAGTTTCAATATTAATAATTTCCACCATACAGTTGATCTTCTAGTAAAAACAATCGACAAGAAAAAGTCACAAGTTTGTTTATTAACACCTACAACCTCATATTTAAATCATAATGCCATACAAATAGATAAAAACTTTAAAATTGTAAGTGTGGTAATTGCTTGGGGAGCTGGGTATATTATTAATCGCTCTGCTGCTGCCAAAATGCTTGATGTGAATGCCAAATCATGGATTATTTGTGACGATTGGGTTAAGTATAAAAAATACGCTGATATTGACTTAATAGCTGTCGTTCCACCAATTGTTCATGCAAATCAAAGATTTGAGTCTAATCTTTTAGCAGATCATGAAGACGCCTCTAAACAAAAAACTTTCAAGCAAAGGACCTTTAAATATATTCTTTCTAGAAATAAAGATAAGCTGATTTCTGATTTAAAAAAGTACCTGTGGTTAATTCCGTTTAGAGGCTATATTAGAAATAATTCAAAATAATAAATCTTTATTATTTTTGAGATAAAAATATGCATGTCGCTGGAAAGATCTGCGTAACTTATAACTATGATATCTAATTTACAATATTTTTGAAATTAGCTGGACATAGGCTATCACTTTAAACTCTATTTAAGAAATAAAAAACAGCTGATATTAGAATTTTTTCTCTAATTTTTTAAATTCAAACCTTTCCACATAGCTTCTGCCATTAGAAATTGCTCTTCTGTGTCAATATCAAACATCTCTATACCATCTTCAATTTCAACATAACGAACATCACTCCAGTCCCAATACTTTCCATGTTCAAGGAAATATGATTTTTTATAGAAATAAAGTGCATGTGCAAATTCAAGAACCGGCTCAACAGCCTTTGTGTCCATTGTCTTAAGATCTTTGCTGAAATTATATGGATTGCCACCCATATCTGTAAAATAATTATTTCTCTTAAGTACGGCAAATTTAGGCCTTTCATCCTCAATACAGATATCAAGAAACTTAGAAATTGTCTCCAACTTTAAGAATGGCAAACACCCATTAAAGAATAAGAAATACTCATAAGGCTGATCTGCGAGAAAATCAAAAACCTCTAATGCAGGGCCCTCAGATAAAGCGGATACTTTAGTTCTTTGAACAAAAGGAACCTTATGCATATCACACTTGTCTTTAAATAAAGATTCGTACCCAGAAAAAAAAATATTGTCACCAATTTTTGCGAGTTTACTTAACAGAATATCCGTTAATGATGTGTCTGCAAAAGGCCGAACCATCTTCTTTTTGCAACGCGTACTACTAGTTCTTGCAGCACAAAAAATCCCAATATCTAATTTTTTCATACAATACTCCTGCTCATAATATCAAATCCAACGAAATGGGGGTGCCACGAGCAATATAAGATTTTGCAACACTGTTTAATGTGTGTTCATAATATTTTGGCTCCAAGCCGAACCCAGGTCGAATCCTTTTAATATTCTCTTTTGTTAATTTTTCACCCTTTTGAATATTTTTTACTGCATAAATTGAACGACGGTACTTAACATTAGACTTTTCCGCTTCTTTTCTCTCGTAGCCAGCGACACCTAAAGACCGCCATGCAATTTTAGTATCAATACATAATTGCTTCAATTCATGTGGCTCTAGTGAGAATTCACTATCTGGACCTTTGTCATCTCTTGAAAGAGTAAAGTGCTTCTCAATCACAACTGCACCTAGAGCAACACTTGTTGTTGCAACAGTTGTGCCCATTGTGTGATCAGATAAACCCACTAAAGTGTTAAATCGTTTTTCCAAATCAGAAATAGTACTTAAATTAGATTGCTCTACCGGTGCTGGATAGCTGCTAATACAATGTAACAACACTAAATCTTGGCAACCGTTTTCTCTTGCCACTTTCACTACTTCACTAATTTCATCTAAATTTGCCATACCTGTCGAAATAATCATTGGCTTTTTAGTTTGAGCAATGTATGCAACCAACGGCAGGTCTGTCATTTCAAATGAAGCAACCTTATAAACAGGATTATTTAATTCTTCCAGTAAATCAACAGCTGTTTCATCAAAAGGTGTACTAAAAATTGTTATACCTAAATCTTTAGCATACTCGAACAAAGGCTTATGCCATTCATAAGGAGTTTGAGCCTCTTTATATAAATCATATAGTTGATATCCAGCCCACAGACCGTCCGTAATTTTAAAATCATTATTATTGCAATCAATCGTCATCGTATCAGCTGTGTAAGTTTGTATTTTTACTGCATCAGCACCGGCTTCTTTAGCTGCCTTAATACTTTCAAATGCTCGCGCAATACTTCCATTATGATTAGCTGATAATTCAGCTATAACGTAAGGATGGCTTTCTTTTGAAATTATCTTATTATTTATTTTCATTACCCGCTCAACTTAAAACGTATTTATATCTTACAATTCTAACCGATAGTCAATAATTTGTTTTGTTTTATCTTGCTCTGTAAAGCCCAATCTTATTAAAATCTTATTTGATGCTATATTTGTTATCTTAATTTTTGCCTTGATAATTTCAATCCGAGGACACTCTTTACTAATTTTTTCTATTGCTTGTTTTAGCATCTTCTTAGCCAGTCCTAGCCCTCTAAAATCATTAGATATTGAATAGCTTATCACTGCTCCTGCTCCACTATTTTCACAATCAAAACGAACCTGTCCTATTAGATTTCGCTCACTTTCTGCCAAAAATAAAAAACTATTTTTATCATTTATTTTATTCTTAAACCATTTTTGATGATCTTCCCAGGCTACAACCTTTACACTAATAGAGTTTTGTCGCACAAGCTCATCATTTGCCCAACTAAAATATTGGCGCATATCGTTAATAGCTGCATTTCGCAAAACTAACATGAGTCGACCACTTTTTTTACGCCCAATCCATCGCAAATTTTTACCGACTCATGCGACATTTGCTGCCAAAAATTAAAATTATCCACTATTAATTTCAAATTTTGCTTTAAATTATCGACAATTTTAACAGCCTTTAGCCCCTCTAGATTTTCCGCTATTTTTATTTGATTATCTGCCACAACAAATAACAGAGTCGGCAATCCTAAGCAACACCGCTCCCAGGAAGTGGACCCAGCAGTGCCAATTGCCAAATCTGCATTCAACATTAACTCTGCCATATTATTAGCTCCAATAATTACTTCAATATTCTTATTTTGAGAGTAAGTCTTAATCATTTCATTATGTGGAGAATTTTGACCCAAGACCACTATAGTATCAAATGTTTTACTAATATTTTGCAGAACATCATAAGTCAAATTTTGATTATCACTGCCACCCATGCTAATTAGGATATTTTTTATATTTTTAGTATTTTTTCTTTTTTCCAACGCAGCACTTCTCATTTGTGCAAAATCCGGCTTCAATAAAGCATATTCGCAACCCAATAATAATGTGCAATTATTTAACACTTTTCCTTCGTAATCACTTTCATTGGCACCCAAGTTTTGATTAAGCAAGATATCACAATCAAACTTTCTGTCTGATAAATCATCAATTACCATTATTTTTCTTGTATATTTTCGTAATTTTTTATGCCAAATCTCGCTTAAAGCATAGCTATCAACAACCAATAAATCTACATTATTTGGCATGTTTTCAATTGTTTGTTGCGCATCTTGATCTTGGGTTGAGCTCAGCCAATCTAAATAAAAGTCGTCAAACTGCTGGGTTTTAATCAAAGGTAAAATACGAACTAGATAATTTTGTTCAGCTAAATTAATTAAATTACCTGGTAATGCTCGACATATAAAAGTAACGCTATGCTTTTTTTCACACAGCTCATTAGCTAATGTCATGCATCGAATCAAGTGCCCTGAGCCAATTTTTTTTGAAGAATCTACTCTAAAAACAATATTCACAATATTTTTATGATTTTCTCTTGCTCCTTGCTATTTAAATCAAAATAAATAGGTATGCTTAAACAATATTGATAATACTCCTCACTATTTTTCAACCTTTTTCTGTCATAATAAGGTTGGGTATTGATAGGAATATAATGCACTTGAGATGCAACACCGTTCTTTTTTAAATGCTCAAATAACGCCTTTCTATTTTTAGTTTTAATCACAAATAAATGCCAAGATGAATTTGTGTCTGGATGCTGATAGGGTAGAAAACTTTCTGATAGTTTATGAAAATATTGCTCAGCAATTGCACGCCTCTTTGCAACAAAATCATCCAATCGTTTTAATTGGCTAATACCTAATGCTGCTTGTATATCAGTTAAACGGTAATTAAAACCTAACGCTTGCTGCTCATAATGCCAATCACCAGGACTATTATTGATAAACTTGGACTTTTCTTTAGTAATACCATGACTTCTCAACAATGAAACCGTACTATCTAGCTCTTTATCATTAGTCATGATTGCGCCACCCTCACCTGTGGTTATCATTTTTACAGGATGAAAGCTAAATATTGCCATATGTGAATATTCACAACTACCGACTTTTTTGTTCATATATTCACCTCCCAAAGCATGGGAGGCATCCTCGATAACTTTAAAGCCATACTCACGAGCAAGAGTCCAAATCTCCTTCATTTCACAGCTTTGCCCTGCAAAATGAACTGGCACAACTAATTTAGGTATTTTGTTTATTTTTTTTGCTTGAATTAGTTTATTTTTTAGATGTTCAATCGATAAATTATAAGTTTTTGCATCTATATCAACAAAATCTAATGTTGCTCCACAATAAAGTGCTGCATTTGCAGTTGCAACAAAAGTATTAGGCGTTGTCCAAACAATATCACCTTGCTTTAATCCTATGGCTAAATAAGCTAAGTGCAGTGCTGCAGTACCGTTGTTGACTACTTTTGCATATTGTGCATCACAATAATTAGCTAGATCATTTTCAAATTCGACAACTTTAGGCCCTTGAGTTAGGTAATTTGACTTTAAAACCTCAACAACGGCATTTATATCATCTTGACTAATACTTTGTTTACCGTATGAAATCACACTTAAATAGCACCTATTTTGTGTTTATTTTTCTCAATCCAATCTTGCAATGTTTTAATTTCCATCCATTCTGTGTTACTGTCAGAACTGTATACAAATTTTGGATCCACCTTAACACCATTTCCAATTCTCTCAGGGTCATCCCCCCACTTATTAATAGAGGGTAATATTTTAAAATAGCTCTGGTACTCATAGGTATAGTAAGCATCTTCAAGTCCAATCATTTGTTCGTGCAGCTTCTCACCTGGGCGTATGCCAATCTCTTCTTGCTTAGTATTTTCATCCACTGCTAGAGCCACATCCGTCACTTTCATAGAGGGGATTTTCTTCACATATATTTCACCACCCTTCATATCCTCAAATGCTTTCCAAACCAGTTCAACCCCCTCCTCTAAAGAAATCATAAAGCGAGTCATGCGATTATCTGTAATTGGCAATATACCATCTTTTGCTATTGATAAGAAAAATGGAATAACCGAGCCACGAGAGCCCATAACATTACCATACCTCACTACTGAAAAAGTAGTACTATGATCACCACTATATGAATTTCCAGATATGAACAACCTATCAGAAGTTAATTTAGTGGCGCCGTACAAATTAGCAGGGCTGCTAGCTTTATCGGTAGAAAGTGCAACTATTCTCTTAACACCCCTATCAATACAAGCGTCAATCAGATTCATCGCACCAATCACATTAGTTTTTACACATTCAAATGGGTCATATTCAGCAGTAGGGACAATTTTTGTCGCTGCAGCATGCACTACATAATCAACACCAATAAGTGCGCGATACAGTCTATCTCTATCACGCACGTCACCAATGAAAAATTGAACCCTTGAGTCATCTTGGAACAATTTAGCCATTTCCCATTGTTTCATTTCATCACGAGAAAATATGATAATTTTTCTTGGATTATACTTTTCCAAAGTCATTGGTATAAATGTATGCCCAAAAGACCCTGTCCCACCTGTCACCAATATCACTGAATTTTCTAACATTTCCTGTCCTTTTGTAAGTTTGTAAAAATAATATTTATTTAATAATTATGTAAGTAGATAAACTAAGCGACCACCTACCACCAACTTGTTTTATCACGAACATGCCTATCTTTTGCTCGCTTATAAATAGTGTCAATTCCCTGTAATCGTTTAAAAACCTCAAGTAATATTTCGCCTGAAACATGGAATTTTGAAGCTTTATCAAGTTGCCAGCGCATAAATCTAACTGTGTCATCAGTGCCAAATTTAAAGACAGGCATGTCTTCAAACAATGTAATACGCTCTCCGCCATCAAGCCTAGCCTGCTTTTCTTTATCATCTTTACATTGTGTTGCGTTAGTAAGAAAACGCTCTGACTCTGCTAGTCTAACACTAACTTGCAAACAAGTAGTGGCAATTCCCAGGCTTGAAACCATCTCGTCATCCGAATTTTCGGCAAATCTTGCAGCTGCAGAAAGTAACCAATGAAAATCAAGCCTCTTTAAAAGAAAGTCCGACTCCTCTTGCCAAAGTTGTTCTAACAATTTAAAGTGCTTTTCAACTTCAAACTCACGTCTAAGTAGAACAATAATTTTGGCATGGGTGTAGCAGAGCTCACTTTGCCCAATAAATACTTTTCTTAATGCAACAAGGTGCTCCTCTAAATTGTTGGCACTACCATACAAAGGCTTATCCGCGCTCTCACCAAGTATAATCATCTTTTTTTGAGATTTGAAATCTGTCAAAATAAGTGATGATAGTTTTTTGGCTCCAAATCTCCTTTGATGTCGTCTAAGCGAAAACCATTTTTCAAAGTTAGTCTTATCTCTTTTCATTTTTTTTAAAAATCATATTTTTTTATTCTAATATACCTTCTTTCAGATTTCATCAGTAAAATTAATTGACGTAGCCCTAATTTTACCTGTGAGTATATTCTCTTAAACCGAAAAAACCACCCTCCTTTTGAATTATTCCGACTACTTACACTTGATTCTAATGTCTTGATATCAACTGGATTTTCTATGTCATAATATGCACATTGATCCAACTGGATAATAGGGGAAGGTTCAACTTGGTAAGCATTTAAGTTATTACAATCAGTAATATGCGCATCAGCCAAAGCTATCCCTTTCTGACTTTCACATTGAATAAGTTTTTTTGCACCAGATGGCCATAATATATATCCAGCAGCACCAGTTCTATCTTGATAAAGCTTTAGAAGCTTTGAATTGCAAGTTATGGATTCACCAGATCTAGATACAAATTTTTTTCTACCTCTGTTTTCAAGATTAATTAAATCAGTATTTTTTCTAGAGATTAATTCCTCGAGTAGAGTAACAACACATTTTGATAATAATGCATCATCCTCTAAAATTAATGCAGGCTTGTTGGATTTAATAACTTTATCCCAGGCATGACGATGAGAATAATAACAGGCAATTTCAGTTTTTTTTAATGGCCTCTGCCAATCTTGGCAATGTTTCATATAGGCTTCTTCATCTATATTATCAACTGAAGTTGCATCTAAAAAATTAAACTTCAAATCTAGTTTAGATAGCTGATTTTTCTGAAAACAACGCCGCTCTTTTGCACCTGGCAAACTAATAACCAAAATATTCATCATAGCCACTTTCTCTTATCATCCAACATAATAACCTTTAACTCCAGATTTTTTGGTAGCAACTAAATAAAAGTCACTTCTCAAATTTTGTTTTATCTCTTTTAGCCACTAATTAGCTTCTATTTTTTTAGATAAAACACTGCTTGATCGCCTTGTTTGTTTTCATTAAGCTTTTTAGCCTGTTTTTTGAAGGCGCGTTTTTCTCGCATTGAAAAAATTGAAGTTTTTGAACGCCCTGCCATTAAGGGTATATTTTTTGAATATAGCTCGCTACCCTTAAACTGTAAAGCGGTAGAGTCATATTCTACTTTATATATCTCTAGCCCAACTTTAGCAGCTAGAATGTTCATACTTTTAATAGAATGAAGAAAGAAATGCCTAGGCGCATCAAGCTG
>ERZ1046740.2681-NODE-2681-length-11285-cov-4.904809_pt1 | contig 11285 bp, 7 predicted proteins | sample MGYA00383093_ERZ1046740 | MGnify/ENA primary metagenome ERZ1046740 (study PRJEB29581, sample SAMEA5548363) | metagenome | biome: marine; feature: coastal; material: water | depth 25 m | study: Short-term variability in the microbial, nano- and picoplankton...
AAAAAGTGAGCGTTTCCCCACTGGCCTGGCAAACTCCAGCGACCAGGTGGGGAGAAATTATATGCGCCATTTTGCCCTGCCCGTGGTCGGGATTATGCCGGGAAAGGTAAATATGCACCGGGGTACCCACCAGGCGGGCATCGTCAAGGATGAACGTCACCATGATGCCAAACGTGGCTTCAATGGAGGCTTTCTGTTTCTGACCGTGCCGTTTACACCTGAAACGATGTCAAAGCTTGTCTTGCAAAACCTCTGGGGCGAGCGCCTGTCATCAATCATGGAGCAGTATTCGAATATGGCCGCCATGCTGGTGCACGGGGAAGATCTGCCCCAGGAAACCAACCGCATCAGCCTTCATCCTACGGAGGTTGACGATAACGGCCTGTCGGTGCCAGTGGTGCACTATGAGGACCACCCCAATACAGCAGCGATGAAGGCCTACGCAGCCGAGCGAGGCAAGGCGATTTACCAGGCGCTGGGCGCTAAAGAAGTGTTTGCGCCGGGCGATGTGTTTCCCGCGACCCATAATATGGGTGTTGCCCGTATCGGCAAGGACCCGACCCGAAGCGTTTGTAACCCCTGGGGACAAACCCACGATATAGACAATTTGTTTGTTTCCGACGGCAGCCTGCTGCCCACGGTGGGTTGCGAAAATCCCACGCTGACCATTGTCGCCCTGGTATTGCGGCAGGCAGACTACATTGAGCAGCAGTTTGAAAAGGGGTTGATATAAGCATGCGGCGCTATGCTTGTGTGGCACTGGCACTGGCACTGGCACCTGCATTGACGAGTTCGTTAATCATCAGTGCAGCCAACAGTGCAGAAGTAAGCATCCACCCGGAACTGGTCAAACACAGCCAGCACTACGAAAAAAAGGTCTATCAGGTAGGGGAGAGTGTTTACAGTGCGGTAGGTTGGAACATCGCCAATATTGTGATGATCGAAGGGGACGACGGGATTATCCTGGTGGATGCCGGGCTGGCTCCGCATACCAGTGCCCAGGTGCTGCAAGAGTTCGCGAAGATAACAGACAAGCCCATTGTCGCTGTCATCTACAGTCATTTTCATCACGACCACATTGATGGCATCAAGGGTCTGGTGTCGGCGGAGCAGGTCGCCAGGGGCGAGGTGTTGATTTACGCGCACCGCACACTAATGCATAACCTGGTAGATGAAAGTTCTACTTTGGGTCCTATCCTCGGCGCCCGGGCAGGATACTCATTCGGCTTTCATCTCGATGGCGCAGACGTAGCCCAGATGAACGCGGGCATTGGCCCACTGCCTACCGGTGGCCGTCCCGGCTCATTTATAGCACCCACGAATCTGGTTGATGATCAACTGCAAGTGACGATTTCCGGCGTGCCTATGGAGATTATCCATGTGCCCAGCGAGGCACCGGATGAACTGGTAGTGTGGCTGCCTGAACAAAAAATACTCATTGATACCGAGGCCATTCAGGGGCCCGCGTTCCCCAATATGCACTCGCTAAGGGGAACCAAGTTCCGCGACCCGGTGCGCTGGGTGGACAGCATAGATAGGCTAAGGCGCTTGCAACCCGAGTACCTGGTGCCCACGCATGGGCAGCCCGTATACGGTGCCGAGAAATCGGAAGAAGTACTGCGCATGACCCGTGACGGGATACAGTACGTGCATGACCAGACCGTACGCAACATGAACAAGGGACTGACCCCGGATGAGCTTGTGCAGACTGTTCGTTTGCCGCCGCACCTTGAAAACTATGCACCCTATCTGCGGCAATACTATGGCACGGTAAAGCAGGCGGTCAGGCAGATTTACGTGGGCTACCTGGGTTGGTTTGAAGGGGATCCAGTTGACCTGGACCCGATACCCGAAAAAGACAAGGCCCAACGTTTGATCGCTTTGATGGGAGGGCGTGACCGGGTCTTTGACGTGGCCGCTCAATCTGCAGCGGCAGGAGATGCCCAGTGGGCTGCGGAACTGACCACTATGTTGTTGCGCGTAGACAGGGATGACCAGGCAGCCCGCACGCTCAAAACCGAGTCCTTCCGCACCCTGGGAGCAGCCAGTATGAACGTTAACTGGCGCAACTGGTATCTCACCTCTGCACGGGAACTGGATGGCTCTTTACAGGCTGCATTGGAAGGCAAAAGCATGGCCAATGTGTTTATGCCGCCAGATATCATCACTGAAATTCCTGCTGCCGTTACCATCAGGAGTTGGGGCACGCGATTAAAATCGGAAGACACTCTTGATGTAAATCTGTCGCTGGGCTTCCAGTTTACCGATACCGGTGATGGCTATGCCCTGACTATTCGGCGCGGGGTCAGCGAATTCAGTCCTTTTCTCCCCACCGAAACTGACCTGCTGCTTAAGCTTTCCAAAGCGCAGTTCGATAAGGTCACACTGCGTCAATCTACTTTTGTGGGGTTGATAGGCGATGGTGAAATAAAATTCAAGGGGGAGCACGAGACGCTGGTGGAATTTCTTTCCTATTTTGAAACTGCGGGGGCGGCTCCTATCTCACTCACCTTGCACTAATTTGCTCGCTAGCCTTCCAGGATATGGTAGCGATGACCTCGGCGGTGCCTGTGCTTTTTTGGCAAGAGACTTTTGCTTGACTTGGGCTCGCAGAGCCCCTAGATTGGCCTGACCAGTTTACCAGATTATTTTTTGAACCCGCAGGCCAGAATAGCAACGGGCGGCCGGGTGAAAGTGACGGGCCCGTTTTATGGATCAACCAGAGCATGTGCGATTGGGGGTTATAGGCCTCGGCAATATCGCCAAGCAGCATATAGAGAACATTCGCTCGGGACAGGTGCCTGGCTGTGAAGTTGTTGCCCTGTGCTCTCGCGGGCAAAGCGAGTTTGCAGCTGAGACCGCTATAGAGCACTTCAGCGATTATCGTGAGCTGATCAATAGCGGCAGCTGTAACGCTGTGCTGATTGCGACTCCAACCTTTAATCATTTTGAAATTGGCGCAGCCGCGCTGCAGGCCGGCTTGCACGTGATGATGGAAAAACCCATCGGTCTCTCGGTGAAGGAGGGGGAAGAGCTGTTGGCTTTGCAGCAGAGCGAACAAGTCTTTGCCCTGATGCTTAACCAAAGAGTGGACCCCCTGTTTAGGGCAATGCGTGATGTGATCGCAGGTGGTGTACTGGGTGATATTACCCGCACCCACTGGACCATGACCAACTGGTTTCGCCCGGAAGTGTATTTCCAGGTCAGTGATTGGCGCGCAACCTGGAAGGGTGAGGGCGGTGGCCTGCTGGTTAATCAATGTATTCACAACCTGGATATTTTTCAATGGCTGTGCGGCATGCCAGTTTCAGTGCAGGCCTTTTGCCAATTTGGTCGCTATCACGATATTGAAGTAGAAGACGAAGCGACCGCCTATCTCGAATACGGAAACGGTGCGACCGGGGTTTTTGTCGGTTCTACCGGAGAGGCCCCCGGTGTTAATCGCTTTGATGTGGTGGGAGACAAGGGTACTTTGAGTTTTATTGGCCAGCAGCTGCTGCTAACTAAAAACGAAACCGCTACCAGTGATTACAACCGCAACACGCGGGATATGTTCGGCATGCCCGGCAATACCACTTCAGACATTACGCCGGGTCGCACCACCAACCAGCACGCCGCGGTATTGAGTAACTTTTGCGCGGCGATATTACGCGGCGAGGAACTGATAGCACCCGCCAGCGATGGGCTGGATTCGCTTGCCCTGGCTAACAGCATTCTGCTTTCAGCCTGGGAATCACGGAAGGTTGACCTTCCATTGGACAGCTATACCTATCAGCAGGCGCTGGAGCAGCGGCTGGAGCATTCAAGTTTGCGAGAAAAGGCCGATATTCAGGCTAACGTGGATATGGATGCCTCCTACCGGTGAAACAATTATCAGCAAAGGAATTCCAGTGACAACAGAAAGCCAACAACTGACGGCGATTGCCGGCAAGCCCGCTTTGCAGCGCATTCCCACTTACCTGCGCCTAAGCGGCCCCGGCTGGCTGCAGGGGGCGATGACCCTGGGAGGTGGCAGTGCAATCACCTCGTTAACCATAGGCGGTGTGTACGGCTATGAACTACTGTGGGTGCAGCCCCTGTCCATGTTGATAGGTTGCATCATGCTGTTTGCCCTGTCTCACCAGACACTGAGCACGGGTATTAAGCCCTTTGCCGCGATGCGTGATTATGTGCACCCCTCTGTGGCCTGGTTGTGGGCGATAGCTGCGCTGGCCTCAAGTATCATCTGGGGGTTCTCTCATTACCCTCTCAGCGCCGGTATGCTGGAGGAAATAATCGACGTTTCCTTGGGCTTCAATCTTAAGGAAGGCGAGGGTATGGCTAGAGAGATGTACCTCTTTGTTCTCGCCGTGCTGGTGTGGATGGTTTGCGCCTATACCGCCTGGAATTATGGCGCCGGTGGTCGAGCTGTGAAAATTTTTGAAACGGCGATAAAGTTTCTCAGCACAATGATCATTCTGGCGTTTCTTTGGGTGGTGCTGACGGCCTCTGCCAACGGGCAGGTGGACTGGGGTGCTGTGCTATCCGGTTATATTCCGCGCAGTCTGCCAACTGACAGCGCAGGAGTGACAACCATCATGGCAGCGCTGGGCACGGCAGTGGGCATAAACATGACCTTTGTTTACGGCTACACCCTGTTGGACCGGGGCTGGGGCGCGGAGCACAGGGAATTGTCCCGCTACGATATTGTGATGGGCCTGGTGATTCCCTATGTGCTGGTAACAGGGCTTATCTCCATCGCCGCTGCTGGCGCATTCTACGGCAGCGATATGAGCATCCAGGGCAAGCTCGCACCAGCCCAGGCAGGAGCAATGTTTGCCGATGCGGGCATGGGGCCAGTAACCGGTCGCTTGATCTTTGCCATTGGTATTCTCGGCATGGCTGTGGGGTCGCTGGTAATGCATATGCTGTGTTGTGGTGCCGCGGCTGGTGCCATGTTTGGCTGGGAGCCTCACTCCCGTAAATATCGCCTGGCGTTGTTACTGCCTACGCCTGCGGTGCTAGGTGTGTTCCTGTGGTCAACAATGGGTGCCTACGTCATTCTTCCTACCTCGGCCATCTGTGGCTTCCTGCTTCCCATTGCCTATCTGGCTTGGCTGTTTCTTAACAACAATCGCGACTATCTTGGGGAAGATTGTCCTCAGGGCAATCGCCGCCTGTGGTCTAACATTGCCATGCTGCTGTGCATAGCGGTTGTTCTTGCCAGTGTGACCTACAGCACCGGCATCAAATTGAACTGGTTCTAAGGACAATATCGTGGTCGATATTAAAGACGGTGCAAATTATGCACCCACGGCGCAGGCCGAGAAGGTCGTTGCTCCAGGTGAGTTCTGCTTCTCTGTGGCTTTTCTTGACCACGGCCATATATACGGCCAGACCAATGGCCTCAGGGACGCCGGAGCCACGCTGAAGTCTGTTTACGACCCCGATCCAGGGCGCGTGCAAAAGTTTGCAGAAGCCTACCCAGGGGTGCAAGTAGCGGATAGTTTCGAGCAAGTCCTGGCAGACCCCGAGGTTCGCCTGGTGAATTCAGCAGCTATTCCAAATAAGCGCGCAGAGATCGGTTTTCAGGTGCTGGAAGCGGGCAAGGATTACTTTACGGACAAATCTCCATTTACTACTTTGCAGCAGTTGGAAAAGGCCAGGGAGCTGGTTGCCGGCACCGGACAGAAGTACGCGGTTTATTATGCCGAGAGACTGCACAACGATGCAGCCTGGCAAGCGGGTGAGTTAATTGCGCAAGGTGCAATCGGCAGGGTTTTACAAGTGTTGAATCTGGCGCCCCACCGTCTGGCGAAAGACACGCGCCCGGACTGGTTTTTTGACAAGTCCTGTTACGGCGGCATTCTCACCGATATAGGTTCTCATCAGGTGGAACAGTTTCTCACTTATGCAGGCTGTGCAGATGCCACCCTTAACTTCGCACGAGTGGAAAACTTCAGCAACAGCGACAAACCCGGTCTGGAGGATTTTGGCGAGCTCTCGCTCACTGGCGACAATGGCGCATCCTTTTACAGCCGTGTCGATTGGTATACCCCGGAAGGTTTGCGCACCTGGGGGGATGGTCGTAGCTTTATCGTCGGTACCCAGGGCAGTATAGAACTGCGTAAATACCTGGACGTGGCACGAGATGCGCCCTCATCGAAACTGTTTCTGGTGAACAGCGAGGGCGAACAGGAAATCGAATGCCTGAATAAAACGGGTTTCCCATTCTTCGGTCAACTGATTCTCGACTGCATAGCTCGCAGTGAGGGCGCGATGACGCAGCAACATACATTTAAGGCCGCTGAATTGAGTATGCAAGCACAGGCGCTTGCTGACAGTTTGCGAGAACAGGGGGAGAAATAGTGCAGATACAAGCGATAAAAGTTCAGCGCCTGTATTTACAGGTTGCACAGCAGCTTCAGGATTTAATCACTGCCGGCACATTTGCCGTGGGTGCAAGATTGCCCGCCGAGAGGGATCTGGCAACAAAGTTTGGTGTGAGCCGCCCAACCATCCGAGAGGCAATGATTGCACTGGAGATAGCCGGCCTGGTGGAAGTGCGCTCTGGCTCAGGGGTGTACGTACAGTCCGCTAATGTTAATCCTGCAAAACTTACCGAGGGCGCAGCTCCCGGCCCCTTTGAAATTCTCGAGGCCCGCAAACTGATTGAAGGCGAAACTTGTGCCCTTGCGGCCCAGCGCATCACCGACGAGCAACTGCAGCTGTTGCAACAGCTGCTGAACGAGATGGCAGAAGAAAATCGCCGTGATGAAATTACCGAACAGGCAGATGAAATGTTTCACTGTCATATCGCCCAGGCAGCCGGCAATAGTGCGCTCACAGCGACTGTTACCTGGCTGTGGCAGTTGCGTAACGAATCAGAAATCAGCACGCATTTTCACCAGCGTATAAGAAAGGAGGGCAGTCGACCCATTCTCGCTGACCATCAGGCTATCCTGGATGCACTTCGCGCACGTGACAGCGGGGCAGCAAGGGCTGCAATGGCAGGCCATCTTCAGCGTGTTGCTGACCATCTGCTGGAGGTTTTGTGAACACTCTATTGCACCCGGATCGCCTGTTTTCAAGTATTGCTGGCGAGCGTGATATTGCACGGGAGTTGTACAGCTCGGTGGCAAAGCTGCCAATTATCAGCCCCCACGGCCATACTGACCCCCGCTGGTTTGCAGATAACAAACCCTTCGCCAACGCCACCGAGTTGCTGATTCAGCCAGATCATTATCTTCTTCGAATGCTCTATAGCCAGGGCATTGGTATGGATCGGTTGGGAATTACTGCAAGTGATGGTGGAGCGTCGCAGTCAGACCCTTCTGCGATCTGGCAAATATTTGCTGATAACTATCACTTGTTTCGCGCAACGCCTACACGGCTGTGGATGGATCACGTGTTCGCTGAGGTGTTTGGCCTGGAGGAAGCGCTATTTAGTCAAAACGCCGGGGCTTTCTACAGCGAAATTAACCGACAGTTGGCCACTAAAGAGTTTTTACCGCGGGCGTTATTCGAACGATTTAATATCGAAGTGATTGCTACTACCGAGTCTCCCCTGGATCCGCTGGAGGCTCACCAGCGCTTAAGGAATGGCGATTGGCAGGGCAGAGTAATTACCGCATTCAGGCCCGACCCTGTTGTAGACCCTGAGTATGAGGGCTTCGCAGGAAACATTAGAGAATTGGAACAATTGAGTGGGCAGCCATGCGACAGCTACCAGGGTTATCTGCATGCCCTGCAAGAACGCCGTGCTTTCTTCAAGGGCATGGGTGCAACATCTACCGATCATGGCCACCCCAGTGCTTTTACAGCAGACTTACCCAGGGCAGAGTGTGAAAAGCTCTACCAGGGCGCCATCGCCGGAAATCTGAATGCACAGGAAGCAGAACAGTTTCGTGGTCAGATGTTGCTGGAAATGGCCCTGATGAGCCTGGACGATGGCCTGGTGATGCAGATCCACCCCGGTGTATTCCGTAATCATAATCCGCAGTTATTCGAGGGTTTTGGCCGGGACAAAGGGGCAGATATTCCTTTGCCGGGAGAGTTTGTCCGTAACCTGAAGCCCCTGCTGGACCGTGTTGGTAATAATCCTGGTTTCAGTCTGATTCTTTTCACTCTGGACGAAACCACTTACGCCCGGGAACTGGCGCCACTGGCGGGGCATTATCCCGCCTTGAAGCTGGGTCCCGCATGGTGGTTTCACGACAGTCCCGAGGGAATGCTTCGCTATCGCCACCAGGTGACGGAGACGGCGGGCTTTTACAATACCGTGGGCTTTAATGACGATACCCGAGCGTTTCTTTCAATTCCCGCACGCCACGATGTGGCGCGTCGAATCGATTGCCGTTTTCTCGCCCAGATGGTGGCAGAGCACAAAATGGATATAAGCGAGGCTCAGGAGCTGGCCGTAGATCTGAGCTATAAGCTGGCCAAGGCCGCATACAAATTATGAACCGATTGCACCCAGATACCTTGGATCAGGTGAAGGAAGATGCTCAGCTTCCCACTTATGATCGCCAGAACCTTCGCCCGGGCATTGTTCATTTGGGCCTGGGTGCTTTTCACCGTGCACATCAAGCCGTGTACACCGAACGGGCGCTGGCCAATAGCGGCGGTAACTGGGGGATAATTGGTGTCTCCCTGCGCAGTTCCGCGGTATCGGATCAACTGTCACCCCAGGGTGGCCTCTATTCGGTCATGAGTGAGGATGCCTCGGGCCAACAATTACAGGTGATTGCCGCTATTCAGAAAGTGCTTGTAGCGCCTCGGGAGCTGGAGCAGGTGATAGCAGCGATCGCCAATCCCGATATAAAGATCATAAGCCTGACGATTACCGAGAAGGGTTACTGCCTGGCGCCTAACGGTTGGTCGCTGGATAGGGAAAGTGAGTCGGTGCGCGCGGACCTTGCCAATGTGCGACAGCCAGCTACTGCGGTTGGTATTCTCGCACTGGGTCTCAAAGAGCGGCACGACGCTGGTGGCGGCCCCATAACTGTTATTAGCTGCGATAACCTGTCACAGAACAGCAAGGTGCTGCGTTCAGTGATTATTCAATACGTAGAATCGGCGTTTCCCGAGTTATTGCTTTGGCTGGGGGATAATGTTGCCTACCCCTGTTCCATGGTTGATCGCATAGTGCCTGCCATGACTGAACACCAGAGGCGACGCCAGGGTGAATTGTTGGGGCTTACTGACGATGGAGCGGTCAGTACCGAGCCTTTTAGTCAGTGGATTGTCGAGAATAAATTTTCAGCTGCGCGCCCGGATTGGGAAAGTGCCGGCGTGCAGGTGGTAGAAAATATAGGCCCCTACGAAGACATAAAACTGGGCCTGCTTAATGCCAGCCACTCTGCCATTGCCTACTGTGGTTTGCTCGCAGGCCTTGAGACAGTGGACCAGGTAATGTCTGATTCGGGGCTGCGGGGTTTCATAGAGGAACTAATGACCCAGGACCTGATGCCTGCGCTGGACGTGCCTCCCGATTTTGACCTGCCAGCCTATCGGGATGAGTTACTGGACCGCTTTAGCAACCCCTGTCTGGGGCATCGCTGTGAGCAAATTGCGATGGACGGCAGTGAAAAGATCTCTCAGCGTTGGCTCTCGGCTTTGCGAAATACTGCTCCCACACAAAGACTGACCAGGGCCTTGAGTGCCTGGACGTACTTCATTCTTCTTACTGATCTTCCAATAGATGACCCAAGGGCAGAGCAATTACTCAGCTTGCGCAACTCGAAATCGAGAACTGCTGCGCGTCTGGACAATGTACTTGCCACTGCAAGGATGTCTCCAGAGACGATCGGGGATTATTCGGCACTGCGTAAAGTGATTTTAAAGAACCTGAAAGTTATAAAAAGCGATGGTATTAGAGCGCTGGTTGCGTCGTAGCATGGCAAGACATTAACGAAATTAATAATGAATTCAGATACAAGTGATTACCTGACTAAAGGTTACAAATAGGGACAACTGTTGCCATGTTTAAAAAAATTCTGCTGCTAGTAATGTTCGTCGCATTGGGCGGCCTGGCCTGGTTCCTCTTCCTGCAGTCTTCCCAGGAAACGTTCGAGCTGGAAGAGGGCTACTCCTATCTCTATGACGGTAAGAGTCTCGATGGCTGGCGTGTAGTTGGAGGAGAATCCACCTTCGAGGCAGCTGGCGAATCCATTATTGGTCGCCATGGTCCTGGCAAAAACACCTTTTTGCGGACAGAAAAAACCTACGGTGACTTCTCCCTGAAAATGCAAATGCGCTGGGATGAGTTTGGTAACTCCGGCGTGATGTTCCGGGCGCAGCAGCGCGGTGGGCAAGGGCGAGTTTACGGTTACCAGTATGAGCTCGATTTTGCCGAACGCGCCTGGAGTGGCGGGATTTATGACGAGGCGCGCCGGGGTTGGATTGCCAATCTTGAAGACAATGAGGCGGCCAGGAAAGCAATTCGTTTACAGGATTGGAATGACGTAGAGATTGAAGTTCGCGGCGCGAGTTTGAAAACCTGGATTAACGGTGTGCCCGCCGCAGATATTATTGACGGCTTATCTCCTGAGGGCTTTATCGCTTTACAGGTCCATAGTGGCGATAAAGGCGTTATTCGCTGGCGCCATATTCGTATTAAGGAATTACCCGGCATGGCCGTTGAAGGTAGCAGCCTGCTAACAGTCGATGAGTGGCGCACCGACAGTCTCAGCACATCCAACTTTCAGGGCGGTGTGCTCTCAATCACCCCGTCCGCGGTGGAAGAGTGGTTAACTCCCCGGCGTAAATTTAATGACGCTCTCGTGCGCATGACGGTTCCTGCTTGCGATTCCCCAACGACTATTCGCATGCGTTCAAGAACATCTTCAAATGGTGAAAGCACCTCTTATGCGGAGGTGAAAATTTTTGCCGATCGGGCTGAGGGCCGGGTAATGACATCAGCTGGCGAGAAAGTTTTGGAGCCGGTAATGCTGGAGAATGCGGAATATCACACTTTTGTGGGAGTGACTCTGGGCGAATCGGTTGTGCTGACAGTAGATGAGAAAGACGCTGTACGTTCAAAGGATGCTGGTCTTTCTGACCGCGGCCAATTAAAGATTCTTCCTGCCCAGTGCGGTGACAGCTTCAAGATGAGCGGCCTTAATTGGTATGCCCTGAAAGAAGCTAGTGACGAACCCTTGTTCTACCAGACCCTGGATAATAAGCCTGCACCTGTATTTACCCCTGAACAGGCCTTGGCAACCTTTAAAATTGCCCCGGGCTTTGAAATAGAACTGGTCGCTGCCGAACCATTGGTGGAAGACCCGGTCGCCATGGCCTGGGAC
>ERZ1046740.2690-NODE-2690-length-11264-cov-3.985993_pt1 | contig 11264 bp, 10 predicted proteins | sample MGYA00383093_ERZ1046740 | MGnify/ENA primary metagenome ERZ1046740 (study PRJEB29581, sample SAMEA5548363) | metagenome | biome: marine; feature: coastal; material: water | depth 25 m | study: Short-term variability in the microbial, nano- and picoplankton...
AGCCAGAAGGCTTTGTGAAGATCCTTTTCGGTAAAAAATATGGGGAAGTTCTTGGCGCCCATATTATTGGTGAAAATGCCACTGACCTGATCTCAGAGATGGGACTCGCCCTGTCACTTGAAGCTACGATTGATGATATCCACGCCACCATTCACGCTCACCCAACACTTGCCGAAGCTATCCGCGAGGCCACTTTGGACGCTGACGGCCACGCGATACACTTCTAGGTTCCTACAGCTCCGTGGCAAAACTCCCTCCTCGTCCCAATTCACCCCCATCTCGGAGGGCTGAAAGTTCAGCGGGATGGTTTTATGAAATAGAAAGTGAGTCCTTTGGGCCGGTAGATTTTCGGGAATTACGTAGCCTTGCCATGAGCCGCCAACTTCTCGGCCATCACCTTGTCTGGAGAAGTGGGACCGACGAAAAACAAGAAGCGGGTAATATCCTGGGATTAATCCCAACCAAAAAAAAAGCGCCGGAGCCCATTCCCCCTTCCGAAATTAGCGACCAAAACCCCTATGCTGTGCCAAAGACTAGGACGATTTGGGAGGGACCTCCTGGGGGCATGTATCTTCCCCATCTTCACCCTGCAAATCTCCTCCTTTTTTTCTTAACTCTGGTAGTTCCCATCGGCTTAATTTTTCTCTGCCAAAAAATTGTCAGCGCTAACACGAGAGATTTCTTAATATCTCTGGCTGGTATTGGCCTAGCGGCCTGGGTCATCTTAGCGATTATCTACCTGCACCGTGCTTGGGAAATGATGCAGATGTTTGGCGCCCACCTGACTGGAAGCAAGGCAATCCGCTTTCTCTTTTTACCCATCTTTAATTCCCTCTGGTGCTTCGTTGTTGTCTTCGGCTGGGCTAAGTTATGGAATCAGAACGTCCGCAATCATCCAGGCCTTCAACCCGCTAGCGCGGTTTGGAGCCCATTGTTCTTCTTATTTAATATCATGCTTTTTATCAGCCAAGGATTCTTGGTGATGCATTTTTTAACACAAGAATGGCCAGTTGATCTTCGAAATCAAAAACACCTGCTTTCACTCACCGTATGGGGAGCAACACTAGGTCTCACCTTGATTTGTTGGTGCCAGATCGGGCTTTCGATTAACTTTCTGGCAAGGAAGAAGATGTAGAAGAGTCCATTTTCTTCATCGCTCTCTTTTTCTTCCACGCTTTGAGCCTCCGTTTACGTAATTGCCCTTGCTCGTTGGCCTGCCAATAACGGCCCGTTTTAGGGTTAAAACAAGTGAGCCAACCTCCTCGACAAGCCGCTGTATCAATACATACGGTGTGTCCTTTATCATTAGGCTTACCTTTGCGCTGAATGGTATGTCCACACACCACAAGCTTGCCTGAGGAATGCTCCTTAGCATCTGAGAAACGACGCCACGCTAGGTTCACAGGATCTTGTTTCACCAAAGGTTTTTTGGGAGCCGCTCCTCCATGGACGTAAATCACCTTTCCCGTCTCATAATAAGGCAGGGTATTTCGAATAAACTCCCAGTGACTCTCTGGGATGTTTGCAAAACGCGCGTCGTAGGACGCAATTGTATCTAACCCACCCACCTGACACCAATATTTCAAATGATCACCCGAAAAACCGGACTCATCCATGATGATTTCATGATTTCCCTTCAGGAGAATCAACTTTGCATCCCAAGGCCAATCTATCAAATAGTCGATCACCCCCTTGCTGTCTGGGCCCCGGTCAACATAGTCACCCAGCATAATGACCTTATCCGATGCTACTGGTTGAACAAACTCCAGCAGTGCCTTCAAGGAATTGAGACATCCATGAATGTCCCCTATTGCTAGCTTACGACCCAAAACGACTTGGCGTCTAAATTAATGCTTTAGATGAATCAAACTCTAAAACGGCTCGATCTCTTCCCACTCCTTCTGGTTTCCCCACAATCTTTTCCAGAGCGCGCGCATAGAATCGCCCATCTTTGCATGGCGCGGAGCTCGGCTTACGAGGAACTTGCCCTGGTCGTTATAAGATAAATTCCAGCGAAACATTGCTAGAAGCTTCCCAGCCTCGTGATCGCGAACCTCACCAAATCGTATGTCTATGAATTCTACCTCATGATCCAAAGTTTCGCGAGCCACCCAATGTCCTTGCGAAAACCACTTCAAACCCTTGAACATTTCTTCTTCTTTAAAAGATTCACAGAGTTCGTGCTGCTTCGCAAAAAAGTGATGCCCTGAGATTTCTTTATCAAAGGGCGACCAGTAAGTCACAAAATACCCATCATCGGTTTCAATCAATCCACGCCAAAGTATTGTATTAAAGGGAGTTGGGCTTACTAAAACTAACTCACCATTTGGAATAGCTTCCACCATCCGACTTTTAATCTGATCCATCGCCCAAATCTTCATGATCAGACTAAAAACGACGTAGAGAAAACTTAAAGAGATCGCCACCGTCGCTCCTCTTCTCGAAATACCCTCAAATTCTAGTTGCTCACCTTGAGCAGTTTTCTTGCTGTGTCTAATCACGGATTTCCAAAATCGTTGGGCTGATTTACTGCACCGATAAATTACCCAAAACAAAAGCGGCAACGTAAAAAATAAATCAATGATGAAGAGATTACTCCAAGCAACCCGCTGATCCGAAAAAGGCTCAAAGACCTGTGTCCCATAACTCGTGAAAACATCGATCAAAACGTGTGTGCTCCAGGCCAAAAAAACAAACCAACCTGCTCGAGAAGCACTCAATTCCTTTTTTCGATGCAGCCATGCCAATGGCTTCGCAAAAACAAAGGCCGCTACAACCATGACAAGAATGGAATGCGAAATTCCCCGATGCCACCGCAATTCCTCAACTTGGTCTAACCAAGGATAAAACAAGATATCAAGGTCTGGGAGAGTTCCAAAAACGAGACCCCAAATCATTCCCTTCCCTCCGATCTTACGACCGAGCACCAACTCCCCAACTACTCCTCCAAGCACTGCCTGTGTCACTGAATCCACGGCAGAAAACTACGCTTAATTATCCTTTCATCAAGAGCATCCTCACCCCTACCGCTATCAGTAAAATAGCGAATCCCTTCTGCAATTGCAGGTTCGATAAGCTCCGCATCAAATCAGCTCCATACCACGAAGCTACTGCCGCACCCACTGCCGCGACCGCAACAACCTTCCACTGGATCAAATCCGAATTCACCGCATTATTGACGGTTCCAGAAAACCCCGAAACGACGACGACAGCCAGCGAGGTTGCGACCGCCGTTTTCTGTCCCATGCCTAGCGCCATCACAAAAGCCGGGACCATAATGATTCCTCCACCCACGCCACAAAGCGCTCCAACCAATCCAGCAACGATTCCGACTAAGAGCCCCGTAATTAGTAACTTAACCATACCTTTGATAGAAAGCCTCAGAGCCTCACCGTGAAAGGTAAAAAGGTAAGATTATCGATTCAACGAAATCTGCTAAGGCGACGAATTTTCAGCCTTAGCCCAGGAGCTCAGTGCGTGTGAAGATGCTTACCACTGGGACGCCCTCAGACTCAATAGCGGCTCGCCCGCCCTCTTCTCGGTCTACTAAAACAAGACAAAAAACGACCTCGCCACCCGCTGCGCGAATCGCCTCGATGGCCTTTAGAGTCGACCCCCCAGTCGTAATAACATCATCGACCACCACAACTTTGTCACCTTCATTGAAATTTCCCTCAATCTGTTTACCGCGACCATGACCTTTAGGCTCTTTGCGAATATTGAAAACCTGTAAGGCCTTTTCATCTCCCGCACTTGCTATACCTACCACCAGCGAGATCGGATCTGCTCCCATCGTCATTCCCCCGATGGCATTCACAACAAGGCTCTCACCTTCAATTCTTTCCTTCACCAAACCCCAACCAACCTCACCAATCCAGCTTGCGCCCCGATTGTCTAAAGCTGTCAGTCGACAATCTACGTAAAGATCACTTTTCTTACCGGATGCCAACGTAAAGTCTCCCGTTCGTACGGACTTCTCCAAAAGCATCTCCTTTAAATTATTCTTCGCACTCATCTTTGGTAGACCTTGGAGGACGAAGCCGAAAAACTCAATTCCTACCCATAAAAAACTGCTCAACTAGAATCCCAACGAGAATATCATTTCGAGATAGGTCTAATCGGCCTCAAGCAGGACCAAAATGAATCCCTAGAGCATGACTAAATTGCTTCAGCTTCTTTTTCTCCCGAGGATCTATGAGCACCAAAGAAATTCCTTTTTTTCCAGCCCGAGCAGTCCTTCCGCTGCGGTGAGTGTAATAGTCAATCTGTTCAGGAAGCTGGTGATGGACAACAAAAGCGAGGTCTTCAACATCGATACCTCGAGCAGCAACATCCGTCGCGACTAGAAATTGGCTACGCTCTTTTTTGAAAGCACGCATGACTTTATCACGCTCGAGCTGGGTTAGATCACCTTGTAAAACACCGACAGAGTGACCACGGTTAGCGAGTTTTTTGCCAAGAATGTCAGCTCCATCCCTTGTGCGCGTAAAGATCAGGCCGCGTTGAGAACCTTGCCGATGAAGGAATTCATCGATAAAGTCAGTTTTATCCTCCTTCACACAAACAGCGTAACGATGCTCGATGTTTCGGTTAACGACATTTTTAGTATCAACCTTAACGGTCTTAGGGTCTGGTGACATACAGAACTTGATAAGATCATCTAGAACTCGAGGGAACGTGGCAGAGAAAAGCCAGGTCGCTTTACGATTCACGCTAATCTCGATCGCAGAACGAATTTGGTCTTTGAAGCCCATGGAAAGCATTTCATCAGCTTCATCAAGGATGAGGTATTGCACATCATCAAGAGCAACTGCTTTACGCTTGAGAAGATCATAAAGTCGGCCGGGAGTTGCAACAAGGATGTGGGTGGGCCGCTGAAGGCGCGCAACCTGAGTGTCAATTTTATCTCCGCCTGCTGCAACTTCTAAGAAAATTCGCTGGTCGGCATATTTAGTGAACTTGAAGAGAGCCTTATGGATTTGTTTTGCAAGCTCACGAGTAGGAGCAAGAATAAGGCTCTGAATTTTTTTATTTTCAGGTGCTATTTTAGTGAGCAAGGGGAGACCGAAAGCGGCAGTTTTACCAGTTCCAGTTTGCGCCTGCGCAACAAAATCATGCCCACGCTCGAGAAGGTAGGGAATAGATTGCGACTGTACTGGAGTAGGTTTTTGAATACCTAATTCATCGAGACCTTTTACGAGGTCAGAAGGTATCCCAAGAGATTTGAAGTCGCTCACAAATCAACAATGTAGACGCTAGCGAGAGTAAAGCCAAGCATGAGCCAACAAGAACTTGAAAAAGAAGGAGAAGGGCTGGGACTATTTTACACTGCTACCTATAATTGGGTATCCTGTGAGATTTTGTTTTCACTCACTCACCGTTAAGTCCAAGCAAATCGCTTCGCCTTTGTTGGTTCGAGCGAGAAGTTTCCCCTCGCCGATCGCGAGTGGAGCCCAACAGAGCTTTTTCAGAATCTGGTGCCGCCCAATCTCTGTAAATCCATCAATCCCAGATTTTCCAAAGACCACTAAGCCAGTCTCTGTCAGAACTACCGTAGTTTCACCAATTTTGGCTGTCGAACCTCGAGTTCCAGGAAGGGCATGTTTCCAAAGAATTTTGCCACTTTTAAAATCCATGCGGTATAACTCGGTATTATAACGTTTGTCCCCAAAACAACCAATAAGGTCATCACCCTCAAGAAAGCAGTTTTGAAAAATCATTGGTAAGTCTCGATCACGATGAACGATCTCAGGTTTCGGCTTAGAAGTATCAATCACCGCGTAGCCCATATTGTATCCAGAAGAAATATGAACGAGGTCGCCTAGAACTTGAGGGTTCGAGGCATTCACATCATATGGAGTCCGCCAACCATATTGAAAGAGGACTTCACCCTGACTTGAAAGATTGTAGCCCACGACAGAGCGACCATGAAAAACGACCGCTGCATCTTGACCTTTATATCTGTAGAGAACAGGTGCGGCGTAGCCGGGTCGCGCAACATTTGAGGAACTCCAAACAAGTTTACCTGTTTTTTTATTCAAGGCCACTAGAGCGCCCTTTTTCGAGCAAGGAAGACAAAGAAGAACATCTCCATAAACCACCGGAGACGAAGAAAACCCCCACGTTGGCATATTACCCGAAAGATCATCTTTGAATTCCGTGACCCATTTTTCATCCCCACTCTGCGCATCATAACATGATAGCCGCCCCGATTTAGAGAGATTATAAACGAGGCCTTCCTCAACAATTGGAGTCGCTCCAGGGCCACCATCATAAAATTTCGGTGCAAGCTTCTCGGGATAGGTCTTTTTCCAGAGAATTTCTCCAGTCTTAGCGTCTAAACACCATAATGTGTCAGTCTCATCGCGATTCCCAACCGTATAGGCTCGTCCAGCAGCAATTGTGAAACTGGAACAGCCTTTGCCTACGTTTGCTTTCCAGAGAACTTTCGGACCTTCTTTCTGGATGCTCAATGGAATCTTACCAGTCGCTGTTCCATTACCATTTGGTCCTAAATACGACGACCAGGTAGACCCCCAAGCCATGACCGTCAGACTAAAAAATAAGCTGATAAATTTCATTGAGGAATTATAGTGGTATCTCAGTGTTTTGCCAAACCAAGGTGTTGAATATTCCGGTGTTTTTCACAACTCTCAGGGAAGTGAATAAACAATTTTTAATATCGTCTTCTTCTTCTTAGTGGGGATAACCCGTGTAAATCGCTGTTCCACCACTATACTATGGATGTTCCACGATTGGAATAACTTGCGAAAATAAGTGTTATTAAGCCATGGTGACTCGAAGAACTTTGGGAATTTCTGATCTTAATCTCAGCTACCCAGATTTTGTTCACAAGCTTGTTGGGCCTAATTTGTAAAACCTGATAATGAAGATTTCTGAAAATGAAAAGTGGATCCGGGTCGCCTTGGGGGAAGGCCGGAAAGGAATTGGTCTCACCGCCCCTAATCCTCCCGTAGGAGCAGTTGTCGTCAAAGATGGAGTCGAAATCGCTCGAGGTTGGCATCATAAGGTTGGATCTCCGCATGCCGAGAAAGATGCCCTATCTAAGCTTAAAGAAGAGGAAGCTCGAGGCGCGACAGTCTATGTCACTCTGGAGCCGTGTAGTACTCATGGGCGTACGGGGGCTTGTACTGAAGCTTTGATCTCTGCGGGTGTATCCAAAGTGGTTTATGGAGCCTGTGATCCCAACCCTTCGCATAGCGGGGAAGCTGACAAAATTCTAGAGGCAGCAGGAATCAGGGTTGTCACTGGGATATTGGAAGAAGAATGCCAACATCTGATTCGAGGTTTCTCGACGGTTCAAACGTTGGGCCGCCCGTGGTTGATTGCTAAAACTGCGATGTCTCTGGATGGACGGATTACCCGCCCGAAAGGGGAGGGGCAATGGCTCAGTGGAACTGAAGCTCGGGAAGAAGTACAGGAATTGCGAAGCGAAGCTGATGCTATTCTAACTTCGGGAGAAACAGTCAGACGTGATAATCCTGCTTTGACTTTGCGAGGAGCGGGAATTTCATCTGAGAAAACTCAGCCTTGGCGAGTAGTCTTGACCCAGCAAGGGGTTGATCAAAAGGATTTCCAAATCTTTAAGGATGGATGGAAAGAGCGCACTTTAATTTTCCAAAATCAACCCAAGTACGAAGTTCTTAGTACTTTAGTTGAACAGTATGGTGTGAACACAGTTCTCCTAGAAACAGGAGGTTCATTATTAGGTTCATTCTTGGACGAGGGCCTTATTGATGAATGGGTCATCTATCTTACGCCATTGGTAACAGGTGGTCCCTCGGTGGCGGTGGGAGGGGAGGGGAGGGAGACTTTGGAAGAGCGATTACACCTCAAAAATGTTAGGATCCACCGCGTGGGTAGGGATATCTGCGCAAGGGGAATTGTCGATCGAGAATCTCTAAAACCCCTTGAACGATAGTGGTTTAACCAAACATTTGAGTCCAATGTCTCCCGAATCGGCCAAGCCCAATTTGTTTGTGCGATCCCTTGAACATATTCTTATGGTGGCCTGGTGAATAGAACCAACCTTTGTTGGCAGCAGTGGGTGCAGTGGACCCCATGTAGATATTTTCGCCACTTGCTTTGGTACCCTCATTGGCAGCCCGATCCCAAGGGGTTTTCTTTCCAGGGAGGGGGGATTCATGGGCAAAGAATTTGTGCTTATCCATATCCTCAGAATGGCCTCGACTCGCATCGCAGAGTTTTGAATCAATTAAGAGAGCATTGAGGCCGAGTAGAAGCCTCCATTCATTGACTTCCCTGATCCCCTTTCTTTCGTCATCTGGAACATTTTCTTTGGCAGCAATTTTGTCATTTTCCTCCATGATGCGAAGGCCGTCGCGGGGTAGTCCAGCAACAGATGAGATTGCTTCTTTTTCTTTGGAGATGATTTTTTCCTCCGCCTTTTCTTGATCGGGGAGAACTGCAGTGTCGACAATCGCGTCTCTGAATTTTGCGAGAATTAAGACGATTTTTCGTTGTTGATCTAGAGCCACTGGGGCGGTCGCGAAGATCTGCTTGGCATCTGGCATGATGAGCTTCTTTAAGCCTTTAATGGCAGGCATGCTTTTAGTTTTGAGGAGAGGTTTCATGGCAGCTTCATTGAGTTGGTAGACCATCATGAAGTCTTTGCGGAACTGGCGAATTCGGCGGTTTGCTTCAGCTTTTGCTTCACCCGAGTATTGAGTCTGCACAAAATCACTGTGATCCTTAAGATAGCGGTCCCGTAATTGTGGCCAAGTCTGATCAAATTCTTTTAGAAGAGGAACAAGCTCCTTATTTTCGAGATTCTCAAGGTCCGTGATGAGGTCTTCGAGCCCTTCGTTATTTTCGATGACAACTTGGAGGCGAACGAATATCTCATTTGTGGTTAAAGTTGCTGCTTTGAGTGGGACTAGAGTAAGCAGCAAAAAAAGGAGGAAAACGGCTTTCATTGCAATTTTGAGGCGGCAGAAGGCTACTCGTAGGAGGTCCATTTGTCGTTTAAAAAAGTAAGCGAATCAGAGGACGTAGATTTAAAAGAGCCTTTAAGTCTACCTAAGGATCGCCGTAGAATTTCGGGTGTTATCAAAAGGTCTCAAAGTGAAAGCAGAGTCAGTAGTGAATCTCACAAACTTTCTTTTTTCGTAAATTTTAGACAGAACTACCCTCTAACAGCGGTTATGTTGGTGTAACAATGGTTGTTGTTGCGTGTGTGCTCAACAGCGGTTCTCCTTTTAAGGTGAGCCGCTGTTGTTATTTTAGGTTACTTTAAACCACTGAAAAACAATAAGTTAGGTAGGTTTAGAAAATTAAAATCTACTTTCTTATTGGAAAATTTTCCCTCAAACAGGTGGTCGCCTTGCTTGTGTTTATGAGGAATGTTGTTAGCGTTCCGCCATCCCAATGTATTGCTATCCCAAAGAATACGATGTTCTCGTGATCGGGGCAGGTCATGCCGGAGTTGAAGCTGCGCTAGCTGCGGCCCGGCTTGGTGTTTCGGTGGCAATGCTGACTCAGAATCTTGATACAATTGGTCAGATGAGCTGCAATCCGGCGATTGGAGGTTTGGCGAAAGGACACATGGTCCGAGAGATTGACGCACTTGGTGGGATCATGGGAAAAAACACTGATGCGACTGCCATTCAGTGGCGTATGCTGAATGCGGGCAAGGGTCCATCCGTTCGAGCTCCGCGTGCCCAGTGCGACAAGAAAGCGTATCAATTTAGGATTAAGCGGATGATAGAAGGGGCAGAAGGGTTAGATCTTCACCAAGGGAATGTCGCAACCATCTTGGTTGAGGGGGATGAGGTGAAGGGCGTTCAAACTTCGCTTCAAATGGAGATCCGCGCTAAGACTGTGATCCTTTCTGCGGGGACTTTTATGCGGGGCCTCATGCATGTTGGTTTAAAGAATGAAAAAGGAGGGCGGATGGGGGATGCTACATCAACTGTTTCTGAATCATTGAAGGATCTTGGTTTTGAGATCGATCGTTTTAAAACGGGCACACCCTGTCGTTTAAATGGTCGCAGCCTCGATCTTTCTAAGTGTGAAAGGCAAGAAGGAGATAGTCCTCCTTCTTTGTTTACTTACCACCCTGATCTTATCAAAAAGGAAGAGAACGATATCTTTACCCTGAATGATTGGTCAGATCCGAAGTTCCACGTGGAACAAATTCCTTGCTGGATCACTTGGACAACCCCAAAAACTCACGACATTATTCGTGATAATCTAGACCAGTCGCCGATGTATTCGGGTAAAATTGAAGGTGTCGGTCCGCGCTATTGTCCTTCAATTGAAGATAAGGTCGTTCGTTTTGCGGAGAAAGAACGCCATCAAGTGTTTCTTGAACCAGAAGGCCGCCACACCCTAGAGTATTATGTAAATGGGGTTTCAACCTCCCTTCCTTATGAGGTTCAGCTTGAGTTTCTTCGTGCCATTCCTGGACTAGAGAAGTGTGAAATCATTCGCCCTGGCTATGCCGTAGAGTACGACTTTTGCCCTCCAACTCAGTTGAAGCCAACTTTGGAGACTAAGAGGATCGGTGGCTTATTCTTCGCCGGTCAAATAAACGGAACATCCGGATATGAGGAAGCAGCTGGTCAAGGGCTCCTCGCTGGCGCAAATGCAGCGCTCAAGGTCAAGGGGGAAGGAGATTTGGTGTTGGGACGCGATGAAGCTTATCTTGGGGTGATGATTGATGACTTGGTCACGAAAGGGTGCACCGAACCTTACCGGATGTTTACCAGTCGGGCAGAATATCGTCTTTTGCTTCGCCAAGATAATGCTGATGAGCGTCTGAGTCCCGTAGCTTCGGAGCTTGGTCTTTTAGAGGATGAAAACGCTGAGCTTTTTTCGAGAAAACAGGCTTCGCTTTTGGAAGCCCGTAATTTTATCCGGAAAACGTCACACGAACGGATCAAGCTGGATCATTGGTTTCGTCAGGGGGGTCATGGGTGGCAAGATTTACCATCTGAGATTCGCGAAAAGTTCCACGTGGAACTTTGGCCCATCCTTGAGGCCGATTTTAAATATGAAGGACACATCAAGCGACAACAACAAGAGGTCGATCGCTTTCAAAAGCAGGAAACTGCGCTAATTCCAGATGATATGGATTATCAGGAGCTTACTGGTCTGAAAGCTGAAGCTCGTCAAAGATTTAGTGACATTCGGCCTCGCACCCTAGGTCAGGCGGCTCGGATCTCAGGAATTACTGCAGCGGATATGACTCTCTTGATGATTGCTCTGGAGAAGCGAAAAAA
>ERZ1046740.2691-NODE-2691-length-11261-cov-5.380867_pt1 | contig 11261 bp, 9 predicted proteins | sample MGYA00383093_ERZ1046740 | MGnify/ENA primary metagenome ERZ1046740 (study PRJEB29581, sample SAMEA5548363) | metagenome | biome: marine; feature: coastal; material: water | depth 25 m | study: Short-term variability in the microbial, nano- and picoplankton...
ATAGGCGACGGCATTCTGCTGCATCAATGGTACAAAGGTTTGACCGATAATCTCTAACAGCGGCTTTAACGCGTCGGACAAATAGAGCTGACCGTTGGCGCCCCTGTGCTTTCCGTCGCGAATAGCACAGAGCCAGTCGAAGGTCTTTGGTGCCAGTTCATGCAACAAATCTGCTGGCGCGCCATCAATCAGATTCATACTGAGCTGCCCATAGGCGCTGGCATCGGCCAAAGTAAAACGCTCTCCCAACAAGTACGGTTGCTGATGCAGCAATGATTCCATCGCTTCCAGATAAGCGCGCCAGCCATGATCTAGCAAACTGTGGGTTTCCGGAAAGCCCGGCGTGGCTGGAGGAGTTTGTTTTGAGGGCAACCCCAAATCAAATCCCTCAGGCGCCACACTAAACAAATAGGGGCAACGGCGCGATTGGCGCTCTGGCAGATGGCTCAGTATTTTTTTATGCAGCAGTCTCGGATAAATCTTGCGCAACTCCCGCGCTGTAATTTCCGGCATAGTCGTGGTTCGCGCGGTACCCGCCCAGCGCATATGGTGAACCATATACAAACCGAATTCGTCGAAGGCTTCATCAATCAGATGAGCCATAAAATTCAGTTCAGGCTCAATGGGTATCAGCGGCTGACCACTGCCCTCCAATGCATCCAGATGGTACGCAAACGAGGAGGAGTCGTAATAAAAAGGGCCATCGTCAATCTGGTAATAGGGCACTCCCGGGTATTCATCCAGATGAGTATGCCGCTCCGGGTAACGCTCCACAGTGCCGCGCCGCTTAGCCAGCTGCAACGCCAGCTGGTTTCTCCAGGCAGCCACAACAGAAGGTGCCTGATCAGGCCAGCGCTGCCATTCACACTGGGCGTAATCGGCCAGCGCCTGCATTTTCAGTTGAAAAGGTGATGCAATTACCCCTCTAAATCGCACGCTGGTCACTCTAAACAGTCCCCTCTGAATTGAGTTGTTTCTTCTGATGAAATTTTAGACTGCGACGCCATGCAATAAAAAGAAAGGTAACAAGAAACCCAGCAGATACCGGTAAACGCAAATCTGGGTACACATTGTCACTGGAAACAGGTATCAGGTATGTGTGTGAGCCCATTAATTTATAGGCTGCCGTTTCTCCATAGCCCTCGCTGGCCATTAGCTCAAAAAAGGCGCGACGATTTGGATAGCGCACTACACCAATGCGATTCCAGTTATCAAAATTTGGACCGTGAATATCAGATGTAATATTCGCACTTTGAACGTCACCCCAAAGTATTGGGTGGCCGGCCAGCAGAACCAATTCATCTGTAGTCTCGTGTCCGTATATATCATCGGCTTCCTTGGCTGTTCCTGAGAATCCCTTTATTGCACCTGGATATTGATAGACTTGATCGCGAAAGCGCATCATATTCAGCATAAAGAATTGCTTGCCATCGTCCGCTTCTCCCCATGAACGCATGCGTTGCAACATAGGTTGCTTGACTTCCTCTGGCCAGTTCAGGTTTTTATCGATTTGTGTGAGATATTGCTCAACATCATTCTTGGTAAGCTTGCCTCCGTTCAACATGCCGCTATACCAGGTAATAAACCCCAGGCAAAGGATTAAAAAAATAAGGCCGACTTTCCATTCAAATTTATATTTTTCTATAGTCACGATTCATATATTCCGTGGTCAATTTTGAATGTTCCGAAATAGGTAAATGGTGACAGCCCACGTTTTAGCCCTTGAGCGGCATTTATCGTGGTCTGTCCCTGTCGCTTTAAGCAGTCCCGATGAATTTCACCATTATCTCTGCTAATTCCGGTCCATACTGTTCCTGTATGAAATGGATTCCATCAGAAAACTCGCTATGTGGCTGACCCTTAGCCCCTGGGACACACTCCTGGAAAACTCTATCGAACCATCCCAGTATCGGATCTGCTTTTCCGTACGCAGTCAGAAAAGGCTTTTCCCAGTTGTCATATATTTCCCAGGCCTCAGCAAAAAACGGGAACTGATCAACCTGTTTTGGTGAATTCAGCGCCAGTAGTGGAAAAACCAAGGCGCCTGCCTGGAAATTTGAATCAGGAAACGGTGCATCGTATGCGGCTTTTTCCCCCTGAGACAATGACGCGCAACCGAACCCTTCGATTTTGAGGTCCGGTACCTCATTCGCCATGATTTTCCCTGTTGGTAAATCTTCCCGCTGCGAGATCCATTGATGCCATTTGGCGAATGCCATAGCGTCCGGAGATTGGGACGCAGCCTGAAACATCTTTTGAAGGTTCCTCGGATCGGGTAAACCACCGTTCGCCAACATGATTCTGTCGATACGGTCTTGTTCGAAAGCGCATACACACAGTCCGATTAGGCTCCCCCAATCCTGCCCGAAAAAGGTGACGTTCTGCAGGTCAAGCTGCTGCATCCAGGAGCGCATGTATGTTATGTGTCGTTCTACGCTGTAGTCGGTTTTTTCAGTTGGCTTATCGGATTTACCAAACCCCACCAGATCAGGGGCCAGCACTCGGAATCCTGCCTGAACCAAAACGGGAATCATTTTACGGTATAGGTATGACCAGGCTGGTTCTCCGTGGAATAACACGACCGGCACTGCATTCTCAGGCCCTTCGTCAACGTAATGAATTCGCAGGTGCCCACATTCCGTATCATCAACTTCCAGATAGTGCGGAGCAAATGGATAGTCAGGTAGGTTCTCGAATCGTTCGCCGGGAGTTCTCAGTGTTTTCATTTCTATTTCCTTAGGGGGACAGACCACGTTTTAGCTCTCAAGCGTTATCGTGGCCTGACCCCATTGCACTACAGTTCGGCCAGCGCTTCGAAATCACTGTCACTCAGGCTCATCAACGACTCGCCGCCGATTTCAATACCTACCTTATGAGTTTCTGTGCGGGGTAAAATTTTAGCGAAGTAGAAGTCCGCTGTTGCCACCTTGGCGCGATAGAAAACATCATCACCTTCGGCCAGTTTGGCTTTCGCCAGAGTTCCCATCTTGCCCCACAGCCAGGCGTGAATGACGTAGCCGGAGTACATCAGGAAATCTACCGACGCAGCGCCAATTTCATCCGGGTTCTTCATGCCTTTACCGCCAATCGATGTGGCCAGCTCACCCCATTCAGCCAGCTTTTGCTGTATCTGACTGGCATAGGCTTGGTCCATTTCGGCGCAGTCTGCAGCGACTCGTTTCGCAAAGCGGCCAAACATGGCACCGCCATCGCCCATGATCTTTCGGCCGAGCAGATCCAGTGCCTGAATGCCGGTGGTGCCTTCATAGAGCGTGGAGATACGCGCATCGCGCAGGTTCTGTTCCATACCCCATTCGCGGATAAAACCGTGCCCGCCGTAAACCTGTACGCCAATACTGGCGGCTTCCAGGCCGGTCTCGGTCATAAAGCCCTTGGCAATCGGGGTAAGCAAGGCCATCAGTTCAGCGCCTTCGCGCTTCTGTTCTTCTGTGCCGCGCTGTTCCTTGTCCGCCTGTTGGGCCAGGAACAGGTACAGCGCCCGGTGGGCCTCGGAGAACGCGCGAATGGTGAGCAGCATTTTGCGAACATCGGGGTGTACGATCAATTTGTCGGCTGGGCGATCCGGAGACTTAACACCGGTCAGCGAGCGGCCGGCTTCGCGTTCCAGGGCGTAGGACAACGCGCCTTGCAATGCCACCTCTGCATGGTTAAGGCCTTGAACGGCAGTACCTAAGCGGGCGGTGTTCATAAAGGTAAACATGCACTTGAGGCCTTCATTCTCTCCGCCAATCAGGTAGCCGGTGGCGCCATCAAAGTTTAGTACACAGGTGGCCTGGGCGTGAATGCCCATCTTGTGTTCAATGGAACCGCAGCTGACGCCGTTGCGTGCTCCAGTCTCGCCCTGTGCGTTTGGAATAAACTTGGGCACGATAAACAGGGATATTCCCTTGTTGCCTGGAGGTGCATCCGGCAGGCGTGCCAGAACAATATGAATGATATTGTCGGTTAAGTCGTGCTCGCCAGCGCTGATAAATATTTTAGTACCGGTGATAGAGTAACTGCCATCGCTATTGGGATTTGCCTTGGTGCGCAAGAAGCTCAGGTCGCTACCGCACTGGGGCTCGGTCAGGCACATGGTGCCGGTCCATTGGCCGGAAACCAGCTTTGGCAGATAGGCCTGCTGCTGTTCCTCAGTGCCGTGGGCCAACACAGTTTCACGAGCGCCGGCGCTTAGGCCCGGATACGCCGACCAGGAATGGTTTGCTTGGCCGATCAGTTCGCTAGCCATCAATTCAAGTGATGTAGGGAGCCCCTGGCCACCGAATTCCTCGGGCACTGACAGGCCGGTCCAGCCGGCTTCGATAAACTGCTGGTAGGCTTCTTTAAAACCGCTTGGCGTGGTTACGCCTTCTTCGCTCCAGGTGCAGCCCTCTTCGTCACCGCTGCGGCGCAACGGTCCAATAACCTGCTCGGCAAACTTGGCGGCCTCACCAAGAATTGCATCGCGCAGTTCACCATTGACTTCCTCGGTGCCGGAAAGTGATTGGTAGTGTTTGTCGTAGTCCCACAGTTCATCGGCGACAAATCGAATGTCGCGTAATGGTGCTTTGTAGTCAGTCATTTTTGTTTTCCAAGTCTTTAAAGGTTGTGGTTGAGCGCTGCTTAGGTTCAAGCAACGCTCAGTTTTAGGTTGGCGGTTTAAGGTCGAGGGGTTATTGAAACTGCCCGTCAGTTTCGGCCAGCTTCACCAAGTAGGGGCTTGGGGCCCAGAAGTCATCGCCGGACTGTTTCTGATAGTGGCGCAGTTTTTCCAGCACCTTGTCTAGGCCCAATGTGTTGGCGTAGTGCATGGGGCCGCCATGATACACCGGCCAGCCATAGCCGTAGACGTACACCACATCGATATCGCTGGCGCGCACCGCAATGCCTTCATCGAGGATTTTTGCACCCTCGTTAATCATCGGCAGCAGCAGGCGATCGAGAATCTCTTCGTCGCTGATGTCGCGTTGGCTTACGTCAAGGTTGGCGGCGATCTCACTGAATGTTTCGGTGGTCGTTTCGCGAACGATGGGCCTGCGTTTTTCGTCATACTCGTAAAACCCTTTTCCGCTCTTCTGGCCTATATCACCGTTCTCGCACAGGCGGTCACAGACATCGGTATCAGGCTTGGAGTTGTTTTTATCCCAATTGAGCTCCAGGCCGGCAAGATCCCACATGGCAAAGGGACCCATGGGGAAACCAAAGTCGTAAAGTACTTTGTCCACCTGGGCGTAGTGCGCTCCTTCAAGGCTCAGCGCCATTGCCTGGTGCTGGCGGAAATAGAGAATCCGGTTGCCAATAAAGCCGGGGCACACACCCGACAGTGCAGCCACTTTTTTGATGCGTTTGGCAAAAGCCATCGCGGTTTTAATCACGTCATCAGCCGTCTTTTCACCACGTACCACTTCCAACAGTTTCATCACGTTGGCGGGAGAGAAGAAGTGCAGACCGATCACATCCTGAGGGCGCTTGGTCGCGGAGGCTATTTCGTTGAGATCCAGCGCCGAGGTGTTAGAGGCGAGAATGGTTCCGGGTTTGGTCACCCTGTCGAGGTTGGCGAAAATGTCTTTCTTCACCGCCATATTCTCGAACACTGCTTCGATCACAAGATCGCAGTCAGCCAGGTCGTCAATGGCAAGTGTGCCCTGAATCAGTCCACAGCGGGTTTCTACCTGTTCAGCACTGAGACGGCCTTTCTTGGCCGTGTTCTCGTAGTTTTTGCGGATAGCACCGAGGCCGCGTTCCAGAGACTCCTGTTGGGTGTCCACTATGGTAACGGGAATGCCCACATTGGCCATATTCATAGCGATGCCGCCACCCATCAGGCCAGCGCCGATCACGCCGACTTTGTTGATAGGCCGCTCGGCCACATCCTTGCCAATACCGGGAATCTTGCTGGCCTGGCGTTGAGCAAAAAAGAAGTACTGCTGAGCCTGAGCCTGGGGCCCCATCAACAGCTCCATAAACAGTTTGCGTTCTTCTTTCAGACCCTCGTCAAAGGGAAGATTAACCGCCGCTTCAATACAGCGAAGGTTGTACTCAGGGGCAAGAAAACCACGGGCACGTTTGGCGATCATGCCCCGGGCCATGTCGAATATCTGGGGGTTGTCGCGGGCCGCCAGCAATTTTTCGTCATTGTCGCGAACCCTGGGGTGCTCGCAGCCCTGTGCTGCTTTATCTTTGGCAAAGGCCAAGGCGCCTGCGCGTAAATCACTTTCGATGATGCCGTCGACCAAGCCATGTTGGTGTGCTTCAGTAGCGCTAATAGGCTTGCCGGAGGTGACCATTTCTAGGGCTTTTTCCACGCCTACCAGCCGTGGCAGACGTTGGGTACCACCACCGCCAGGCAACAGACCCAAATTCACTTCGGGCAGGCCACATTTGGCGCTGGCTAATGCCAGGCGATAATGACAAGCCATAGCGGTTTCTAGACCGCCACCCAGGGCCGTACCGTGAATAGCAGCGACGGTTGGCTTACTGCTGTTTTCCAGTGCAAGCAGTACGTCGTCCAGTTGAGGGTCCTTAGGGCCGGAGGCAAACTCCGTGATATCGGCGCCGGCGATAAAAGTATTCCCTTCGCAGTAAATTACAATGGCACTGGCACTTTCGTCCTCCAGGGCTTTTTCAACGCCCTTCACCAGTCCCAATCTAACGCCGTGACTCAGGGCATTGACCGGTGGGTTGTTTAGGGTGAGTACCGCCACGCCATCGTCTACGGTGTAATTTACCATTTCTGTTAAAGCTACCACTTGTTTCTCCTAGTGCTAATTCGTGTTAAGTAACGCCCCTGTCGGAGCAACGTTGTTCTTCCGGGATACAGCCGCGGCCATGCTCTGGCATGAAGGCAACATGCCAAGTATCTTTCTCGCTTTTACAATCAGAGTGCGTGGCTGCGGTCAAAGGTGCGGGCATGCTCTGGCACCTTACAGATACGCTTCATCTTGATAAGGCCGAAACGTGGATGGGTCCACTGGTAAACGCCGTCCTCGATATAGCGTTTTACCACCGTACGTTTGCCAAAAAGCTTGAAGTGCAGTTTGTTATCGTCCCACACGGTCGTCGCCTGAGACGTACGCATGCAGAAGGTCAGTGGACCGATGTCCATGGGGCCGACATCGTTAGATGATTTCGTTGCGGTATGGTCATGTATGACCCCCAGAGTGGTTACCACAACACGATCACCACACATTTCAACGCGTTCCACATGGTCGGGTAAATTGGGGTCAGTGCTTTGCCATAGACCACGAATATCTTGTGCTCCCTCGGGTAAGGGTTCGGTGCAGCCGCGTAAAATAGGTTGCGGATACTGCGTATAACCGCAACCTGGTGTGTAGGCTCGGGGGATATCATTGGCCATCAGCCCTGAACCGTCGAGCTCTGGCAGTTCACAATAATTCAGTTCGCTGCCGTCGATTTCAAAAACCCAGGGTGGGGTGGTGTCGACGGGGCGCGGATAAAGCCACGCCGTAAGAAATAACAATACGGGTATTGAGATCAGAATACTTATCGCAATGAGTATTTTTCGTAACATAATATCGGCCTTGGAAAGCTCTACAGATGGTTTAATTAATCACCGAAGTCCCACCATCAACCGGGATAATCTGGCCGGTGATAAAGGCGCCTGCCTTTGATGCGAGCATAATGGCAACACCGGCGATATCGGTAGCCTCACCCCAGCGACGCATGGGAATGGTTTTCAGTTCTTCCTCAAAGGCTTCCTGGTCACTACTTAAAAACTCGGTCATTTTTGAATAGAAGCGGCCCGGGGCAATGGCATTGACGCGAATATGGTCTTTGGCCAACTCAGTTGATAGGACACGGGTGAGCTGGTGGACGGCTGTCTTGGAAACCGCATAACTAAAATTATCGACTGCGTTGCCTACCATACCGGCAATAGAACCAATATTGATAATGCTGGCGGTGTTATCGGCGTTGGCATTTACCTTTAGTAATGGGGCCAGAGCTTGAATCAAAAAGAACGGGGTTTTGGCATTAACATCCATCGTCTTATCCCAGCCTTTCTCCGGGAACTGACCGAAAGGCGCGCCCCAACCGGCACCGGCATTATTGACTAACACATCAATATGTTGCTCACGGGACATTAACTCGGAAACAAGATTCTGCAAGCCTTCAGAGGTCGCGATATCGCCGGGGATGGCAATACATTCACCGTACTGGCTGAGTTCTTCCGCGGCACTGATACAGGCATCGCGCTTGCGAGCGGTGATGTAGACGCGCTTGGCCCCGGCTTCAAGAAATCCTTGCGCCATGTATGAACCCAGTCCACGGCTGCCGCCGGTGACAACACAGATTTTATCCTGCATGGAAAATAACGATTCGATCATATTTCAGTCCTGCCCAGGTTTATAAAGGCCTGTTACTATTTAGATTCATCTCTGTTCAAAAAAAACATGCAAGGTCATCCTTATCAATCAGGATGACCTTGCATTGCTGTGATTATCCTGTGAAAGACATCAACAAAAATTCGGCGGCAAGAGCTGGCGTGTCTTCGCCTTCGATCTCGATAGAGACGCCAAAAGTTGTCAGGAAACGGTTCTCGTCTTTTTGATTTACATTCAGGACTTCGCCCACCATGCGCACACGCTTTCCAGACCGCACAGGGGCCAGAAAGCGAACCTTGTCAAATCCGTAATTCATCCCCATGACCGTGTTTTCGGGTGTTACGCCAATTTTTTCTATTAAACCTGCCAGCAGCGACAGCGTGAGAAAGCCATGCGCAATCGTGCCGCCGAAGGGGGTGTTTTTGGCTTTGGCTTCATCGACATGGATAAACTGATGATCTTCAGTACAGTCGGCAAATTCGTTAATGCGCTGTTGTGAGAGCTCTATCCAGTCGCTTGGCTCCAGCTTCATGCCAACCGCGTTCATCATTTCATTCTTCGGTAAAGTTTTCATTGTTCGCTTCCTTGTATGTGGTTACTTAAGCTTCGTGGTCTTTACAAAGTGGCACTAATAGTGTCAGTATAATGATATGACGCATCTAGTGTCAATAAAAGTGGCTCTAGGAATTTTCTTAGATGCTTTTACCTAGAGATAATAGGAAGAACGATGATCGACTACAAAAAGGACGGAGAAATCCACCTTGTCACGATGAATAATGACCAGAACACCATTTGCCCCGATTGGCAGGCACGAATGCTGGAAATTCTCGATACGGTGGAGGCGGATTGTGGCCAGGGCGCTGCACTTGTACTCATTGGCGAGGGCAAGTTTTTCTGTAATGGGCTCAACCTCGAAGTGCTGATGCAATTGGGAGAGGGCGAGATGGCGACATTCTCCAAACAGATGATGGAGATTCATCAGCGGTTGTTGGTATTGCCCTGTCCAACCGTGGCGGCGATGAATGGCCATGCCTTTGCCGGTGGCGCCTTTTTGGCCTTGTCCTGCGATTATCGCGTTATGCGTGAGGATCGCGGTTGGTTCAGTGTCTCTGAAGTCGATGTGGGCGTACCCATCCCCCCAGCTATGATGGGTATACTGGAAGGCAAGCTGACGCCCACTACAGCCAGGGATGCTTTGCTGACCGGCAAGCGTTATACCGCAGATGAGGCTATTGCCGCTGGCATTGCAGATGGCAAAGCGTCGGAGCAAGACTTACTCGCTCATTCGAAGGCGCTGGCAAGCCAGCTGGCAACTAAGGAGCCAGGTATTTTTAAAACACTGAAGCAGAGGTGGTTTGGTTCAATGGCTGATGCCTTGGTAGAAGGGAATTGATAGGCTTGTCGTCTCGATCGCCTCGATCCCCACGCGCAATATAGGCGTTGACCATGCCTCTATGTGTTATGCTGGTATCCGGAGTATGAAGTCAGATGTCGATAGGAAAAGTATAGTGTCCAGTGAGAAAGCATTAGATGGCCGGACTACACGGGGAGAGCGTAACCGACAAGCACTGTTGGATGCTGCCTATGATCTTATCGCGGAAGGGAATCTGGCGCCATCTTCTCAGGAAATTGCGCAGCGGGCCGGCGTTGGTCTGCGAGGGATATTTCGTCATTTCGGGGACATGGAAGGCCTTCGTGCTGCTCTGGACGAGCGAACAACCTCACAAGGCGCAGCCCAATTTGCTAGCGGCAACCGCGCAGGCTCGTTCAGGGAGCGGCTTCTGCATGCCGTTGAGCAGCATGCCGTTGCCTATGAAGATCAGGGCAATTTTTTTCGTGCAATGCAGATCGACAGGTGGAATTCTGAGGTCTTGCGCAAGAGTTATGATCGGGATAACCATCGATTGCGCAAAGACCTTGAGGATTGGCTGCCCGAGTTGAAGTCGCTATCACCTCATCGTCGTGAAGCAGTGGATACTGCCGCCTCCTTTGAAGCGTGGCAACGGCTCCGTGAGCACCAGCACCAGAGTGTCGAGGCCAGTATCGATATTGTCTACGATATGATTAAGGCGCTGATGACAGCGCCGTAGTTGAAACCGGGGCAGGGTAGTTTGTATCTGTTACTGCCTGAGAATTACTGCCTTTACTCCCCTGTTAATGAAAGATGAAGTCGGTTCATGCCTTTGATCCAGCGATCGTAGTCAGCGGTTTTACGTTGCATATAGGTCTCTACCTCGGGGTGGGTCAGGATAAGGAAAGATTCTCGCTCCAAGCCTTCTACCACGATATCTGCCAATTCTTCGGGCTCCATCATGCCGTCACCTGCTGCGGCTTTCGTTGCGCTCGCGCCATCGGCTTCATCGTCTTGCACAGTCATGGCTGTTTTGACCGCCTGTGGGCAAAGCATTGACACTTTGATGCCCTGGTGCGCATAAGTGAGGGCCAGCCACTCACCAAAGCCAACTGCCGCGTGCTTACTAACACCGTATGCCGCTCCACCGATTTGGTTGAGTAAACCCGCAGCTGATGCTGTATTGAGAAAGTAGCCCCCACCGCGTTCTGTCATGCGCGGTACCAGGTGGCGAGCGGCATACACATGTGACATCACATTGATGTCCCAACTCATCTGCCACTCCCGGTCCGGCGATTGTTCATTCAAGCCCATGCCAACGCCGGCATTGCTGCAGAACAGGTCGATGGGACCGATCTTGTTTTCTGTGTCTTCAATCACGCGCTTGATGTCTTCGTCGCGAGAAACATCGGCCGTCATGGCGATACAGCCATTATCATCAGCGGTTTGTCGGGCGTTGGCGGCGTTAATGTCAACAGCTACCACCGCTCTGGCGCCCTCGCTGACAAACTTCTCCACCAGGGCTCGGCCTATGCCGCTGCCGGCACCGGTGACGACAGCAATCTTGT
>ERZ1046740.2693-NODE-2693-length-11254-cov-5.155907_pt1 | contig 11254 bp, 11 predicted proteins | sample MGYA00383093_ERZ1046740 | MGnify/ENA primary metagenome ERZ1046740 (study PRJEB29581, sample SAMEA5548363) | metagenome | biome: marine; feature: coastal; material: water | depth 25 m | study: Short-term variability in the microbial, nano- and picoplankton...
CTACTCAGCCGCCACGGCTTCCACTGCGGCGTATAGTCCTCCGGCTCCTGCAGCTCCACCATGTGCCCAAAGGCCCAGGTCACCGTCCACTCGTCGTTCCTGTAAAACCCCTTCCCCTGGCTGTTCGCCTTAAGGTGTTTCGCGATATCGCGTGCAACTGAGGGTTTTTCCGCTAAGACAACTTTCATAGGTAGTGTAGTCCCGACTACTCTTGCCGCTTGGCTGCACAGCGCCAGTTTAAAGCGCCGCTACGACGACAAAAATACGTGCTCAAGAAGCGCGCCCACACAAATTTCTAATCCTTGAGCAGGGTATACGCATCCAACGTTTCGCCTTGGCTACCGAGCGTCGTCACACGCAGGCGACGGCCATCGATATCCACAACCACCGACGCGAGTTCCGAGAGGCTCTCGACCATAAACGGCAAGGGCTCCGCGCGAAACGGTCCCACTTTGCCCGAACTACCAGCCACCGTGTGAATCGTGCCACGGCCCTCATGCGCTGCCTGATGATAGCTGCCGTCCCCCTCGGTCCGGCCGTTACCAGCATCGAGCGCATGCAGCGCAGGATCATACGTATCACTGGTGCCGTAGTGCCCCTGCATGAGAATCGAGCGCTCATAGGTATGGCTATGCCCACCAAAGGTCAGGTCGACGCCATGCGCTTCCAGCAGCGGCAAGAAATTCTCACGCATATCGATATGTTGCTGCTCCTTGTCAGAATTATGCGTGCCGTGCGTGTAAGGCGGGTGGTGCCAATAGGCGATGATCCAGTCGTATTGATCGTCACTGACTTGCTCCAGATCCGCCTTCAACCAATGATACATCGCCCCCTCTTGGCTGCGGTCACTCACTTGCGAATCCAAGCAAATGAAATGCGTGCGCCCATAATCAAAACTGTAGTAGAGCTCACTCCCCGAAGGCACGCCCCCGGCCTCACCCGCTATCGGCATTTCAAAGATCGCGAGATACGGATCCGCCTGGTTATGAGTCAGTGGATTGTCGTCCTTATTCGCCCAATAGGTTTCATGATTCCCGACCGCAGGCCAAAGGCAAGTGGTATGCAGCAAGGGGTTGTAGAGATTGAATACCGCATTTTGGAACTGCTGATCAGTGCCGTGGCCGTATGCATTATCGCCCAGCATCAACCACACATCAGTGGGACGCCCGGCAGCAAAATCGCGATACGCGTCATAGACTGCACGGGCGTGTTGATTGCCCGTGCCGGAATCGCCGATAATCCACACCCGTGTCGGCACTGACACATGCGCTGGCGGAAGCGTGCGAAAATGGTGTGTCTCACCTTTACCCGCAACACTGTAGCTGTAAGTGCATCCTGCTTGTAGCCCGCGCACACGCACGCTGTGCTCAGTCGTCGGCACAGGCTCTTGCACAAAAAAGCGCTTGTCACTCTCCGGCTGCCAGTAATCAATGCGTCCACGTGTCGGATGATTCGTCCGCCAGCGAATCGTGATCGCATCCTCACAGGCATTTTGCAAGTAAGGCCCGCGAACAATACCATCCTTCGCTGCGGGCTGCTGCACCGGAGCGGAGCCCTGCCGAGGCACATCGGTGGTCACACTCAGCCCGTCCCCTGCCAGTAAATTAGCATCCCATACAATATCCGAACTCGTGGCGCTCCGATTCACCAGTTTCACTGCGAGACTATTCCGACCATCACGCAGCGCAGCGCTTGGCAACTGAAACGTTTCAAACGCCTTCGCCTCGCCAGCCGGTAGCCTGCTGCCGTCAAAGGGATGCGTGCGCATCAGCTCCTGACCATTCAAATATAGAATAAAGGCATCATCATAGCGAACGCGCAGGATCAGGCTGGCGATCGCACTACGGTCTTTGACCATAAAATCACGACGCAGAAAATAATCGATCTGCCCCGGCTTCAAATGCGGTTGGTTCAAATATGTTTCCCCATACCCCAGAGGCGACTTTGCCGCGCCCCATGCCGCATCATCAAATTGCAAAGTCTCCCACCCCGCATCCGGCAAACCATCGTCATCATATTTCCAAAGACTATTCGGAGCAATGATTCCGGTAGGCTGATGGGTCTGGTGCGCATCAGCAGAAGCGAGCATGCCGCTCAACACGAGAATTCCTAGAATTGATTGTAAGGATAATTTCATAGAATTGATGGGGGGGAGAGAAGCACCAGTTGTAACTAAATCTCTATCGCCAACGCATCCAGCATCGGCATCGCGGCTTGTACCAGTGCGGCGTGCACACGGCCATTACTGACAACGACACCACGATTTGCAAAAAAATCATACGCCGCGCCCGCCATATCTGTAATCTGCGCGCCTGCTTCACGTGCAATCAAACTACCTGCGGCGGCATCCCAAGGCTTCAAGCCCATTTCGTAATAGCCAACAAAGCGCCCGTCCGCGACGTAGCAAAAATCCAACGCCGCCGCACCGAGACGACGCACGCCCCCAGATTCGCGCAGCATGTTTTCCAACGCAGCACAAAGCGGCACGGCACGTTGAGCGCGATCATAAGGGAAACCAGTTACCACCAATCCCTCGCGCAGCTTTGCTTTCTGATTCACCTGCATCGGCTTGCCATTAAATATAGCACCCTGCCCTTTAATCGCACGAAACCGCTCGCGCAATGACGGTGCCGTCACGATGCCACCGACAGCCTCTCCTTCAAATAACAGTCCGATCGAAATCGCCCAGCCGGGAATACGATTTGCATAATTCACCGTACCATCAATCGGGTCGAGTATCCATCGGAAGGATGCAGCACGCTCGGCCTCATCCGCGCTCTGACTGCCCTCCTCCGAGACGATCCCGTCCTCTGGGAAATGCGTGCGGATAAAATCAATCAAACACTGTTCACTCGCATAATCGGCTCTGGTCACCAGATCGACTTCAGTCGTCTTGGTATCGATCCCCAAATCACCTTGCTGCATCTCGATCAGCATGCGCTCCAACTTGGGCAGCATGCCTTCGATCGCATCAAGGCGCGCCGCAACATCTGGCAGTGAAAATTTCATAAACACGATTCAGCGCAACTGATACTGCTTCACCAATTTCGCGGCGCGACGCTTCAAGGCGGGCTCAGCCTTGGCCTTTTTGGAATATTTATCCAGAGCCGCAAGCGCCACCGTCGACGGTGGCAAATTCAGGATATAGCTTTCCTCACAATAGTCAGCCAACCAGCTCAGCGCTTTTTTCTGCTGCGCGGCAGATGCACCCGTCGTCAGCAACTGCTTAATCATCTCGTTTTCTTCAGCATTCATCCCTACGCCTTCGGTTGAAATTCAGGCGGCAAGCGCTCGCCGCACACCTTACAATACGCCGCATCATGGTCGTGATCTTGCCATCCACAGAAAGGGCAAATCGGATCTCTCTGTTCACGCAGGGCAATTTCGTCGCGAGGCGGATTCGTCATTTCAGCGGTCACAATCGCAGTGGGCACCGCGATAATACCATAACCGGTGATCATGATAATCGAAGCAAAGAACTGCCCCAGCGGTGTCTGCGGCGAGATATCGCCATAACCGACAGTGGTGAGCGTAACGATGGCCCAATAAACACTTTTCGGAATACTGGTAAAGCCATGTTCGGCACCTTCGATCAAATACATCAGCGAGCCCAAGATTAAAACGAGCACCACGACCCCGAAGATAAATACCGAAATCTTACGCGCACTGGAACGCAACGCATGGATCAATACATTGGCCTCACCGATATATTTAACGAGCTTCAGCACGCGGAAGATCCGCAACACACGCAGCACACGTAATAATGCCAAGTAATGTGCCCCCGGCAGCAACAGATCGAGATAGGTCGGCAGAATTGCCAACAAGTCCACCACCCCGAAGAAGCTCCGCGCATAACGCAACGGTCTCAACGACACATACAAGCGCAAGAAATACTCCAGCGTAAACAGAACCGTGATCCCCCATTCGACATAATACAGAGCATCGCGCAGATCCGGGTTCAGCGTGGGAATACTCTCCAGCATCACCACCACCACACTCAAACTAATCGCGATGATGACAAAGACATCAAATGTTTTCTCGTCCCAGCGACTCGACTGGAAAATGATACGCCGCCAATGTGCTCGGAACCGACTGACCATAAGAAACTACTGCTCGTCTTGTTTTACAAAATACACCTGAGCGGGTTCCGATTCAGGTCGCGCATACGTACCGACAAGAATCCGACGTTCAGGCAAAAAGATCAACCGATAAGCCGAACCGGGATAGCCCTCATCGCGAAGAATAAACTCCAGAAGAGGTTGCCCCTCCACCGCATCGAAAGACGCTGTTTCGACATTGATCGGATCCGGGTTAAAATAACGCGCAACCACCGAACCAGCGGCCGCACCCGGTTCGATTTCAACACGATAAGTGCCATCCGAGCGCAACCACACGCCAAAGAAATCGGACTGCTGCGGCAACTTCGTAATCGAGGGCGAAATGTCATACTTCGGTTCAAGGGCCTCCTGAGCCAACGCGGGGAGAGCCATCAAACACAGTAAGGCAAATGTAGATATACGATGCATCTCAGTATTCATGCGCCGCATACGACCAATGGCAAGGGATGAATCCGCATTCCGAGATGATGCATGAGCCTAAAAAGTGGTCAAAGCGACATGGCACTAACTGAAGGAGGCGATTCGATCGGAACCGTAGGGCCTCAGCTTGCCGAGCGCCGCACGCTATACGCGACCTCAAGCTAGATCCCATGTGGCATCGAGCAAGCTCGAGCCCTACAAAATGAATCATCAAGCTGTGGGCAATAAACTCTCAAGTTAATGCCATACGGGTACAGCGTCAGGCCTCTGTCAGGAGACCGCCTCAAAAACAATTCAAAGTTAGCTTCAGTCGCGACTGACCGACAGCAGGATCGCAACTTCGCAACATCCATGAATAGCTATACACCCTATTGCCATGGGATCGTATTGCTGCGCCACCTACGGCAGCCCTCCGTCACGTGCATTAACAGTCCCACGACTCTTTTTAGGATGAGATGCTCTCACCGAAAGAACCGAGTCACAACCAGCCCATCGATGCCCATGCGGCAGTTCCAAACTGCAAAGCGCCCGCTCCACATGCCCGCCCAGTCCGTAATCAATCGTAAAAAGAATTGGACTTACCAGCACAAGCCGCGTAGATTTCACCTTCAAGTAACGGCTCGTAAGAAACACCGTTCCAGCCCCAACGATTTATATAATAATCATGAACAAACAAAACACCCCACGTTCAGGCTTCACCCTGATTGAGCTCCTCACTGTTATCGCGATTATCGGCATCCTTGCCGCGATCCTTATACCGGCCGTCGGCAAGGTCCGCGAAGTGGCAAATAAGTCAAAGTCTTCCTCTAACATGCGTTCCATCGCAGTGTCTTACGCAACCTACTCCACCTCCGGTGGCCGTGTTCGTACTTTGACTGAAGCGAAAATGACTGCGGACCCAGACGTTTCACTCAGCGATGTTGCAGGTGTCGCTCAATTTCTCGCCAAACATGTGGATCTCACCGACGCCTCAATCTGGATTATTGAGTCCGACCCGGCTGTCGCCGCCTATGCTGAACTACTTCCCGCAATCGTCGGCTTCCGCGACTCGGAAAATGCGTTTCAAACTTCAACAGAATGGGTACAAGCCGTTCCTGTCGGGTATGATTTCGCAGTCGGGGTGAGCGGCAATGCACCGACCTCCACCACGCCTCTCCTGTGGACACGCGCACTCACAAGCAGTGGCACCTGGGGGCAAAATTCCCCTTGGGGGCTTGGCGGCCACATCGCCTTTCTCGATGGTCACGTCCTATTCTACAATGAACTCGGAACAGAAGACGGACAGCTGGTAAACCCGGATACCGGCGAACAAACAGTCAACATCCAAGATGTGCACGACCTCGCGGACATAATGGAAGCCCCAGCCTTCACAGGGAATTAATCTTCCAAAAAGTATTTAATCACAAACCCCGGACTCCTCGCGAGTCCGGGGTTTTCTTTACCAACTATCCGACTTGTCATTGTTGCCCGCACCAAGAAGACAAACAATAGAATCCCAGAATGCTCCCACAAGCAGGTGCCACCAACCAGCCAAAACCAAATCACCCGCGAAATCCTCCCCGGTAGCATCTGGGGTTTTCTTTGTTTATCTTTGGAATTTTGGGATTGTTTAAAGGCCTGCTAATCCTTTAGTTAGCAATCATAATGCCTGACCCAATCTATATTCTTGGCCACAAGAATCCCGATGCGGATGCAATTTGCTCCGCGCTTGCCTACGAAGCTTACAAACACGCCGTCGGCGAAACCGAATACACCGCGGCTCGCTGCGGTAATTCCAACGCTCGGATCGATGCGATCCTGGAGCGCTTCAACGTGCCACTCCCAAAATTCATCGGCGACGTAACGCCGCGAGTGGAAAACATCATGCACTCTAAAGTGCGCTCGGTCACTCGGGACAGCACCTGCGCGGAAGCGCTGGAGCTCATCGATAAGTACGATGTCCGCGCCCTTCCCGTGGTCGATAAGGATGGCCGACTGGAAGGCCTGATCTCGATTTTCCAACTGGGCGAATTCTTCATCCCAAAACCGCGCGAACCACGCGAAATGCGCCGCGTCCACACCAGCATCGGCGCGATCATCCGCTCGCTCAATGCAACGGTGCTGCATGCAAACAATTCCGACGAACTGGAAGAACTCTATGTGCGCGTGGGCGCGATGGACATCCGCTCCTTTGGAAAGGAGCACAAAGAAGAAGGCACAGACGCTCATGCAAGTGTCGTCGTGGTCGGAGATCGCTGGGACATTCAGGAGCGCTGCCTACAGCTGGGCGTGCGTCTGCTAGTGATCACCGGTGGACTCGAAGTCGATGAAGACGTGATCGCAAGGGCCAAAGAGCGCAACGTCTCCCTGATCGTAAGCCCTTTCGACTCCGCCTCAACTTCGTGGATTATCCGCACTGCGACCCACATTGACGGCTTGGTCCACTCCGAGGTGAAGTGCTTCACGGGCGAGGATCGCATCGAATCCGTCAAACGCCGCATCGCGAACGCAAACGACCCGCTCTACATGGTCACAAACGAAGACAAAGAACTACTCGGCGTGTTCTCCAAGAGTGACATCCTTCGCCCCAGCAACACGCGAATCGCGCTGGTTGACCACAACGAGCTCGGACAAGCCGTCAACGGCGCCGAAGAAGTGCAAATCACCGAGATTCTGGACCACCACCGCCTGGGCAACATCCCGACCGATCAGCCCATTTTATTTATCAATCGCCCCGTCGGCTCCACCTGCTCCATCATCGCAGACCTCTTTCGCGCCAAATCCCTCACGCCGAGCTCCGGAATCGCCGGCGTGATGATGGCCGGCATCATCTCCGACACCCTGCTGCTCAACAGTCCGACCACCACACCACTGGAAGGCGAACTTCTGGAGTGGCTGGCACCGATTGCGGGGATCAGCGCCCAAGATCTGGCCGAACTCATCTTCTCCTCCGGCTCCGTCATCATCAACCACACACCAGACGAGGTCGTCTGTTCGGACTGCAAAACCTACTCCGACGTCAATGTGCGCTATTCCGTATCTCAAATCGAAGAACTCGGATTCAGCAACTTCTGGAAGAAAGAAAATGCACTTGATCAGGCACTGGAAGCCTACCGGAAGAAAGAAGAACTCCTCTTCAGCTTTCTCTTGATCACCGACATTAACACCCAGAATTCCCTTCTGGTGGTGGCGGGCAACGACGAGCTCAAGAGTCAGATCAACTACACGCAAAAACACGGGCACAACAATATCTACGATCTCCCGGGGATCGTCAGCCGCAAGAAACAGCTGATCCCCTACATCTCCACCCTGCTTAAAACGATGGGTGTAGTCGGCTAATCAAAAGTCCACACTTCGATCTTCGATCACTATGGTTTTCGCCATCGTGAAATACCACTTTCATAAAGGTTTGAGCCATTCGAAGTGCCATGCGGGGCATATGGACCGAGCGCCCCTTCAGGTGTGTAACCGCTGTCGCGGCCGCGCTACATTTTTGTAGCATGACGGCGATAGCCGTTGTGACCGTGCAGTGTTTAGACGCTGGTTTCGTGTGGCGTCGGGCCTGCGCTACCGGCTCAAAACTTTTCCAATTCGGTACAACTGCCCCGCCCAGCTACGAGTCGTCGCCCAAGGCAAAGTTGACCGCCTCTATCCCGGCGATCGAACAGGCATCCATCACTTTCACAATCTGCGCATGTGCCACCGCATCGGCGGGTGAAATCGTGACAATGGCGTCGACTTTGTTCGCACGGCTCGCCTCATGAAAGCGAGTCAGCATCGAAGCCAATTCATTCAGGCGCACAGCGTCGGGTTTGTCATAGGGATAGTCATTGACCACCACTTGGCCGTCCGGGCGGATTTCAATAATCTGTTCGTCCGGCAACTCCAGCGGCTCGGCCTGCTCTACCGTTCCGGGTAATTGAAAGGACAAGTCCGCCTCCTGTCGCTCTAGGGTCGACGACACCATGAAGTAAATCAGCAGCAAAAAAACGACATCGATCATCGGCGCGATCGGCACGCCGCCCTTCTCTTCCGCCCGTTTTCTTAGCTTAGCCATTCGATTAAAAAACCCGTCCCTACCGCGCCTGATAGGTTGCGTAAATAACTTCGTATGCGCCGACTTCAGCGCAAGCGCGAAGTACTTTTTTGATCTCAGCATATGGTGTGGCTTGATCCGCCCGAAGATGAATCCGTAGATCCGGCCGATCACCCAGCGACTTCTTAATTTTCGCCTGCATCCACTCCAGGGTTTGCACTTGAGCGCCCAAGTAGATCCGGCCCGCCGCATCGAGGGAGATCGTGCCACGATCCGAGAGGTCTTCAGGCACATCACTGGATGCAGACTCCGGCAAATCGAGCTTCAGTCGACGATCCGCCTGAGCCAAGGTGCTTACCGTCATAAAAAAAACGAGCAGTAGAAAGACCATGTCAATCATCGGGGTCATCGGAAAATCCTCTTCCGGAGGGCGTATGGATCGACGGCGTGCCATGAGTACGGGATAAATATAAAACCATCCTAAGCTTAGGCAAGACCCGAGTTCCAACAGTCGTCGCCGAACAAAAAAAAAGAGGCGTCCGCAAATGCGGACGCCTCTGAAATTTTCAAGCGGAACGGGTCTTAGTAGACCTGAGTTGCTTCTTCTTCAGGAACCGGAGTCTTCAGGAGATCCGACTTCATCTGCGCCTTGAAGCGGGAATCACCTTCAGCGACTGCCTTGGCAACCACACGGAACTGGATAATTTCCTTGGCATTCAGGACGCTGTAAGCAGCGAAGCTCACGTTGTTTCCAGAGATGGTGCCTTGCGTGTCACCGGCAGCGGAGACGACAGAGAGACCAGCTGGAAGCTGTACGTTGAGTGATACGTTTGTATCCGCAGCGGTTCCTTGGTTAGTGATCTGGATAACGTAAGTCGTTTCCTCGCCGATGAGGAGCGGATCCTCAGTATCGATCACTTCGATCAGGAGCGCGGGATAGCCGCGCCATTCTGTGCAAGCATCGTCCGAACCGCTCAAGCCGTATGCAGCAGACGCCGCGCTGACCTGATTGCAGTACGTACCTTCCTGAAGACCAAGAACAGTCACGTCGAAGTTCTTGGACTCACCGGCACCGAGGCTGGTTGTCCATGTCGCGGTGTTACCGTCGATCTGTGCGCCAGGAGCAGTGAGGAGCTTGTTCTGGGCAGGAACAGTGTCCGTGACAACCACATCGCTGAGTGCCACATCACCTGTGTTCTTCGCGACGATCTGGTAAGAAGCCTTCTTACCAACGAACTGCATGGGTGTGCCTTCCTTGGTGACTTCAAGTCCAGCTTCTACCACGACGATGCAAGCATCATCCTGGGCAGTGCCGGCGTTGGAGGAATCCACAACCGCGACGTTGCAGTGCTCACCAGTCGCGGAAGCAGTGGTGTTGACAGTAATGTCACGGCTTTCACCCGGTGCCAATGTACCAAGCTCTGTGACGAGCTTGCCGTTGCCACTTTCGTGAGAAACGCCAGCAGGCAATGTGTCTGTTACGACAACATCATATGCACAGAAGTTACCCGTATTGGACACTGTGATATTCCAAGGAACACCTGTGTTGATCAGGACCTTCTCATTTGGAGTGGTTTTGACGATCGCGAGCTCAGGCACACCCACCGATGTGGTGGTGCAAGCCTCAGGGAAGGCAACGACAGTTGCACAGCTGCTAAGATCCGCGACTGCAGTCGGCTTAACAACAAGCGCCAGCGGCACATTTTGACCATCTTCGAGGTTGTAGAGCGTCCAAGTGACGGAGCTACCCTTGACTTCAGCTTCCGGATCGCTGGAGACGTAAACAGTGCCCGCAGGGATTTGCTCCTCGACGACGACCTTCTTCACCTTGTCTTTTGCGACGACAGTGTAGTTGTAGCTGTAAGGCTCGTTGAGTGCGACCGTCGCAGGTGCGGACTTTTCGAGACGAACGAGATACTTATCAACGTAATCGGAAACAGTGCCTGGATCACAATCAGCAACCGGAGCCGGAGCAGCAGCCGGAGCCGGTGCAGCAGGTTTTGGGTTATTGTATTCGTGGATGTGGCGATTACCTGACGGAGTCTTCAAATTGAAGACGGTCGTTTCAGGAGAATCCGACACTGTAAAGTTTTTGCCCTCATCCGGAATTCGCTCAGCAGCAAGCTGGGAAACAGAGAGGACCATCATTCCTGCAAGTGCAGATGCTCCAAGGAGCTTTTTCATAATATTCATATGATCTATGGGTTCTTAGATTAGTTGATTGTTTGTGTGACGCGTGCCCCACTGAGGCCGCCCATCCGTGTTTTGTAACTGAAATTAAAAATCTATTTCAAAATAACGTTAAATCGAGTAAAAATACACATTTCTGGGGATAATTATGTTTTCCCATCCCGATTTCATCAGTGAGCCTCTAAAAAAAACAAGCCGTAGCACCTGACTCGGCTGGCAATCAAACAAAAAAAGGGAGCTCGAAGCCCCACTCACTGCCCCCGATACCAATGCTCATTAAACATGAGTCAATACCATCCATAGAATCGAAAGCGTGCCGTCCCCGGCGTCCACAGTCAGGCCTGATTCGGCGAATGTTCACTGTAGTTTTCCGTAATCGAGTTCTTTTAGTTGCTCGACCGGCTCTGCGCTTGATGGCACATCCTCTAAACGGGAAGCCACCTACGATTAAAGAACTACAAAAAAGGCGACCGCGCATGCTGCTGCGGTCGCCTTTGATCAAAATTAAAGC
>ERZ1046740.2694-NODE-2694-length-11245-cov-4.742985_pt1 | contig 11245 bp, 6 predicted proteins | sample MGYA00383093_ERZ1046740 | MGnify/ENA primary metagenome ERZ1046740 (study PRJEB29581, sample SAMEA5548363) | metagenome | biome: marine; feature: coastal; material: water | depth 25 m | study: Short-term variability in the microbial, nano- and picoplankton...
CTTGTCGCCCGCCTTGAAACGCGCCATCAAACTGTCGCGCTCCTCTTCCGGGAGTTTCTCTAGCAACAATAAGAGCGGCAGGGTAAACTTGCCCTTGTCCAGATCTGTGCCGAGCGTCTTGCCGATCATCGACTCGTCGGCATACAGATCGACGAGGTCGTCAAAAATTTGATACGCGATGCCGACATGGCGACCGAACAGTCCCGCGGCTTCGCTGAACTCATCCGAATAGCCCGCGATTTTGGCACCTAAGCGACAAGACACCTCGAAGAGCTCCGCGGTCTTGAGCTGAATCACGCGGAAGTAAAACTCGCGGCTGTAATTCACCTCACCGCGTTGGTAGGTCTGCGCGATCTCGCCGGCACAGACCCGCGAAGTCGCTTGTGCCACGGTGCGACAGACTTCATTGGTCTCAAACTCCGCAGCCAACTTGAGTGCGTGCGAAAACAGCACATCGCCGATCAGTACTGCGGCCGCCGGACCATATTTCTTCGCCGCTGTCTCCTGTCGGTGACGCGTTTCGGCCTCGTCCAAAATATCGTCGTGCACCAGCGTGGCCAGATGCACCAACTCGATTACCGAGCCCAACACGACCAGATCCGCGGCGGCATTTTTGGCGGGACCATGCCAGCCGCTGTAAGCAACGAGCATCGGGCGCAGACGCTTGCCGCTGTGGCCAAACACATAGCGCACATGCTCCTGCACTTCCGGCTCCAACTGCTCGACCTGCGACTGCAGGAAAATATCGAGGTCATCCAGATAGGATTTTACCGGTTCATAAACTTCGGCAAAACCGGCGGCGGCCACGTTATCGGCCTCGGACTGTGAGCGGGTGGTCATGTTGGAGAGTATGAAAGTCAGAAGGTTGGAAGGTGCAAAGGTAAAGCTCAGTTAGCAAAAACTTTCACACATTCCCACCTTTCCACCTTCCTACTGCTTTAAAGCCATTTGTTCAAGGCATCCAGAAAGCCGCTGCGATCATCGACGTGCACATTGTGCCCGGCCTTCGGGAGATTAACCTGCTTGATCTGCGGCAGCCATTGGCGCATGTCTTTGACGTCGCCGTCTTTGATAAAATCAGACTTGCCACCAGTGATGAGCAGCGTCGGGCCGTTGTATTCATCCAGCCCGCTGAGGGAATTTTGACGCAGCACCTGCAGGCTGGCATGGAGCACTTCCAGGTTGCACTGCCATTGCAGACCAAACTCGCCCTTCACGAGGTTGGTCATAATAAACTGACGCATGCCCCCGTCCGGAATGAGCGGCTTGAGCAGCTCTTCCGCCTCGCGGCGATTTTCGAGCGCCCCCGCAGGCACGCGCTTCATCGCTCGGAATTCTTTATCATGATACGGCGGATATGACTTAGCGGCGATATCAACGATGATCAACTTCTTCACCACCGCGGAATGATCACAGGCAAACTTCATTGCGATCTTCCCGCCGAGGCTATGGCCCATCAGGGTGACGTCCTTCAGATCGTGCGCACGCAAGTAGGCGGACAAGTCAGCGGTCAGCTCCGACCAGCGCATCGTATCCGCATGCGGCGAGCCGCCATGGTTACGCAGGTCCAGAATGTGGACATCAAAACGATCTTTCAGCGCCTTGCCGATCGTCTGCCAGTTGCGCGAAGCACCGAGGAGCCCATGCATGATGACCAGCGCGGGTGCCTTTGGATTTTCGAAACGAAGAGAGTTGAGCTTAACTGCTGCCATATATGCGCACTACAGAATGAATCTGCCCACGAATTGCACGAATATTCACGAATTACTCGATCAAGTTGAGAATACGCTTTTGATTCGTGTAATTTCGTATTCATTCGGTGGTTCACTATTTGAGACCCGACTATGTCCGCCGAGAAGCCCAAGAAAGTAACCCCCATGATGCAGCAATGGCACGAGATTCGTGGCCAGCTGGCAGATGACACGCTGTTGATGTTTCGACTCGGGGACTTTTATGAAATCTTCCTGCAAGACGCCGAGCGCGGTGCGCAACTACTCGGCATCACCCTCACCCATCGCCACGGCATGCCGATGGCCGGCATCCCTTTTCACGCTTCGGAAACCTACATTCAGAAGCTACTCGATCAGGGCGTCAAAGTCGCCATCGTCGATCAAGTCGAGACGCCGCAGCCCGGCAAACTCGTCAAGCGCGCACTCACCCGCATCATCACACCGGGCACCCGGCTCGCCGACACGCAGATCGACGCGCAGCGCAACCACTTCCTGCTGGCACTCTCACTGGAGAAGAAAACGCTCAATGCCTCGTGGCTCGACCTGACCACCGGCGAGTTCGTCGTCGCCTCCGAAGTCCGCCCGGAAAACCTCTTTGCCGCGTTCGAAAGCCTGGACCCGCGCGAAATTCTCGTGCCGGAAAATGCCGCCTCCAATTGGGGCAATCATCCGGACAGCGCCAATTTTAACGAGCTCTACACTTACCTGTGCGATGGCCGCGCCGTTACCAAGATTCCCGACTATCACTTCGACGAAGTCGCGGGGGCACAATCGGTGATGGAGACGCTCGGTGTGCTCAACCTCGAAGGCTTCGGCCTCGACCGCGACCACCCGGCCCTCGGCGCAGCCGGTGCACTGGTGCACTACGCCACCGAGACGCTCTGCGCCAAACCCGAGAATCTGCGCAAACTCAGCGAATACAGTACCGATAAGACGCTCCTGCTCGACCCGGCAACACTGCGTAATCTAGAGATTTTCAAATCCGCCGCCAACACACGCCACGGTTCCCTACTGTCCGCGATGGACGGCACCGTGACCGCCCCCGGCGCACGTCTACTCGAACGCTGGCTCTGCGCACCTGAGCTGAACCTGATCGAAGTGCACCGCCGCCAAGACTGCGTGGCCGAGTTCGTCGCCGGCCCGGGCCTATCCACCGAGCTGCAACAGCACCTCAAAGGCATTCGTGACATCGAGCGTATTCTCGGTCGTCTGCAAAACCGGATGCGCAATCCGCGCGAGCTCGGCGGTGTGCGCGACACCCTCGCCGCACTCCCGGCGATTGCGATGACCTTACTGGAGTTCCCCGATACGCCGGTGGCTGCGATCGCGGAGCGCATCCACGACTTCGAGCCACTGTCAGATCTGCTCAACCGTGGCCTCGCCGACGAGCTCCCTGGCAAGATCGACGACGGCGGTACCATCCGCGACGGCTTTGACGAAGAGCTCGACCGCATCCGCAGCCTCACCCGCGACAGCCAACAGTGGCTGACCGAATTCGAACTGGCCGAGCAAGAACGCACCGGCATTAAGAACCTGCGCATCCGCTTCAACGGCGCATTCGGCTATTTCATCGAAGTCACCAAGAGTAACGTTGCGCTCGTGCCCGACGACTACGTGCGCAAGCAGACGATGAAAAACGCCGAGCGCTACACTACCGACGTATTGAAAGAGCGCGAACGCGAGATTCTGCACGCCGAAGAAAAGGCGCTGGGACGTGAAGAAGCCCTGTTCAATGGTTTGATCCAATCGATCCTCGAACAGGCCGAGGCACTGAAAGAAACCGCCGCCGCTCTGGCGGAGATCGATGTGCTGATCGGCTGGGGCGTACTCGCCCGCGAGTGGGACTACTGCAAGCCGCAGCTCGACCACTCCGACCAATTACTGATCGAGCAAGGCCGCCACCCGGTGGTCGAGCAAATGATGCGCGACGAACGTCTCGGCCTCGCCGGCACGCATGCCTTCGTCCCCAACGACCTGCGCCTGTCCAGTTCCGGCACAGTCGAAGATGCGCCACAAATCGCACTCATCACCGGCCCCAACATGGCCGGTAAATCGACTTACATCCGCCAAGTCGCGCTCATCGTGCTGATGGCACAATCCGGTGCCTGGGTGCCGGCCCGCAACTGCCAAATGGGTCTGGTCGACCGCATTTTCTCGCGCGTCGGCGCCAGCGACGAGCTCGCCCGCGGCAACTCCACCTTCATGGTCGAGATGAATGAGACCGCCAACATTCTCAACAATGCCACCCCGCGCAGCCTCGTCATCCTCGACGAAATCGGCCGCGGCACCAGCACCTACGACGGCCTCAGCATCGCCTGGGCGGTGATCGAGCACCTGCACCCGAAGGACGACGACGGGCCGCGCACCTTGTTTGCCACCCACTATCACGAGCTCACTCAACTGGCCAAAACGCAGGCGCGCCTGGAGAACTACTCCGTGGCAGTGAAAGAGTGGAACGACGAGATCATCTTCGTGCGTCAAGTGATCAAAGGCGCCGCCGACCGCTCCTATGGTATCCAGGTCGCCCGCCTAGCCGGCTTGCCGACCACCGTGATCGACCGCGCCAAAACCATCCTCGAACGCCTCGAAGCCGACGACTCCTCGCACAACCTCCTGCGCAAGCGCATGAAAAAGGCGAAATACGGCGAAAACACCGACCACGAAGACGATCAGTTGGCGCTGTTCTAAGGCGATTTGCCTTGAAACCTTGGAATCGATTCCAAAATTTCAAGGCAGATTAAAGATCCGCTCGTTAGCAATTCATCTGTATACAGTCACACAATAACCCATGGCATGGCGCATCGCAGACTACGTCGAACACGGCGAAATTGATAACCGCTCCCGAGATCGAGTGACCGGAACGATCTGGATACGTGGACTCGATGCACCGATTCGGCTGGAGCTGGAAGGTAACGCCTGGCGCGATCTGGCCGGGCAACGGCTTTGCTTTCGCAACCCCTCAGCTAAGCCGATTCCTGAACACCTAAGTGGCATCGCTCTGGAGCAAATCGGCGTGGTGGGCGACATCACCGCCGCGCGTAAGGTCAAGGTGCTCGACATCCCGGACGGCGAGTTGGAGCACTACTACAAGAACAAGATCCCAATGCCCTACCACTGGGGCAATTGCCTCTATCTGGAATGGCACAGCCAGCGCAATGGCCGCGTGGTGATCGAGGCCACCGAGTATGACTTATCGGTCGAGCCCGAAGCCACATGGCAGATGAGCGAAGCCGATGAGGCCGAACAACATGCTGCCAATGCCACGGCCATGACCAACTTTATGGATCGCATGGTCGAAGCAGCCGCCTCCGAGCTCCCCGAAGCGGACGACGACGTGCCACAAAGCACCGCCGAAGCGGAGGCCGATGCAGAGGCCGCCCGTATGGATTTGTTATTGGACCGGGTGACCGCACGCATGGAGCGCGAAGGCCACGACGAAGACCACTTCGAGCGCATCATGGATGAAGAGCGCGCCCGTCTGCGCCGCGAGCGTGGCGAACCGGAGCCCGAACCACTCACACCGGAAGAAGAAGCTGAAAGAGCGGAATGGATTGCCGCCGCCAATGCCGCCGCCGAGGAAGCACTTCGCGAAGATGCCGATCCCCTCGAAAACAGGGAGCACCCGCTGGTCGCGCATTGCCACGAACTCGGCCGCCGCCTGCACAAAACAATTAAAAACAAACAGTGGCTGCCCGAAGACGCCCACGAAGAGCACCCGCTCAACGAACTGGTGCACGGCGTCTGGTTTGCCTCCGCGAAACTGGCGGGCGCCCTCAACGGTGATCCCAGTGACTGGCCACCGGATTCAATGATCGCAGGCAACACGCTGGTTCGCCTGAAAAAAGCACGCAGCTACCTGAGCGATGCCATCAGCGGCTTAGACGCCGCCGAGACCGAAAAACTCGCCGATCCCGCCTGGCTGCAAACACTGCGGCAGGAGTTGGACGGATTGCAGCAAACCACTCAAAGCCTGATCGACGAAGTGCGCGCGGTGCTACGCGACGAACAAGGTTGACCGTAAGGTTCTTCGTCGATTCGCGGGAAGCGACCAGTCGGGAAAGCGCACTCCACAACACTCGGGTGCAGGATGCCGACTAGCCCTCGCCAACATCCTGATTCCTGACCACTCCCACAAAGAAGTAAACCAGCGGCAACATGGCAAAAACAGCCAACACGCTCCAGTAGAGACGCCAACTTTCGGGTGGCGCGCTCACTTGCATCTGATACAGCAGCTCACAAAAGAAGGCACCTAACACCCCGGCCACACTCGCCACCAGCAAGTGGTACAGTGCCTGCGCCTGGCCGCGCATGGTGCCCGGCACACGCTGATCCAAGAAGATCCGGCCAGTCACCGCCATGAAGGCGTAAATCGGCCCATGCAGCGCAATCCCCAACCAGATCACCTGCAAGGCGCCCAGCTCTCCGGCCAAGGCAAACAATCCAAAGCGCAGCACCCCGAGTAACATCGCCACAATCAGAAGCCACCGTATGCGCAAGCGTCCAGCCACGAGACTGAGAAATAGCATCGCCAACACTTCCGAGCATTGCCCCAGCGTCATCTGCGCAGTCGGCGACTGACTCCCGAACGCCTTCAACATGGTCGGCACGATCATATAAAACGACACGCATGGAATAGCGAACAGTGCCGAGGCCAAATAGAAGACACGCAGCTCGCGGTTCTTCAACAGCCCGAAGGCCGTGAGCCCCAGCGCCGCCTTCCAGCCCTTGCTTTCACGATCTGTCGGCAAGGTCGCCGGCAGCAGAAAACAGAGACAGCCCATGAAAAGACGTATAAAAGCGCCACCCCGCCCAGCCTCTGCGGAGAGATCCAGCCCCAGCAGACTGACAACCCATCCCCCCGTGATCCAGCCGAGCGTGCCACACATCGAATAGAGCGGAAAGCTCTTTGCCGCATTGGGTAAATTCACCAATTTGACTTTGGTGATCAGCGGAATCATCGGCGCTGATATCAGCGCATTACAGCCTTGGAAAAATAAATACCAGCCAGGATTCCAGCCCCATTTCAAAGACGAAAACGCCAGCCAAAGAAAGCCCGCGCCGCCCAGCCCGAGCATACCAAGTAATTTCTGCGCCTCCATCTTCCGGTCGGCGAGTGCACCGAATACCAAAGCCGAGAAAATGGCCAGCAGTGGACCGACCGCCGTGGCATAGGGCAACACCCAGCGTGCATGATATGTCTCCAGAACATTCGGTAAGGACGGCACCCACATCCCCGGCGGGATAAACATCAAAAACATCACCACCCCCATCATGTAGCGGCGTTGTTCTGTGCGCATTCTCATAAGCTGTGCAGATGTATCCCGACTGGTTCAAAGCGCAAGCGGCGATTGTCGACGCGGAAGATTACTTCCAGGTATTGATCGCTCGAAACGGCCACACACAAGCCCGCCCACCGCTAAAGAGGCTCTCAACGGAAAGAATAGATTGCTCAACATGCAAATAGTGAACATAATTGCACCCTTAGTTGGATCTGAATATACTCAAAAATCCCACACTTTCCCCACCACCCTCTACCAGCATGGCTCTTCGCTACCTCTTCATCGATTTCGACAGTTTCTTCGCCTCCGTGGAGCAACAATTCCAGCCACACCTCCGCGGCAAGCCGGTCGGCGTCGTTCCGTCACTAGGTGTTGACACCACTTGTTGCATCGCCGCCAGTTACGAGGCCAAAGCGCGCGGCGTCAAAACCGGCACCGGTGTGCGCGAAGCCCGCTTCCTCTGCCCCGGCATCCAATTCGTGCAGGGCAACCACACGCGCTACATTCAAACCCACGAGCAAATCCACAAGATCATCCATGAGATCATCTACGTCGATGCGGTGCTCTCGATTGACGAGATGTACGGTCGACTACCGCCGCATTGGCAACCGCCCGCCGTCGCCCGCGCCAAGGCGCTCGAAATCAAGGCCGCGCTCAAAGCCCGGATCGGCCGCTACATCGGCGCCTCCATCGGCCTCGCGCCCAATCGTTTTCTCGCCAAGCTGGCCAGCAAATTGGAAAAGCCGGACGGGCTCACCATGATCGATTTCGAGGACCTCCCCGAAAAGCTCTACCGTTTCGAGCTGGCGGACATCACTGGCATCGGCCGCCGCATGCAAGAGCGCCTGCGCACCGCCCGCATCACCACGATGGAAGAACTCTGCGATGCCCCGCGACACACATTGCACCGCATCTGGAAATCCGTCGAAGGCGACCGTATGTGGTATGCCCTGCGCGGGATCGAAATACCACTCGCAGAAACGCAGCGCCAAACCATCGGCCACTCGCATGTGTTGCCTCCGCGGCTGCGCAGCTTTCACGGTGCCCACGCCACACTGCACCGCATGCTGCAAAAAGCCTGCCGACGCCTCCGCGCGATGGACTATTTGACCGCCCACCTCGACGTGCAGGTCAAATTCGGCTTCGAACTGCGCTGGCACGCGGAAGCTCGCTGTTTCGCCACCCAAGACAATGTCACTCTCGGGAGACTTCTAAATCACCTCTGGGAACAGCACCCGGGTGACGCGCCCGAGCCGACCAAAGTCGGCATCACCTTCATGCATCTGGTGCACGCCGACAGCCACACGCCATCGCTGTTCCGGGAAGACAACCAGCCGCGCCGCATGCAGCTGCAACACGCGATGGACGCGATCAACAAACAACACGGCGGCCGCAGCCTCTACTACGCCGACGCCTTCGAGGCCCAGCGCTCCAGCGAAGCCGCGCCGATGCGTATTTCATTTAACCACATCCCGGATTTGGAATTGGAAAGGTGACCCGAAGGAAAATCGCGAGGTAAACCCGCTCACTACGGCACTCCCTACATTACATCCAGATCGACGAGAATCTCGCGGGGGCTGGAGCCGTTCTCGGGGCCGACGATGCCGCGGTCTTCGAGGACTTCCATCAGACGAGCCGCGCGGTTGTAGCCGATACGGAGACGACGTTGTAGCATCGAAGTGGACGCGCGCTTGGTGCTGCGCAACACGTCGATCGCATCGGGTAGGAGTTCGTCGCTCTCTTCATCTGCACCGCCAATGCCACCTTCGTCACCGCCGGCATCGATTTGCTGCTGCACGGCTTCGGCAAATACCGGTGGGTCATTCTTCTCTTGGAGGAATTCCACAATCGCTTCGATCTCGTCGTCCGAGACGAACGCACCCTGCGCACGCACTAGGCTGGACGTGCCTGGAGGGATGAAGAGCATGTCACCTCGACCGATCAGCGCCTCGGCACCGCCACCATCGAGAATCGTGCGGCTATCAATCTTGGAAGCGACCTTGAAGGAAATACGGCTTGGCAAATTGGCCTTAATCACACCAGTGACGACGTTCACGGACGGACGCTGTGTTGCTAGAACCAAGTGAATACCAGCAGCACGCGCGAGCTGGGCGATACGGGCGATGCAGGTCTCGATATCGGCAGGCGCGACCATCATCAGGTCGGCGAGCTCGTCGATAATACAAACGATGTAAGGCAGCTTCTTTTTCGGGATCTCAAAGGCATCGTCATCGCGAGGCACTTCCATGTTGCTCACGGCGGCGCGCTCTTCTGGAGTCATTTCCGCATCCATGGCCTCAGCCTTGGCCTGCTCTTCCTTGTCCTTCATCAGCTTGGCGTTGAAGCCTGCGATGTTACGGACGTTTGTTTTAGCAAAGATCTGATAGCGGTGCTCCATCTCGGCGATCAGCCACTTCAACGCACCTGGCACCTTCTTGGCCTCAGTCACCACAGGGATCAACATGTGCGGCAGCGCGTTATACATCTGCATTTCCACCACCTTCGGATCAACCATAATGAAACGAAGATCATCTGGTCCGGAGTGGTACAGCAGCGATGCAATAATCGCATTGATACAAACCGTCTTACCGGAACCAGTGGAACCGGCGATAAGAACGTGTGGCATCTTGGTGAGATCCATCACCATCGGCTTACCCGTGACATCTTTACCCAGCACAACAGGGATCTCCGCATCGGCCTCGGCCCAAGCCTTGGACTCGACGATGTCCCGCATGCAAACCGCCTCGGAAATCTTATTGGGCACCTCAATGCCGACCGTGCCCTTGCCCGGAACTGGCGCGAGGATACGCACGGACATGGCCTGCAGGCCGAGCGCGATATTCTTGTCGAGGTTCACGATCTTTTCCACGCGAACGCCCGGCGCGGGCTTCACTTCGTAGCGGGTAATCACGGGGCCAGTGTGAATCTCACCTGGAATGACTTTAACGCCGAACTCATCCAGCGTGCGCACCAGCGCTTCCATGGTGCCGGCATGGTCTTCCTGGCTGACCGCGCCCGCAACTTGCGGCTCGGCCAACAAACTGAGCGGCGGAAAGACGTAATCACCGCGGCGCTCGGGAATACTCGCAACGGCTTTTTCAGTCTTCTCTTCTGCGACGACCTTAATCATCGACGGATCAAATTTCGGTTTCGCTGGCTCAACTGGTTCGATCGGTGGCTCCGGCTCTTCCATCAATGGCTTGGTCTTTTTCTTGGCAGGCGTCTTTTTAGCGGCTTCCCGCTTCAGGCCCGAAGGTGAGGTCATCGACGATGGCAACAGCGAAGGGCGACGGTCATCGGTATCGTCCTCCAATTCATCCGCATCATCAATCGTAGACGATTTGGATTTTTTATTCGCTTTGGCGGCGGCGCGCTCAGCCTTAACCTGTGCCTTGGCAGTCGCCGCCTCGACCTTGGCGAGGCGCGTTGCCTCGGCGCGCTCCGCTTTCAGCGCCTTGCGCTCCTCCTTGGAAGCCGCCTGCCCCGCGAGGAAGCCGTTGTATGCATTTTGGATATAATCAAAGAAACGCCCGAGGTTATCGGTGAACACGATCACCGAACCGATCACGAATCCCAGAAGCAAAATCAGAAAAGTCCCGAACGGTCCGATAAACGGCTGCAGTATCACTGTGGCGAGAAATTCCCCCAAGACCCCGCCGACTCCCTGCGAAAGCTGCTGATCAAAGATGCCGCCTTGCATCTGCACGGTGCCGATCGCTTCCATCATCGCCGCCAACCCGGAAGCGCAGATCAACGACGCGACCGTCGCCACCGCATTGACCAAGCGACGCCGGGGCTGCTGTTGCAGAATAAAACGAACGCCCACCCACAGGAGGTAAAGCGGGACCAACCACGTCGCGACCCCGATAAAGTGAAAGGCCCAAAAACTCGTCTCCGCACCAAAGACACCGACCAAATTCATCTCGGGCTCCGTCGTGTGCTGGCGGGACTGCGCGATTTCAAAATCCCAGATCGCGACAAAGCTACACACTGAGATGAAAAAAAACAACAATGCCAGGATCGGACGTGATCCGGCTTTACGCGGTTGCGAGACGACTTTCTTTCTCGCTACTTTTTTCTTCGGTTTACTGGCCATGTAGAATGTTTCAAATATTTTTGCTTCGATCCGCAATTAGCTCGGATTGGGTATCGCAATCGCATGAAACTCCTGCATAGAAGAGAAAAATGCAACTCCTAGAATTCACACCACTGTATATGGAACGCGTTTGGGGCGGA
>ERZ1046740.2700-NODE-2700-length-11237-cov-7.108478_pt1 | contig 11237 bp, 10 predicted proteins | sample MGYA00383093_ERZ1046740 | MGnify/ENA primary metagenome ERZ1046740 (study PRJEB29581, sample SAMEA5548363) | metagenome | biome: marine; feature: coastal; material: water | depth 25 m | study: Short-term variability in the microbial, nano- and picoplankton...
TAATTTCTTTAATGTCTATTCCGCGACTTAAAACATCGGTGGCAACGACAATGCGTGTATCGCGACTTCTAAATTTTGACAATGCCATTTCGCGGTCTTTTTGCACCAAGTCGCTAGAAATACCATCGGCTTTAAAGCCACGTTTTTGCAATCCACGGACTATTTGAAAGACGTCTTTCTTTGTAGAAGAAAAAATGATAATACTCGTAAAGTCTGGATGCTGCTTTAAAATTCTACTAATCAGCCTAATTTTCTGCTCATTAAACGCTAAATACACTTCTTGTGTTACACCCTCTGCAGGTTTCGAAATTCCAATGTTTATTTCAAACGGATTGACTAAAACCTTCTTCATCATCTCTCTAATCTTAGGCGCCATTGTCGCGCTAAACATGAGGTTTTGGCGCTTAGCTGGCAGCTTAGAGATGATGTATAAAATATCGTCAACAAAGCCCATATCCATCATGCGGTCGGCTTCGTCTAAAATGAGGTGCTCTAAATTGTCAAAATTCGTTAGACCCATTTTAATATGGCTCTTCAACTTTCCTGGAGTGGCTACCACAATATCAACACCTTCTTTCAGTGCTTTCCTTTCAGCTTCATAGCCACCACCATCGCCACCACCATAAACCGTGCAAGAGTGCACGCCTAAAAAGTAAGCAAAACCCTGTATTTGTTGATCTATCTGGACAGCCAACTCTCTAGTAGGCACAATGATTAAAGTATTAGTACCTGTATGTGGTTTAGAAGCCAACTTATGTAAAATTGGCAACATGAATGCTGCCGTCTTACCCGTACCTGTTTGTGCACAAGCAATTAAATCTTTGCCTTCTATAATTTGTGGTATGGCTTGTTCTTGTATTGGTGTTGCATTTTCAAAGCCCATGTAACCAATCGCATTGATTACTTCATCGTGTAGGCCTAACTCTTCAAACGTCATATATTGCTATTAATCTTCAAGGTGGAAAGATAATGGATAAGCTTTACGAATTGAAAAGTGCTTATTCTTTCTTATCAATCGCCTATCAAACGAATTAGCAGACTTAGCGAATAATTTTTTTTACAGTAAACCAGGCTTTTCTTCTAAGGATTGTTATTGCTCCAGCCTTAACTACAAATCATTCAAATTGAGTTATATAATTTAGTTCCTTTCACTAGAATGGTAAATAATGCTAAAAAGTAATCGAGTTCATACCTTATGCCAGTAAAACCAACACCTGCAGTGAAAGTATAGGAGTACGAATCATTAGCATCAACTGGTGTTAGATCAAGAACCTTTCGGAAACTTCCATCAACAAGAGTAGAGTCTAATTTGGTCACGACAAAACTTCCTAAATCATGCGAGACATTACAGGTCAACACCTTGTAAGTCTCAAGATCAAAATAAATTGTGTCACCGACTTGCGCTGATGGGTTTAAAGCAATATTGAATTCTATGTTTTGTGTATTCACAAAGAATACCTCCTGTAATGCAGGGTTTTGGCGAACAGCACCGATGTAAACCGAATTGTTGTATACCTTGATATAATTTAATCCATTGATGGTGGTATCTCCAACCCAGTGTACTGAGTTATATGAAGTGGGCCCTTGAGCTGGAATGACTACCTCTGATGTCCACGTTGCGCCCCAACCAGTTGGATAAGGCTGATAAACATTCGTCTGCCCATAAACCACAATGACATTCAGAAACGAAACTAACAAAATGAACTGTTTTAAGTTTTTCATTTGATTTAGTATTATTCAATTGTTTTTTTAAAGATACAAACTTGAAAGCAGAGATTTTAATTGGTAAAAGATGCTTTTATACCTAGTAGGTTGGCTTGCTTAACCCCTAAGTACCAGCAATAATTTATTTTGTTTAGGTTTATATGTAATTGATTAAACAAAACAACGTCTAGCCGTTTATAACAATTTAATTTATCAGATTATGAAAAAAGTAATGATGACATTCGCTTTGGTTTTGGCCTTCAGTTTGTCCAAAAATGCAACCGCACAAGGAACAATAGTTGATGTAGCCGTAGGGAATGAAGATTTCTCAACTTTAGTAGCAGCTTTAACGGCTGCAGACTTGGTAAGCGCTCTTCAAGCAGATGGGCCATTCACAGTTTTTGCTCCAACTAACGAGGCTTTTGCAAAAATTGACTCAAAGACTTTGAACAGTCTTTTGGAAGAAAAGAATAAAAAAGCTCTTTCCAATATTTTAACCTATCATGTAGTAGCTGGAAAGTTAACTGCGTCTGATGTTGTAGCTGCTTTAAAGAAGGGCAAAGGAAAAGTAGAGCTCAATGCATTAAATGGTCAAACACTTACAGTAATGCAGAAGGACGGAAAAATATGGCTAAAGGATATGAATGGAAATTACAGTGAAATTGTAGCGACAGACGTTATGGGAAGCAACGGTGTTATTCATGTAATTAACGCTGTTGTGATGCCTAAATAAAAATTAGACTATTAACTTAAAGTAAGTTGAACCCCCAGTAAAATTTACTGGGGGTTTTATTTTATAGTACCTCCTCGTAAATATCATATTTAGCAGAAACTTCATCCATACGCTTTTTGCTGGCGAAATCATCTTCATTCATTTTTGAGAGCTCCTCTAAGAACAAATCGAATTGATCGTTTTTGAATATAGTAAGCATTTTGCTTACTTTTCTGCAAAGTGCTTCATGCCAAACATTTGGTTGAACTGTAATTGTATCTCCTGCATTTAATAGGATTGTTTCATCATCAAAAATAAGTTCCATTTCCCCCTCAAGCATGTAAAACACTTCAGTCATTAATTTATTATGCTGACGCTTTAAATGAAAACAAGGCTTCGAGGTGTATTCTATGAGGCAGAGCTCGGCATCAGTATCGCGAGAAGAAAGTTTAATAAAATAGTGTTGCGATCAATTGTAATTCTCTCCTTTCCCTTTGGGGATATAGTTGTTTGTGCCCATCTTATACCATTTAGTTTCAACCCCTAAACTGAAGAATATACGAGAATTTTGTAAAATCAAAGGCAGAATAATTGTTCTAATCTAATTTTCGGGAAATGCTTTAAAATTGAAAATAAAGTACGAAGCGGCTAGAAAGCCTTAAGGTATACCAATATACTTGTGACTCTGTAAAGAAATTTGCCATTTTGGGTTGTTCATCACATAGTCGGTAATGAGAGGCATTACCGTTTCTCTCTTACTCCACTCCGGCTGCAAATAAAGTTTACATGAGTCTTTTACTTCTGCTGCATGTGTCTCTGCCCACTTTAAATCGTTTGCATTAAAAACGATAACCTTCAGCTCATCGGCAACGGGGTACAACTCTTTTTTGGGTGGCATAGTTTTCTTTGGTGATAAACAAATCCAATCCCAGTGACCAGACAATGGATAAGCACCAGACGTCTCTATGTGAATACTCATCCCCTTCGTTTTTAAGGCAGAAGTCAAAGGCTCCATATTCCACATGAGCGGCTCGCCCCCTGTTACAACTATGGTTTCAGCATTTGCAGAGGCACTTTCAGCAATTTGTTCAACCGCTGTAGGCGGATGTAAATCAGCATTCCAACTTTCCTTTACATCACACCAATGACAACCTACATCACAACCACCAATTCTTGCAAAATAGGCTGCTTTACCAGAGTGATAGCCCTCACCTTGAATGGTGTAAAACTCTTCCATTAATGGGACCATTTGGCCAGATTCGACAGCTTTAGTCATATTAGATGTATAAAGAACTAAGTATTAAGAACTTCCGAATTCGTCTTAATGCTTAATACTTGTGACTTAATTTTTTAAATGAACAGCTTTCAATGTGTTTTGTAATAACGAAGCAATGGTCATTGGTCCTACCCCACCAGGTACAGGCGTTATATATGAGCATTTTTCCGCAACTTCATCAAACTTTACATCGCCTTTAAGGCGGAAACCGCGCTTTGCAGCAGCGTCATCAATTCTGTGAATTCCAACATCTACAACCACTGCATCTTCTTTAACCATATCTGCAGTTACAAATTCTGGTTTGCCAATAGCAACGACTAAAATATCCGCTTGACGGGTGATTTCTGCTAAGTTCTTTGTTCGGCTGTGTGCCAGCGTAACCGTACAGTTTCCTGGGTTTGTATTACGACTTAATAAAATTGACATCGGTGTGCCAACAATATTGCTGCGGCCAATAACTACACAGCTTTTTCCTGAAGTTTCAATTTTGTAGCGCTTGAGCATTTCCATAATACCATTTGGTGTAGCTGGCAAATACCCAGGAATTCCTAAAACCATATTCCCTAGACTCTCTGGGTGAAACCCATCAACATCTTTTTGAGGTGATATCGCTAATGTTACTTTAGTTTCATCTATTTGTTTAGGTAAAGGCAGTTGAACGATAAATCCATCTACATCATCATTATTGTTTAAATCTGTGATAACCTGCATCAATTCTTCTTCAGTTATATCAGACCCTCTTCTTACAAGCGAAGATTTAAAGCCAATCTTTTCACATGCTGCTACCTTTGCATTTACATAGGTGCGGCTAGCTCCATCATCACCAACCAAAACTGCAGCCAAGTGAGGAACCTTCTTTCCTTCAGCCTTAAGTTTTAATACTGATTCTGCGAGCTCTTCTTTAATCTGCGCTGATGTGGCTTTACCGTCTAGTAATTGCATGTTATATAGATTTAAGTTTAGTGCGTTATAACAGTCAATTACAACACTTTAATTTCATTGCGTTCAGTGATTAACGCATGTTCTTCATCATGTTCATCATGCGGCCTTTTCCGCCACCACCTTGCATCATCTTCATCATTTTGTTCATGTCTTCAAACTGTTTCATAAGTCGATTCACATCTTGAACAGTGGTTCCACTTCCTGCGCAAATTCTTTTTCTGCGACTGCCGTTTATCAATTTTGGGTCGCGCCTTTCATCTGGCGTCATAGAATGAATTATGGCTTCAATACCTTTAAAAGCATCGTCATCAATATCAATATTCTTCATCATTTTTCCCATTCCTGGGATCATGCCCATTAAATCTTTCATATTACCCATCTTTTTAATTTGGGCGATCTGATCTAGAAAATCATCAAAACCGAATTGATTCTTCGCTATCTTTTTTTGCATTTTACGTGCCTCCACTTCGTCAAACTGCTCTTGCGCGCGTTCAACAAGTGAAACAACATCACCCATACCTAAAATTCTATCAGCCATACGATCTGGATAGAATACGTCCAACGCATCCATCTTCTCGCCTGTACCAATAAACTTGATGGGTTTATTTACTATCGATTTAATTGAAAGGGCCGCACCACCGCGTGTATCGCCATCTAACTTCGTTAGAACAACTCCGTCAAAATTTAAGACATCGTTAAAAGCTTTAGCCGTATTCACGGCATCTTGACCCGTCATAGAATCTACAACGAATAAAATCTCATTTGGATTGATGGCTTTTTTAACGTTCGAAATCTCGTTCATCATTTGCTCATCAACAGCCAATCGACCCGCAGTGTCGACAATCACAACATTGTGACCATTTTCTTTAGCAAAAGCAACACCGTCTTGAGCAATCTTTACGGGGTCGGTATTTCCTTCTATAGTAAATACGTCTACTTGAATTTGCTCTCCAAGAACTTTTAACTGATCTATTGCGGCAGGACGGTATACATCACCTGCAACTAAAAGAACTTTTTTAGTTTTCTTTCTTTTTAAATAATTGGCAAGTTTGGATGAAAAGGTGGTTTTACCTGAACCTTGGAGACCAGCAATTAAAACAACTGCCGGCTTGCCGTCTAAATCAATTTCTTCCACTGATCCGCCCATTAAATTGGCGATTTCATCTCTTACAATCTTGGTCATTAATTGACCTGGCTGCAATGAAACCAATACATCAGACCCTAATGCTTTTTCTTTTACAGTGTTGGTAAATTGTTTTGCAATTTTGAAACTAACATCAGCTTCAACTAGGGCTCTGCGTATTTCTTTTAAAGACTCAGCAATATTGATTTCAGTAATCTTATTGCGGCCTTTTAATATATGGAATGCTTTATCTAAGCGATCATTTAAATTCTCGAACATGAAACTCTGAAATTTTTAAGGGTGCCAAAGATATACTTTAGTTGAAAGGTTGGAAAGTCTAAAAGTTGGAAAGTTTGATGCCTGAAAAACATAATGGAAATGTGCTAAATCTTTATAACTTTCAAATCTGCTAACCAAAATTATACTCTGTGGTTTATTCCTTTTTAAAAAAAATCATAACCGCCTCTCTGGTTGTGTTTTATAGGTCAATCGTTGTAGAAGGAAAAGAAAATATTCCCAGAAAAGGTCCGCTTATTATTGCCGCCAACCACCCTAATACTTTTATGGACCCTTTGCTTATAGCGGCATTTGTAAAGCAGCGCGTAGGTTTTTTAGCCAATGGTGGTATTTTTAGAAATAAGATTCTGGCCGCAATTCTCAACTACCTTCATGTCATCCCGATTTTCAGAAAAAAAGACATAAAACCAGGTGAAGTAGCCAACAATCAAAAATTTTTTAATAAAACTGTGCAGTACCTAAACGGAAAAGGCACGTTTATGATTTTCCCAGAAGGCAGCAGCTTTTACGAATTTAAATTAAGAGAGATTAAAACTGGTACAGCTCGAATCGCTTTACAATTTCAAGAAGAAAATCAATTTAAAGAAGGGCTCAAGATTATGACGGTTGCTTTGAATTATTCTGATGCTATTAAGTTTCGGAGTAAAGTCATGATTACTTACAACACGCCAATTGAAATAGATGACTATAAAAATATATATGAAGAAGATTCTGAAAAAGCCGTTCGCGCCATTACAAGTAAGATTGAGGAAGAATTGGCTGAGCAACTTGTAATTGCCGACACCCCTGAAAAAGAAACCCTTTTAAGACGTATACAGAAAATTTATGCAGAATACTGGGTTGATGACAAACGGCTTAAGTCAAAGAACAAAGCAGAAATGGAAGTGCGCATTGCGCTTTCTAAGGCTATAGCGTATTTCTCAGATCACCTTCCGAAAGAGTATCAAAAAATTGAACAAAAAGTAGATGCATATTACGATAAGTCTGAATCTGTTCGTGTTTCTCAAAACCTAATTAGCGATGCTTATGTAAGCAGCAACCCAGCATTTGTTTTCATTCAATATTTTCTTGGGCTCGTACTCGGTTTTCCATTTTTCTTTATCGGATATATCACTCATGTGGTGCCTGTAAGTATATCACAGTTCATTTCTAAAATTCCAAAAGACATAGAGTACAAAGCACCCTTATTGATGGGCGTTGCTACTTTCTTAATTCCGTTATTCTACTTTTTGGAGATTTATTGGTTTGACAAGCACTTTGCAAATACACTCTACACCATGATCTTTGGAATTTCATTGCCTATCTGTGGGGCATTTGTTTGGCTTTACCGAACCTTTTACATTCGTTTTAAGAAACTGAAAACATTTTTGGAAATTCAGAATATTGATCCCGATTATGTAAAGAATTTAAGAGCAGAACGTGAAGCTATCCTCGCAACGCTAAAAGAAGCTCGGCAACTGTATTCAGAAAAACTAAAAACTCAAATAAATGAGTAACGTACTTTATTTAATTATTGCGGTCAACGTTATCTTTTCAATTCAAGGGTTTAATAACCCTCAATTTACGGAGAAATATATTTTTTATGTTGGAAAAATAAGATGGGGCAAAGAATATGTGCGCCTCATCTCCTCCGGTTTCTTACATGCCAATTGGGGCCACTTGCTTTTTAACATGATGACCTTATTCTTTTTTGGACGAACCATGCTTTCTGTACTAAGCCCATTACTGTTCTGTACACTTTATTTAGTCAGCCTTTTAGGCGGAAACCTACTAGCGTTGTACATAAAACGAGACGATGCGCAATACCGCGCACTAGGCGCCAGCGGAGCTGTTAGTGGTGTATTATATGCTTTCATTCTCCCATTTCCATGGGATAGAATCTACTTATTCTTTATTCCAATTGGTATTCCTGCGTGGATTTTCGGCATTCTATTCATTGCTATTTCTGTCTATGGCATGCGCAGTCAAAAAGGCAACATTGGTCACGAAGCGCATTTGGGAGGTGCAATCACAGGTTTGTTTACAATGATTGCAATCAGACCTGATCTGTTTATACAAAACTGGGAAATAGGCTTAGCCATATTAGCACCAACACTCATATTCTTTTATCTAATAGTGACGAAACCCGAAATATTACGCATAGGTCAAAAAGATAATTGGCAGCGTTGGGATTAAATTATAACCCGATCACTTTTAAAAAGATCCGTATATGATTAATCAATTTTGCAAAAAACCCAAAAAGCTAAAATCCAGTTGGATTATTCAATAAAGCCAAGGTAAAACACTATATACATTTACACCCGGAAATAACCAAATTATTATCACGGATGAAAACGTTTAAAAACTCTTTAGCTCTACTATTGATCTTTTCAGGATTATTGAGCAGTGCTCAAGACTTGATTTACAAAAAGAACCGAGAAATTCTAAAAGTAAAAGTTGTTGAAATCACTTCAGACGAAATTAAATTTAAAGATTTTGATAACCCGAACTACCCTATGTTCTCCATAGAAAAGGCAAAAGTTTCAAAATTGGAATTAGAAGGAGGGGACATAATGGAGTTTAAAACTAAGGACTCTTTTAATGACCCGGATTACTACACAGGACAATCTAAGAATGCTTTGAAAGTAAGTTTCACGGGGTTTTTCTTTAACCAAGCTACGTTTTTATATGAACGATCGTTAACTCCCTCAACAAGTATAGAAGGCGGTTTAACGATTATTGGCGGAGGATTTGATGTTAGCGAGAGTAACGCACGAGGACTCGGTATGCGTTTTGGCTATAAATTAAAACGCTCACCAGATTTCTACTTAAACAAGATGCGATATGCTCATATTTTAAAAGGAGGCTACTTTAAACCTGAAATAATCCTTACTTCGTTTTCAGAGGATGAATATGGATACTCTCATACAACGAATACCTATGATAATACAAGAACAGGCACTTCAATCTCAGGAGCATTTATGCTGAATTTTGGAAAACAGAATGTCTTCAATGACCAATTCCTTTTTGACTATTTCGTAGGTGTTGGTATGGGATTTTCCGGAAATGATTCAGGTATGAATTATGGCTTCATAGGAGGCACAGGAATTCCTTTAACCATTGCGGGAGGTTTAAATATTGGTATTGTTTGGAAAGACAAGAAAGACAAATTCAAAGAGTAGAGCATTTTGAATTAAGCGAAAAAAGGGCACTTCAATAAAATGACGTGCCCTTTTTATATTATAAAAAGCAATTTATTCTACATCCTATCTGGGCTATCAATACCTAAAAGACGCAAACCATCTTTTATAACATCTGCCACTTTAGATGCAAGTGCTAATCGATACGTTGAAGTATTCAAAGAGTCTGCATTAAGGATACTATGGTTTTGATAAAAGCTGTTAAACAGTTTTACCAAATCATATGTGTAATTGGCAATAATAGCTGGGCTTTGTTCATGTGCTGCCTGAGTAATCACTTCTGGAAACAAACTCATAGCTTTTACAATCTCTTTCTCCTCAGCTGTCATGTTTACATCAGAAATCTCAAAAGCAACTTGGCCTGTTCCTGTGCGTTTTAAAGATTGAATACGCGCATGTGTATACTGAATAAAAGGCCCTGTATTTCCATTAAAATCTATGGATTCTTCTGGATTGAATAAAATTCTCTTCTTTGGGTCAACTCTTAGGATGTAATATTTCAAAGCCCCTAATCCAATCGATTTATACAAGACGGCTTTTTCGTCATCAGAATACCCTTCAAGTTTACCTAACTCCTCAGACTTTTCTTTAGCGGTGTTTACCATTTGCGTCATTAAATCATCGGCATCTACTACGGTTCCTTCGCGAGATTTCATCTTACCACTTGGCAAGTCAACCATTCCATACGACAAATGATGTAAATGCTTGGCCCATGAGTATCCGAGTTTATCAAGGATTAAAAACAAAACTTTGAAATGATAATCTTGCTCGTTCCCCACAACGTATGTGAGCTCATCAATATTAAAGTCTTGAAAACGTTTGATTGCCGTGCCAATGTCTTGCGTCATATAGACCGAAGTTCCGTCAGAACGCAATACTATTTTATGATCTAATCCATCTGCAGTAAGGTCTATCCATACCGAGCTGTCTTCCTTTTGATAAAACACACCTTTCTCAAGGCCTGATAAAATGTCGTTCTTACCCAGAATGTAGGTATAGCTTTCGTAATAGTTCTTATCGAAACTCACGCCCATATTGGTATACGTTTCTTCAAAACCTTTATAAACCCAACCGTTCATTTCTTTCCATAGGGAGATGACTTCAGCATCTCCTTCTTCCCATTTAAGGAGCATTGCCTGTGCTTCTTTGAAAATAGGCGCCTCTTTTTTAGCATCGTCTTCAGAATGACCTGATGCAATCAAACTCGCAACTTCTTCTTTATAAGCCTTATCAAAAGCCACGTAGTAATTACCTACGAGCTTATCCCCTTTTGTACCAGTAGATTCTGGTGTTTCTCCGTTACCAAATTTTTGCCAGGCAATCATACTCTTACAAATATGAATTCCTCTGTCGTTGATAATCTGAACGCGATAAGTCTTCTTACCGGACGCCTTAATTAACTCAGCTATAGAATATCCCAAAAGGTTATTTCGTACATGCCCAAGGTGCAAAGGCTTGTTTGTATTTGGAGAAGAATATTCCACCATCGATTCGCCATCTATTGACCCCTCTAACTTCAATCCCCATTTCGAATCCGAATCCATTTCAGAAAACTTGCTTTTCCAAAACTCGTCTGAAATTACAATGTTCAGGAATCCTTTCACCACATTAAAACCTGTGACTTCTGAAACACTTTCAACCAAATAGCTGCCTAGCGCTTCTCCTGTTTGTTCTGGCGATTTTCTTGAAACGCGCGAGTGTGAAAACGTTACAAAGGTGATGTCTCCTTCGAAATCTTTTCGTGTCTGCTGAAAGTCTAAACTGTTAGGCTTTTGTCCGAATAAAGATTCAAAACCTTTTTCAATATGTGGAGCGAGTAAACTCTCTAAAAACTGCATATTCTATTATTTTCTTCTGTAGGGTAAAAAGATTTCGGCCATCATGCATCGCGCGCTTCCGCCCCCAATAGTTTCTATTGTTGTAATCTCAGGCGTAATAACCTTCGAATACATTTTTATTGTTAAGAACAACTTCTTCTAGGTTTCTCCATTCTCGAGTAATATT
>ERZ1046740.2701-NODE-2701-length-11233-cov-5.233137_pt1 | contig 11233 bp, 10 predicted proteins | sample MGYA00383093_ERZ1046740 | MGnify/ENA primary metagenome ERZ1046740 (study PRJEB29581, sample SAMEA5548363) | metagenome | biome: marine; feature: coastal; material: water | depth 25 m | study: Short-term variability in the microbial, nano- and picoplankton...
TTAAATGAGTTCTTGTCACCATTATATGATGGCGATATAAAAAATATTCCCTTACAGTCTGCAACAAGAGATAATTTTTCTCAAGCTGATTGGTTTGGTATTATGTTAAACCCATTAAATAATGGCCAAAACGATACAGAATTCTTTATTCAAGCAACTGGAAATCAAGGAGATGCTAAATCAAACATAAATGGCGAAGATTTTAGCTGGAATGGTGTATGGGAAAGCGCAGTTAAAATAGATGAAGAAAAATGGGTTGTTGAAGTTAAAATCCCATATGCTGCACTCCGTTTTTCTAATCAAAATATTCAAACCTGGGGTTTGAATTTTCATAGAGGAATTCAAAGCACAAAAGAACAATATGTGTGGAATCCTATTGATAAAACTAAAGGAAATATTCAACAATATGCAGGAGTTTTAAAAGGCATAAAAAATATTTCGCCACCAATTCGATTAAGTTTTTCCCCTTATGCTTCTGCTTCTTACACAAATTACAATGGTAACAACAAATTCGACACTAATTTTGGAATGGATGTAAAATATGGCATTAATGAAAGCTTTACATTAGACGCTACTTTAATTCCTGATTTTGGTCAAACTGCATTTGACGATGTTACCTTAAATTTAGGACCTTTTGAAAAACGCTTTTCTGAAAAAAGAGCTTTTTTTACTGAAGGAACTGATTTATTTAACAAAGGAAATCTATTTTATTCCAGAAGAGTTGGAAATGAACCTTCTACATCTGTTAATGAGGAAGAAGATATAGCTAATAACGAAGAATTAGTAGACTCACCTATTAATGTGAAAATGATAAATGCCATTAAAATTTCAGGGAGAACAAAAAATGGCCTAGGAGTTGGTTTCTTTAATGCAATAACAAAAAAAACAGAAGCAAAAATAAAAAACACTGATACCGAGAGCATTAGAAATGTTCTAATTGAACCTTTTGCAAACTACAATGTTTTGATTTTAGATCAACAATTTAATAAAAATTCGTCAGTAAGTTTCGTAAATACCAATGTACTTAGAGAAGGCTCTTTTAGAGATGCCAATGTTTCAGCCTTACTTTTTAATCTTACGAATAACACCAATAAATTTAAAATTGATGGTGGTGCAGGTATGAGTTATTTAAATGAATTTAACGAAAAAACCAAGGGCTTTTTTACAGACATCGCATTACGTAAAATTAGTGGACATTGGCAATATGGTATTGAACACCATCTGCAAAATGACAAATTTGATAAAAATGATCTTGGATTTCAAAGAAGAAATAATTTTAGCATTTTCGAATCATATTTAACCTATAAAATTTTTGAACCCACCAAAAATTTTGATAGTTATCAAGTCGCTATTTGGGCAGATTTAAGTTATTTATACAAACCCAGCAAGTATACAGGCAATGAAATAGGACTAAGATATTCCTTTCAAACTAAAAAAAGCAAATTTGCATTTGGAGGCCTGGTAGAAACAAGCGCGGGGAATCAATACGATTATTATGAACCTAGGGCTAAAGATAGGTATTTTAAAAAAACAGGTAGAATAGCTGTAAATCAATGGTTTTCTACTGATTACAGGAAGCAATTTGCACTTGATTTTAAAGTGTTTTTTGCAAAAAGAGTTCAAGATGACAACTATTTTATTTTTAGTGAATTATCGCCGCGATATCGTGTAAATGACAAACTTTCGTTTATTTACGAATTTAGATATACACAAGACACTAATGATAAAGGATGGGTTAATGAATTAGAAAACGGGAATATTATTTTTGGTAAACGAGATACAAAATCTATAACCAATTCTATTTCTGGAAAATACAATTTCAGTACAAAATCAGCAATAAACCTTTCTTTTCGTCATTATTGGTCACCTGTAAAATATAATAATCAATATTATTTACTTAGTAATGACGGTGACTTGGTGGAAAACAATTATTTTGATAATCATAATATCAACTATAATATTTGGAATTTAGATTTAAGTTATTCCTGGGAATTTGCACCAGGAAGTCAATTGGTTGCTTTATACAGAAATTCAATTTTTAATGAAGATGATCTTTCTGATTTAAATTTTGGGGAAAACTTAGATAATTTGTTCAAAGAACCTGTTTCAAATAAACTATCTATAAAATTTATTTATTATTTAGATTATAACAAATTAAAAACTTGGTTGTAATCCAAAATAAATTGTACTTTCACACCTATTATAATTGAAAATGATTTTAGCAAAAAATATACATAAATTTTACGGCAGTTTAGAAGTTTTAAAAGGTGTTGACTTAACTATAAATAAAGGTGAAATTGTCGCTATTGTTGGTCCGTCAGGTGCTGGAAAAACAACATTGCTTCAAATTTTAGGAACATTAGATAAACCTTCTAATTTAGCAAATACATCACTGTTACTAAACAGTAAAAGTTTACTAAATTTAAAAGATAAACACCTTTCAAAATTTAGAAATCAACATATTGGATTCATATTCCAATTTCATCAATTACTACCTGAATTTACTGCATTAGAAAATGTTTGTATTCCTGCTTTTATTGCAAATACTCCCAAGAAGGAAGTCGAAAAGAAAGCTACTGAATTACTTGAATTTTTAGGTTTAAAAAATCGAATTCATCATAAACCAAACGAGCTTTCAGGAGGGGAACAACAACGTGTAGCTGTTGCCAGAGCTTTAATTAATAATCCAGACGTTGTTTTTGCCGATGAACCGAGTGGAAATCTAGATTCCACCTCCGCTAACAATTTGCACGAACTATTTTTTGAATTGCGAAAAAAATTCAATCAAACATTTGTAATTGTTACTCACAATAACGAATTAGCAAATATGGCCGACAGAAAACTTGAGATGAAAGATGGAAATATCATAAACCCTTAATATGTTTGGAATTATAAGCGCAATGCAAGAAGAAGTTCAGGCATTATTACACGAACTTAAAAATATTTCAACTACTGAAAAAGGAAAAAGAATATATTATTCGGGAGAATTATTTAATAAAAAAGTGGTTATTGTATTTTCTCGCTGGGGCAAAGTTGCATCAGCAGCTACAACAACACAACTTATTAACGACTTTGATTTAGATGAAATTATTTTTACTGGAGTTGCTGGCGCCATTAATAAATCACTAAATATTGGAGATGTAGTTATTGGAAAACACTTATATCAGCACGATTTAGATGCAAGGCCGTTTTATAAGCAGTTTGAAATTCCAATCTTAAAAAAACAATTTTTAACAACTAAAAATTCCAACGATCTAATAAGTGCTTCAAATTCTTTTTTTAATCAATACAACAACTTTATTAAAGCTTCAGAAGCAAAAGAATTTAGCATTACTAACCCAAAAACGGTTTATGGAGATATTGCTAGTGGCGATAAGTTTATTTCTAGTTTAGAAAAAATTTCAAAATTGAACCAACAGGTACCTACTGCAATTTGCGTTGAAATGGAAGGTGCATCAGTTGCTCAAATTTGCTATGAATACGATGTTCCGTTTTCAATAATAAGAATTATTTCAGACAAAGCTAATGACAACGCAACCATTGACTTTTCAAGATTTGCAAATTCAATTGCCAGTAATTATGCTCTTGGAATCTTTAAAAACTATTTTGAATAAATTATGACTATTCATAAATTTGAAAAATCTTAAAGTATATGCAGTTTAAGCATCCTGAAATTTTATATGCACTTTTTCTACTAATAATTCCAATTTTAGTGCATTTATTTCAATTGCAACGCTTTCAAAAAACACCATTTACAAATGTTCAATTTTTAAAAAAAATTGTACTTCAAACACGCAAAAGTGCACTCTTAAAAAAGTACTTAATTCTAGTTACAAGAATGCTTATTTTTACATGTCTTATTTTTGCTTTTTCGCAACCCTATTTATCAAATATCAACGCCTCAAAAAATATTGAAAGAACTATTTATTTGGACAATTCTTTGAGTATGCAATCGAAAGGGGAAAAAGGTGAACTCTTAAAAAGTAGCGCTCAACAAATTATTGAAAATTTAGATTCAAAAAATATTTCATTTAATTTAGTAACAAACAATCAACAATTTAAAAATATAGAGACTTCTGAACTTAAAAATGCTCTAATAAATATTGATTATTATCCAAATTCATTAAATTTACCCAATGTTTTATTGAAACTAAACAGCTTAAAAAATAATAAAACAAATAGTTTACATGAAAGTATTTTAATCTCTGATTTTCATAATTATAAAAATGAAAATAAAAACGTATTTACAAATGTAAACAATAACTTTAATGTTGTTAAATTAAAACCTACACATACTAACAATATTTTTATTGATACCGTTTCAATAGTTAGTAACTCTAGTGCTCAAATTACCATAAATGCCGTACTAAAAAGTACAAAAAGCATTTCCAAAAATGTACCTGTATCGCTTTATTCAGAAGCAAAATTAATTGGAAAAACTTCTTCCAAATTTAAAAATTCAAACAAATGTAATGTACAATTTACCATAAATAACATTAAAAATTTTAATGGTAAAATCACCATTATTGATGATGGTTTAGAATTTGATAATGACTTCTACTTTTCTATTTCAACGCCAGAAAAAATTAATGTTTTATCTATTGGAAAACCATCTGCTTATCTGGCAAAAATTTATACTAAAAATGAATTCAATTACAGCAATTATTCAATACAAAATTTAAACTATAATTCAATCCAAAATCAGCATATTATTTTTTTAAATGAATTAAAAAATATTCCAGCAGAATTGAGTGCAATTTTGATTGAGTTTTTTACCAATGGAGGTGACCTTGTATTAATTCCGTCTGAAAACACCAACTTGAAATCTTACAATAATTTTCTTCGTAAATTAAAAATAGGCAATATTCAACCAAAAGTAAATAATGAACATTTAATTACCTCTATCAACTTTAAACACCCAATAATTTCAAATGTTTTTGAAAAAAAAGTATCTAATTTTCAATACCCAAAATCAGCATTCTTCTACCCTGTCAATATAAATAATAGTAGTCCAATTATTACATTCGACAATAGACAGCCATTTATAGTCTCAGCAAAACACAAACTTAGCTCGTTTTATTGTGTGGCTTCACCTTTAAATAAAACAGTAACAAATTTTTCGCAAACACCTTTAATTGTTCCCATTTTATACAATATGGTGAAAAATAGTTATAAAATTGGCGAACTATTTTACACAATACAACCTGAAAATGAAATAGCACTTAATATCAAATTAAAGAAAGATCAAATACTAAAAATTGATAATGGTTTTCAGGAATTCATCCCACTTCAACAAAGCTCTCAAAATCAAGTTATTGTGCAATTACAAGAACAGATTTTAAAAAGTGGATTTTACCACATAAAAAATAATGAAGAAACTATAAAAACTGTAGCTTTCAACTACAACAGAAACGAAAGTTATTTAAATAATTTAGAAATTGGTGATTTAGAAAAAAATAATTCGCAAATTTCGATATACGATTCTATTAGTGCTGTTTTCAAAAAAATTGACAGCGAAAACAAAATCAATTGGCTTTTTAAATGGTTTTTAACATTTTCTGCCCTATTTTTGCTAATTGAAATGCTTATTTTAAAATATTTCAAAATATGATATTACTTCTTAAAGCTGCAAAAATAATTGATGAAAGCAGTCCTTTTCATAATCAAATTAAGGATTTATTACTAAAAAATGGAATTATTCAAAAAATTTCTGACTCCATCGAGACTCCTAAAAACTGCAAAGAAATAAATATTGAAAACCTACATATTTCACAAGGTTGGTTTGACTCTTCAGTTTGTTTTGGAGAACCTGGTTTTGAAGAACGAGAAACCATTTTAAATGGTTTGAAAACTGCTTCAAAAAGTGGTTTTACCGCAGTAGCTGTTAATCCTAACACCCAGCCAGCAGCCGATAACAAATCTGCTATTGAGTTTATGATAAATAAATCAAATGGTGCTGCCACAAAATTATACCCGATTGGTAATTTTACAAAAAATGCTGAAGGCAAAGATATTGCCGAACTTTTTGATATGCAAAACTCTGGTGCAATTGCTTTTGGCGATTATAATAAAGCCATAGCAAATGCAAATTTATTAAAAATTGGCCTACAATATGCTCAAAATTTTGATGGTTTACTTCTAAGCTTCCCTCAAGATATCTCCATTGCTGGATCAGGGTTGGTAAATGAAGAAGTAAATAGTACAAAACTTGGATTAAAAGGAATTCCAGCACTCGCCGAGGAAATGCAAGTTGCGCGAGACTTGTTTTTATTAGAATATACAGGGGGCAAATTACATATACCTACAATTTCAACAGCTAAATCGGTTGAACTAATTAAAAATGCCAAAAAGAAAGGGCTAAAAGTATCTTGCAGTGTTGCTGCGCATCATTTAATATTAACGGATAGTGAATTGAAAGAATTTGATGCAAATACCAAAATTTTACCACCACTAAGAACAATAAAAGATACAAAAGCACTCGTCAAAGGAATAAATACGGGGACAATTGATATGATTACAAGCGATCATAATCCAATTGATGTGGAACACAAAAAAGTTGAATTTAACAATGCTAAATTTGGAACCATTGGATTAGAAAGCCTTTTTGGAGCTGTAAATAACGTTTTAGATCTTGAGACACTCATTTCAGCAATAACAAGTAGAGCAAAAAAACCTTTTAATATTGAGAGCTATTCAATTGCAGAAGGGAACAAAGCTGAATTAACTTTATTTAACCCTGCGCGCACATATATTTTTAAAGAGGAAAATATACTATCAACATCAAAAAATGCAATATTTCACAATAAAAAAATGAAAGGAATAGTTTATGGTGTTATCGCAAATAATATAGCAACTATTTAAATAATTACAATATAATTTACTAAAACATATCTTATGAAAAATCAAACAGTTAACGAAGGAAAAACTACCGCAATAATATCATATTTATGGTGGATTGGATTCATAATTGCATTTATCATGAATAATTCAAAAAATAATTCATTTGCGTCATTTCACATTAGACAATCATTAGGAATTAATCTTTTAAGCGTAGTTGCCGGTATTGTTTCAACATATGTTAATGGTACTTTAGGCTGGGTTATTGGTGTTGGTGCATTTGTATTTTGGATTATTGGGCTAATTGGAAGTATTCAAGGTGAAGAAAAAAAAGTTCCTTTATTGGGAGATCAATTCCAAGAATGGTTCAAAAATATTGGATAAATACATTAAAAAATAATATTTTTGAAGTCGTGCATAAGCACGACTTTTTTTATACTTATGGAAAAACTATCATTAGAATATCTTGTTAGAGAACCTAACAAAATCAACGAACAAACTTCGTTATTAATTTTGCTTCACGGTTATGGCAGCAATGAAGAAGATTTGTTTTCATTTTCAGCTGAATTACCCGAAAATTTAATTATTGTTAGTGCGCGAGCCCCTCAAAATTTAGGCTTCGGAAGCTATAGTTGGTATACCATTAATTTTACGGCAGCACAAGGAAAATTTTCTGATATACCTGAAGCAATTGAAGCGAAAGAAACAATTGCTACATTTATTACTGAAATCCAAAATAGATATTCAATAGCACCTGAAAAAACATTTTTATTAGGTTTTAGTCAAGGAACTATCTTAAGTTATGCGGTTGCTTTAACCTATCCTGAAAAAGTGCAAAAAGTAATAGCCTTAAGCGGATATCTTAATTATGAATTACTGCCTAATAATTATTCTAACCCAAAATACAGCGAATTAGATTTCTTTATTTCCCATGGAACGGTTGATCAGGTTATACCAGTTGAATGGGCTAACAAAGCTCCAGATTTTTTTAAGCAGCTAAATGTTAAACATTGTTATCAGGAGTATCCTGTAGGGCACGGAGTCGCTCCACAAAATTTCTTTGCTTTCAAAAAATGGATTGAAGAACGAATGTAATTGTTAAATCTTTTATTTTTTAATTCATAAAAAATAAATAAATTGTTATCCGAAATAAATTTTAATTATACGTATGGAAATATTAGGAATTGATGTAGGTGGAACAGGCATAAAAGGAGCACTTGTAAACACTAAAACTGGAAAACTTACTACAGAAAGACACCGCATTCCAACACCTCAACCAGCTACCCCTCAAGCCGTAGCAAATACTATTCAAGAACTTATAAGACATTTTAATTGGAAAGGTTTAGTGGGTTGTGGATTTCCAACACCGTTACAACACGGTAAATGTTTAACTGGAGGAAACCTGCACAAAGATTGGAAAGGCACTCAGGTAGATCAACTTTTTGAAGAAAAAACCGGGAATGATTATTCTATTGTTAACGATGCAGACGCTGCAGGACTTGCTGAAATTAGTTTTGGAGCAGGAAAAAACAAACCTGGAGTAGTTGTTATGATTACCCTTGGAACCGGAATTGGCTCTGGAGTATTTTTAGATGGAAAACTATTACCTAATACCGAACTGGGTCATGTATTATACAAAGATGGCAAAAGTTTTGAAAAATATGCTTCCGATTCAGCTAGAAAAAGAGACGGATTAAGTAGAAAAGAATGGGGGAAAAGATTACATAAATATTTTTCACACCTACAATTAATACTTTCACCTGACTTGATTATTATTGGCGGAGGAGCTAGCAAAAAATTAGATAAATACAGTAGCTACATAAAAATTAATACACCCATCGTTCCTGCTGAAGCTGAAAATGAAGCTGGAATTATTGGTGCTGCAATGGCTGCTAATTTTCATATTAAATAACTCCTTTTGATTAAAATTCTAATTATTTGTAAATAATATTTACGGTTAAATGTTTTGGTTTTGTTAAAATAGCATGAATTCCTTTACTCTCTAATTCTTTTACAATGAAGCGTTTTTCAAATATGATTTTTTTCGAAATTGTTATTAATGATTACAACTATTTTACTCAACAAATGTAATATTGAAATTTAACGATCTCACTATTAGTTTTTGTTTTAAAATTAATTGTACTACACAAAAAAGTTCATTAAATTCAATCTTGGTAACTTTCAAACTTTAAATATCTTTGCAAAAAACTAAACAAATTGGAAATGTCTTTTTTTAACATATTGGATATCTTGGGAGCTGTTGCATTTGCTTTGTCGGGGGCTTTATTAGCAATGCATAAAAGATTGGATCCTTTTGGGGTTTTTATTATTGCATTTGCTACTTCAGCTGGAGGCGGAACACTACGCGATATTTTAATTGACAGACATCCTGTGTTTTGGATGAATAATATGAATTATGTCTATGCTATTTTAGCTGGAGTGATTATTGCCATTTTGTTTAGAAAAAAATTGAAATATTTAAGTAAATCATTATTTTTATTTGATACTATTGGTTTAGGATTATACACCATAGTGGGAACTGAAATTGGAATTACAGCAAACTTTCACCCTATTATTTGCATAGCTTTAGGTACGATGTCCGCTTCTTTTGGAGGGGTTATTAGAGATATTTTATGCAATAAAATACCCATTATTTTCAAGAAAGAAATTTATGCTACAGCCAGTATTATTGGAGGTATTGCATTTTTAATATTATCGCATTATAAGATAGATTCAAATATTTCATATATTACAACTTCATTAATTGTTATTTTTATTCGTTTAATTGCAGTGCGTTTTAAACTACAATTACCTACAATTTACGCATCACATTAAATGGATTTTAATTATTTTAAAAATAACATTAAACATCTTCAAAACACCCAAATTGGTGGTTTAGATTCGCAGTTTAAACTTGCCCCAAAAATGAGAAAAAAATTTGAGGCTGATTTAGTTTTGAAAAATAATCCAAAAAAAGCAGCGGTTTTAGTGTTGTTTTATCCAAATCAATATCAAAAAACTAGTTTTTTACTAACACTACGAGCAAGTTATAATGGCGCGCATTCATCTCAAATTAGTTTTCCAGGAGGAAAATTTGATCCAAAAGATGAACTACTTCAATTTACGGCTCTCAGAGAAACTTCTGAAGAAGTTGGTGTAAACCAAAACGACGCAATAGTATTTAAAGAAATGACAAATGTTTACATCCCACCAAGTAATTTTTTAGTAACTCCATTTCTTGGAATGTTAAATTATCAACCCGAGTTTAATACAAATTACGAAGTTGAAAAATTAATTGAAATAGATTTAGATGAATTATTAAATGACAATTCAATAACTAACACTATTGTAACAACCTCATATGCAACTAATTTGCAAGTACCTTGTTTTAAATTAGATAATCATATTGTTTGGGGGGCAACTGCTATGATGCTGAATGAAATTCGCGAATTATTAATATCGCTGTAATTTTCATAACTTTGCCTAAACCATAAATCACCAAACCAACTAAATGCCACTATTTAAAAAAAATCCATTCGGACATTATTTATTTATAAAAAAAATGATAATCCGTATTTTTGGACTTATTTCTCATGGACGTTACAGACGCTTTAATGATTTAAAAATTGAAGGTTCCGAAATAATTAGAGAATTACCAGACACTAATGTACTGTTTGTATCCAATCATCAAACCTATTTTGCCGATGTTGCAGCAATGCTGCATGTTTTTAATGCTTCATTAAAAGGTAGAGTTGATACGTTAAAAAATGTTGGATATATCTGGAATCCAAAACTAAACGTTTATTATATTGCTGCTTCTGAAACAATGAAATCTGGAATATTACCTAAAATACTTGCTTATTCAGGTTCTGTTTCAATTCAAAGAACTTGGAGAAGTGCTGGACAAGAAGTAAAAAGACAAGTAAAAATGTCAGACATTAGCAATATTGGTGCAGCATTAGATGATGGTTGGGTAATAACTTTTCCTCAAGGTACTACAACCCCTTTTAAACCATTAAGACGTGGAACCGGGCATATTATAAAAACCTACAAACCCATTGTGGTTCCTATTGTAATTGATGGTTTTAGAAGAGCTTATGATAAAAAAGGATTAAATATTAAAAAGCGAAATGTACTACAATCTATGGTTATAAAAAAACCAATAGAAATTGATTACGAAAATGACAGTTTTGATGATATTGTTTCCAAAATTGAAATGGAGATTGAACAACATCCGTCTTTTTTAAAGGTTATTTCACCCAAGGAATACAAAAAAATGGAAGACGAATTTAATAAAAAAAGAGAATTTTGGGGATCGTAAAATATTATACAATCTCTAAGTTGTGACGTCCTAAAAAACCGTTACAGGATTATACAAAGATAACTTTAAATCTCA
>ERZ1046740.2702-NODE-2702-length-11232-cov-4.577883_pt1 | contig 11232 bp, 12 predicted proteins | sample MGYA00383093_ERZ1046740 | MGnify/ENA primary metagenome ERZ1046740 (study PRJEB29581, sample SAMEA5548363) | metagenome | biome: marine; feature: coastal; material: water | depth 25 m | study: Short-term variability in the microbial, nano- and picoplankton...
CACCCACTGTGCCGCCAATTTCGCACAGCATGAAATCCACTTCGTCGTCGCCCACATGCAAGAAATCTTTGATCTCATTTGTGACATGCGGCACAACCTGAATGGTTTTGCCCAAATAATCGCCGCGCCGTTCTTTTTCCAACACGTTGGAATAGATCCGCCCCGATGACACCGAGTCGGTCATGCGCGCTGGCACTCCTGTGAAACGTTCGTAGTGACCAAGGTCCAAATCGGTTTCAGCCCCATCATCAGTCACAAACACTTCGCCATGCTCAAACGGCGACATCGTTCCGGGGTCGACGTTCAGATAGGGGTCAAGTTTGCGCAATCGCACCGTATAGCCGCGTGCCTGAAGCAACGCACCCAAAGCCGCAGACGCAAGGCCCTTGCCCAGCGAAGATACAACACCACCAGTGATGAAAATATATCGTGCCATAAGATTGGCGACCCCCGTGAAATACAGAATTTATTGGCGCCCACGTCCGACGAATCTGACGCAGCATCACGGGATTTAAGTTTATCAGGATTCGCACCACCTTGGCAACCGAAACGCAAGATGCTGTTGCGATCCGGACAAAAATATCAAGGTTTGGTGGTTGGGGCCAAAGGCCCCAATTGGGATCAATCGGCGCGTGGGACCAATGGATTGGTGTCATCGCTCGCTGGTGGCAACAGATCCGACGCAGGATCTTCTGCCGTTTCAGCTTGGGCCGGGTTATCGCTCAGGCGATCCAGAACCGATGTGCCAGCCGAGTTGCGTGCCGAAATAATCGTCAGCGCGATCGAGGTGCAAATAAAGGCGATGGCCAAGACCCATGTCAATTTGCCCATCGCGGTCGCCGCAGCGCGCCCCGAGACGGCACCGCCGCCACCGCCGCCCATTCCAAGGCCGCCCCCTTCAGAGCGTTGCAGCAGCACCGCGCCAATCAGCGATAGTGCAAGAAGAAGATGGACGATTAGGACAACGTTTTCCATGAGGACCTGTAAAAAAGCGAGCAATTGGTTCAGCGCGCTATGTAGGCAGTTTTCTGGCGCGGGGCAAGGAGGTTTCGCCCCCAGTTTTGGGCTGATCAGTCATCAAAGGCCAAAGCGCGACCCAACTCTGCCTTTTTATCGTACGAAAACAGGTCTTTTAAGAGCACATTCATGCCTTTGTGTTCTGTAATACAGACGGTGGCGCAGTCGGTGTTTTGCGGTGCGCTGAGCAGAAAAAATTGCCAACAAGGCAAGCTATTACAGGTTTTAGTATGACGATTACAGTTTATGGAGCCTTTCGTACGGACACGACGATGTCCGACAATCTCGCAACGTACGCCACCAGTGGCGGTACGTTCTCAATCACGTCATATAGCGAACTTACATTTGAAGACGGCGCTGACCCTGACATCATTGATGGCGATAGCATCACCAACGAATCCCCAAATGATGCAACACAAACCTATTTGAGCAATGCCATCGCGTGGGACTGGACGGTTTCGGTCACGGATGGCGTCAACAACTACGAAGTTGGGATGTTGGATTATGACGCCAACAGTGACGGCGATTTTGACTATACTGGTGCGGACACGGGCGAGCAGGGCTATTTTATCGTTTTTATTGGCGATGTGCCGCCGCTGAACACCACACTGACTTTTGGCTCGATCACCGACAATGGTGCCTCAATTGATGTCGACACCACTGTGCCTTGCTTTGTGTCTGGCACGCTGATTGAAACCCCCGATGGGCCGCGTGCGATTGAAACCCTCGAAGTTGGGGATTTGGTTCAAACCATGGACAACGGCGCGCAAGAAATCCGCTGGATCGGGGGCCGCACGCTAGACCTGCGCGACTTGTTGCTGAAACCCAAACTCACACCGATCCGTATCTCGGCCGGGTCTCTTGGAGTTGGATATCCGTTGCGCGATCTATGTGTGTCGCCACAGCACAGAATGCTCGCGCGCTCACCCATTGTGTCGCGTATGTTCGATGTGGCCGAAACCTTGGTGCCTGCGCATAAGCTTGTCGGAATTCCCGGAATTTTTGTCGACCATATTTCGGCGCCCGTGACCTATCATCATATTTTGTTTGACCAGCACGAGATTGTCTTTGCCGAAGGTGCGCCCACCGAAAGCCTGTATACTGGGGGCCAAGCCCTTAACAGCATCGGTGATGAGGCCCGCGAAGAGGTGCTGACGCTGTTTCCCGAACTGGAACATCTTGGCCATACACCTGTTTCAGCGCGCCACATCCCGGTACGAGGCAAACAGGTGAAAACGCTGGTCAGCCGTCTGATCAAGAACCAAAAACCTGTGTATGCGACGACCTAAAAATCTCGCGACTGGACAAGTCCCAGTTTGGGCTGCACAGTTCCGGACATGCCACATGATCATGATCCCGACCACCCGCACGCCCTCTTGCCGCCAGATCCCGCCCTTCGGGTCCGCGCACTCGAGACGATCCTGACCGAAAAAGGGTTGATTGACCCGGCCGCGTTGGATGAAATTATCGACACCTATCAGCACAAGATCGGCCCGCAAAACGGTGCCAAGGTTGTCGCCAAGATGTGGAGTGACCCTGCGTTTCGCACCGCCATGCTGGATGATCCGATGCCATTGCTGGACGAAATGGGGTTCTATGGACGCCAAGGCGAACACATGGTGATCGTTGAAAACACCGCAGAGGTGCACAACGTCGTCGTGTGTACCCTGTGCAGTTGTTATCCGTGGCCGTTGCTGGGCATTCCACCCGGTTGGTATAAATCCGACGCCTATCGCAGCCGCGTGGTGCGTGAGCCTCGCAAAGTTTTGGCTGAATTTGGCGTCGACGTGCCGGAAGCCAAGAAAGTGCGGGTTTGGGATTCCACGGCCGAAATTCGTTATCTTGTTGTGCCAGAACGTCCGGAAGGCACCGAAGGCATGAGTGAGGCACAGCTAGAGGCCCTCGTGGGGCGCGATTCCATGATTGGCACCGCCCTTGCCAAACGGCCCGCACCATGAGCCGCGTGCATGACATGGGCGGACGCTACGGGGATGGCCCGGTCGACCCGAGCGATAATGCCGTTTTCGCCAAAGACTGGCACGCCCGCGCCTTGGCTCTGACCCTTGCTGCGGGTGCCTTGGGACAATGGAATATCGATGTCTCGCGCCACGCCCGAGAAACGTTAAGCCCCAAAGATTATAGTCGATTTACCTATTACGAAAAGTGGCTGGCAGGGTTGGCGGATATGTTGGTCAATCTTGGCATAGTCACCAAGGACGAGCTACGCGCAGGTCACGGGACAGGTATCTCTGATTTGGCCGAGCGCGTCCTAAAGGCCGACGCCGTGGCTGGTGTTCTGGCCAAAGGCAGCCCGTATCAACGCAGTGACGCAAGTGAAGCCGCATTCAAACCCGGTGATCGCGTGCGCACCCGACGCCCGGCCCACAATGTCATGACGACGGGGGGGCACACACGGCTGCCGTCTTATGCGTCGGGGATGATGGGCGAAATTGTGTTGCGCCATGGCGCACATGTCTTGCCAGATGCCAATGCTCACGGCGGCGGCGAAACGCCCGAGCACCTCTATGCCGTCGCAATTTCAGCAGATGAGCTTTGGGGAGGTGAGGCCACGTCTAGCGATGAAGTCATTTTGGACCTTTGGCAAAGCTATCTGGAGCCCGCATGAGCAAACCTGATCCCGTATTTGAAGCCCCGTGGCACGCGCAACTTTTTGCGCTGACGATACACCTAAATGAAAAGGGCGTGTTCAATTGGCCAGACTGGACCGTGGCCTTTGGTGCGACCTTGGCAGACCATCGCTTGTCCAGTGATCTGAATGGTGGGGATGATTACTTCTCCGCATGGCTGGCGACTTTGGAACGGTTGCTAAACGCCAATCAAATGGCCTCGGGCGAGGCGGTCGAGACGATGCGCCGCGCGTGGGAGCAGGCCTATTTGTCGACGCCGCATGGGGCCCCGGTCAAACTGGCCACATAGTTGGGACATCGTAGGTTTTTGGCACTAAAGTTGGCAATGACCAATTTGTACAAAACGGTCATTTGGGTATGTCACCCGTCAATTGTCGACATTGTCCATGTCGACCTGCCCCGACAGCATTTGGCGCACAATGGACCATCCCAATCCGATCCCCAGCACGATCGCCAACGCCAAAATAGCGATCCAAGTGTTCAGGCTTTGGTTCTCCAGACTCAGCGTATTCCAGTCATACAAAACCCAGACCAATGCCGCGACAACCGACAGCACCAAGAACATGCCAAAGCCACCAATAGATCGCAACATCGCGCGCAAATAGATGATGTAACCAATCAAAAGCAACAGCCCAAGAAGAACCGCCAGCGGTTGCTCCTCGATGTAATTGTCCATGCTCCAGCGGACATAATTCCACTGAGTAGGGTTGTAGGTGAGGGCCAATAGTAAAAACGCGAAAACCCAACGCAGCAACAAACCCATGTATCCCTCGTACTCTTTTGCTCCGGTTTGCGAGAAAATTGGCCTTCTGTCCAGTGTTGAGGTGCATTTGCGGTTTCACGTCGCAGCCAACATCGCTACAAGGGCGCGGGTTTGACCTCTTAAAAGGATGAGTTATGGCAAACGTCGTCGTCGTCGGCGCCCAATGGGGCGATGAAGGTAAAGGCAAGATTGTTGACTGGTTGAGCGAGCGCGCGGATGTGATCGCCCGTTTCCAGGGTGGTCATAACGCAGGCCACACGCTTGTGATCGACGGTAAGGTCTACAAACTGCATGCGCTGCCTTCGGGTGTGGTGCGTGGTGGCAAGCTGTCTGTCATTGGCAACGGCGTTGTGCTGGACCCATGGCACCTGATGAACGAGATCGAAACCGTTCGTGCGCAAGGTGTTGATATTTCACCTGAAACACTGATGATTGCGGAAAATACACCGCTGATTTTGCCGATCCACGGAGAGCTGGATCGCGCCCGCGAAGAGGCCGCCTCTAAGGGCACGAAAATTGGCACCACAGGTCGCGGCATTGGCCCGTGCTACGAAGACAAAGTCGGCCGTCGCGCGATCCGTGTAGCTGATTTAGCGGACCCTGCCACGCTCGAAGCCCGCGTAGATCGTGCGTTGCAACACCATGATCCGCTGCGCAAAGGTCTTGGCATCGAAGCGATTGATCGCGATGCACTGGTCGAGCAACTGAAGGAAATCTCTGCACAGATTCTGCCTTTTGCGGCACCTGTGTGGAAAGTGCTGAACGAAAAGCGCAAAGCCGGCAAACGAATCCTGTTTGAAGGGGCGCAAGGCGCGCTTTTGGATATCGACTTTGGGACTTATCCGTTTGTAACCTCGTCAAACGTGATCGCAGGCCAAGCCGCCACAGGCGTTGGCATTGGCCCGAACTCGATCGATTTTGTTCTGGGGATCGTCAAAGCCTACACCACACGTGTCGGCGAGGGACCGTTCCCAACTGAGTTGGAAGATGCTGATGGACAGCGTCTTGGTGAGCGGGGCCACGAGTTTGGCACCACCACTGGCCGCAAACGCCGTTGTGGCTGGTTCGATGCCGCTTTGTTGCGCCAAACCTGCGCGACCTCCGGTGTCAGCGGCATTGCTTTGACCAAACTGGATGTTCTAGATGGATTTGAGACCCTGAAAATCTGCGTGGGCTATGATCTGGACGGTGAACGCCTAGATTACTTGCCATTTGCAGCTGATCAACAGACACGCTGCACACCGATATATGAGGAAATTCCGGGCTGGAGTGAATCCACGGAAGGCGCGCGCAGTTGGGCTGATTTGCCAGCGAACGCCATCAAATATGTACGTCGCGTGGAAGAGCTGATCGATTGCCCCGTGGCTTTGGTGTCAACATCGCCGGAACGTGACGACACCATCCTCGTGACCGACCCATTTGCGGACTAAGGAGGCATCATGGCCCTGTCTTACAAAGCCCGTCGGCGCTGGGCGCTGGTTGTTCTTCTGGTCGGATTGCCGATCTATATCGTTGCGGCCATTGTATTGGTGAGCCTGCTAGAACGTCCCGGATTTCTGATGGAATTTGCGATTTATGTCGGGCTCGGGATTGTATGGGTCTTGCCGTTCAAAGGGCTCTTCAAAGGGATAGGACAGCCGGACCCGGATGATCCAAACCAAGACATCCCAAAGTAAACATTTTAAAGGCGTGCTCTCATCGAGCGCGCCTTTTTGTTAGAAGGCATACCCATGACATCGCGCAAAGCTCTGGTTCTTGGTGGCTCTGGCTTTATAGGCAAAGCGTGTTTGACCGCACTGGCCACTCAAGGGTTTGACGTCACTGGCGTCAGCCGATCATGCCATGCAGGCAGTCCTTTTCCGTGGGTACAGGCCGACATCAGTACGCTTGCCCATTCCGAGTGGGGCGACCTGCTTTGGTGATCGACCCCGAAGCCTATTGTAGAACGGCTCTCTTGCGTGTGCACACGGGTTTCCCCGTGATAGAATGGCGCATGTTTGAGGACGCGCAAACTCAGACAAAAAGCCTTGGAGATGTGAAATATGCGGTGGTTTTGGTCGCAACCGCTAAGGCTTCGTCTGGAACTGTTGCGGCTTTTAGGCAATGCAAAAAGAAAAGGGCCGCTTGATAGCGGCCCGATCCAAGAATGATTTTGTGCGAGAGCGAAGGGCTTAGCCCGTTGCGCGATCCTCTGGTTTGAAACCAATCTCGTCAGATGCAGTGAAACGACCACCAGACACCTTCTCGATCTTGTTTTCGCGCAACAGCTGACCAAAGCCTCGCAGGCTGTCTTCACGTGTGAATTCTTCCACGTCCATGCTCGAAACCATGCGCATGACCATCGGACGCGAAAACACGTTGTGACCTTCGACATACGTCAGATAGGCCGCAGCGGCTTCCAGAACTTCGTGCAATTGGTTGGCGCCAACGCTTTCAGCAAACTCTGAGAAGCTGCTGGCATCGGTATCACCCAAAGCTTTGCGATCTGTCTGAGCATCGCGTTCAACCAGCGCGTCGCGGTCGAGTTGATCCACACCGGCAACCCGGCGCGGACGCACAGGAACGCGCGGGGCTTCCGTTGCAGGGGCCGGAGCTTCTTCTTGTGGTGTGTCGATACGTTGCTCGGCCACCAGCTTCAAAGGCGCTGGATCGCGTGGCTTGTCATCTTGTGATTTTTCAGCCGAGCTCGGACGTTCGGTTGAAGGTACGGGGCGAACAACGCTGGCCAGATCGTCGCGATAGACTTCAGCTGCATCACGCGTGTCATCTGTGACACCAGCATTCTTTTCAGCTTTGGTTGCTGCAACCGCTGCACGAAGATGTGCAATCGCTTGACGGCGACGTGAGCCGCCCGGCTCATCCAGCTGGTTTTGAGCCTCGCCCAACAAACGGGACATATCGGCATCTGTCTGAGAGGACACATCGGTCAGATGATGACCACGAACAGGGCGATCGTCTTCTGGCGCGTCTTCAAAGTCTGCGCCGATGGCCTCAACAGGTTCATCGTCTAGGTCTGTATCGCTGACTTCCGCTTCAACTTCTGCCAGTTCGGCAAGCAATTCGGCCTCTTCTTCGTCTGAAAGGCTGCTTTCGGAATTGTCAGAAAGCTCAGCTTCGTCTTGGTCGTCCTCGTCATCTTCGACTGGTACGGCCTCAAGCAAACCAGTGTCGACAGCGGATTCAAAATCAGATTTTTTCATCCGAACAACACGGGCGCGAATAGGTCGCGCTGGTTCTTCAGTCGCTTCAACTTCGACGTCTTCTGCAACATCTCCTTCGGCGGGCGCATCTTCTGCCTTTGCAGCAGCTGCCATTTGACCGTCGAGTGAAAGAACGGACGCGGTCTCTGCCACGGGTTCGTCCAACAGGTTATCCGCGTGCTCGTCTTCGATGAAATCGTCTTCATCAGGTTGATCTGCGGATTTTGAAACCACAGCGCGGATGCGTTGTAGTTTGGCGGCTATGCTGTCGTCGTCAGCAACCACTTTGACAGGCTCAATTGTTTCAACGATTTCGGCAATGGGAGCTTCGTCTTCGACATGTTCTTCAAGCTCAGCGACATCCTCGGCTTCAACCTCAACAGGCTCCACTTCGGTGGCTTCTACCAGATCGACTTCTTCGACCGGGCTTGTGTCAGCGTCAAGAATGTCTGCGATCATCGCATCTTCTTGAACGTCTTCAATTTCCGCAGTCTCAACTTCATCGGCTTCTTCGGCAACAACGTCTTCTTCTACACGAGAGATCATGGCCGCAAGAACATCACCGTCTTCGGTTTCTTCTTCGGCATTGCCCTCGACATCGTCTGTTGCGATCTCTTCGATGTCTTGAACTTCCGCGACTTCAATCTCAAGCGGGGCCTCATCAACATCGGTGTCTTCTTGGATGTCTTCCGCGTCGACTGAAATTGCCTCTAGCACCGAGTCCGTCACATCGATCACTTCAGGCTCGTCCTCGGGTTCTTCGATGGCCACGACGTCGCTGACAGTTTCCAACTCTTCTGCAGGGCGCGCGATTTCCGCAACTTCGATAACTGGTGCGACAACAACAGGTGACACGTCCTCTTTGGACACCTCAGCTGGCATCTCAGCGACAACCTCTTGTGGGGCGTCTGGAATGTCTTGGGAAACCTCAGCGGCCACAGCCGGAGATTTTGCACTCAAGACGATAGCGCCATGTTCGGTACGGGCCTGCACACGACGTTCAATTTCATGCTCGGCAATGCGTGCCAGCATTTCTGCGTCCGGTGTGGGCGGTTCTGCTCCAAAGTAGCGATCGTCTGCGGCTAAATCGCGAAAATACTCTGCGATGGCTTTCATTGTGTCAAAGGATTCGTCGAATCCCTCCAATGTGCAGGAGAACGTCCCGTAGGAGACTGTTAAAACTTCATTATTCGTAACCATTATTCCAGGTCCTTTGCACTGCTCGATCTAGTGTTTACCACGAGAGACAAGACGAAAGCTGACCGATTCTGTGAAAGTCAGCGTATCATTTTGCGGCGAGAATGTGGCAATTATTCCTTCTGGTTGAGTAAACGAGGTAAAAAGCAGTGATTGTTCACGAAATGGAACCAATAGCCTTGATTGGCGGTGGGACCCTCAACACTGGGGATTTCGACGCGTGTCTTGCATTAACCTCTTACGTCGTTGCGGCGGACGGGGGCGCGGCGGTTTGCGTTAACCATGATGTTATTCCGAATGCTGTGATTGGAGACATGGATTCGGTGGATGAAGAAACTCTGAGCAGACTTCCGCCCGAGCGCATCCACCGCGTTTTGGAACAAGACAGCACCGACTTTGACAAAGCCTTGCGCAACATCTCAGCGCCTTTGATTATCGGAGCTGGATTCACAGGTGGTCGGATGGATCACGAGCTGGCGTGTTTTAATGCCATGCTGCGTCATGCGGATCGGCGCTGCATTCTTGTTGGGGAATGCGACATTGTTTTTCTGGCGCCGCCGACACTCACCATGCCGCTTGTCGCTGGAACCCGTGTCTCGTTGTTTCCTCTCAGTCGGGTTGCTGGCCATTCGCAAGGCTTACGCTGGCCGATTGGTGGGCTGGATTTCCGACCCGATGGCAAGATCGGTACATCAAATGAAGCCGTGGGGCCTGTCACGCTAGACTGGGACAGGGCAGGAATGTTGGTCATCTTGCCTCGGGACTGTCTTGAGGGTGCCGTTAAGGCACTTGTGGCGCAACCCGGCTCATGGTCCGCTCACTAAGCACGACGTAAAGTCCTGCGGCGACGGTGATGATGATGCCAACGGCCGCAAGCCCGTTGGGCAGGTCTGAGAACAGAAACCAGCCAATGAGTGTTGCAAAAGGAATTTCGAGGTATTGCATCGGCGCCAAAGTTGCAGAGGGTGCATAACGCAAAGACCAGGTCATCAACAGATGGGCAAACGTGCCAAAGACGCCAACGAACAACAACAGCGATGTGGTCTGGGGGGGCGTTGCGATGACCTGCAATTCAACCCATCCCAGCGGGGCACCGATTGCAAAAACAGGCACCAGCAAAATCGTTGCCATTGTTCCACTGACAGCCTGAAGGCTAAGTGGATCAACATCTTTGGCAATCTGGCGCGTGATCATCATGAACAATGAAAACACGATTGCGACGAGCAATGGCAAAAGCGCTGGCAGGCCAACTTCGGCAAAGCTGGGTTGGATCACCAGAAGCGTACCCACGAAGCCAACAGCACAAGCCACAATGCGGCGGCGGCCCACCTCTTCGTTTAAGACCGTCTTTCCGAGCAACATGATGATAAACGGCATCACAAACGCAATCGCGATGGCATCCGCCAAAGGAAGAAAGCGCAAAGACAGGTACATGGCGCCAATGCCGATCATGTGCAGCACGGTGCGTAAAAATGTCAGATACGCCACACGCTTGCGCATCCTCCACGGACGTTTTGTGAGCAATACCATCGGAACCAAGATCAGGGCTTGAACGGCAAAGCGTACCAGCAACATTTGCCCCAGAGGCACACTTTGGCCAAGGATTTTGGCCAACGCATCGCCAAACGGTGCGAAAACACAAAAGCCCAGCATGAGCATGACACCGAGAAGGGGGCGATCCTGACACATTCCGCGACGCTAGGCTGGAACAGGCTTGGGTTCAATTGCCCAGTTATTTTTGTCATGAGGGGAGGCAAACAAAAAAAACGGGCCAACCAAAGGGTTGACCCGCGGAACTTTTTTGGCGCTGTCCCCCCTCTGCAAGCGCTTGAAAGAGAGGGGACAGGCGATCTGGCTTTAGATGGCCAGATATTCGGCACGCAGTTCTTCGTTGGCCAAAACCTCGGCGGCTGAGCCGTCAAAGACGATGCCACCCGTGTCGAGGATCACAGCACGGTCCGCCAGCTCGAGCGCACGAATGGCGTTTTGCTCGACAATAATGGTGGTGATGCCCTGTTCCTTGATGATGCGGAGGGTTTTCTCAATCTCGTCTACAATCACCGGAGCAAGACCCTCGTAAGGTTCATCCAGCAGCAGCACTTTGATGTCACGTGCAAGGGCGCGCGCGATGGCCAGCATTTGCTGTTCGCCACCAGATAGTGTCACGCCCTCTTGTTTACGACGTTCACCTAGGCGTGGAAACAGTTCGTACAAGCGTTGCAGTGACCAACCAATTGGCGGTGCAATTTGCGCCAGCTCCAGATTCTCTTCCACAGTGAGACCGGGAATAATGCAACGATCTTCGGGAACCAAACCGATACCTTCGGCTGCGGCCTCGTAGCTTTTCATCGTGTGCAAAGGCTTGTGATCCAACCAGATCTCGCCGTGGGTCACCTGAGGGTCATCC
>ERZ1046740.2703-NODE-2703-length-11223-cov-4.884223_pt1 | contig 11223 bp, 7 predicted proteins | sample MGYA00383093_ERZ1046740 | MGnify/ENA primary metagenome ERZ1046740 (study PRJEB29581, sample SAMEA5548363) | metagenome | biome: marine; feature: coastal; material: water | depth 25 m | study: Short-term variability in the microbial, nano- and picoplankton...
GCAAGGCTACCCCGATCAACACGAACACTGCGATAAACAATGTTTCAATCACGATTAGAGCGATGGCCTGCCCGCCGACGTCCAGAATGCGTCGAAGCGAGGTTTTCATGCCCACTGCGGCGATAGAGACCAACAAGGCCCATCGTGACAGGGAAGACATCGCATCGACTACAGCAGCTGGGATCAGGCCCATGGAATTCATCGTGGCGAAGATCAGAAAGCCGACGACAAACATAGGCAAAATCGGGGGGCGTTTGGCATCTTTGTCTTGATCAGTCGCATGGCGGCGCACAAGGATTGAAATTACCAGAACCACAGGGGCCAACATGGCGACGCGGATCAGTTTGACCAAGGTGGCAACTTCACCGGTTTCGTCAGAAACAGAAAAGCCTGCGCCGACAACTTGGGCCACGTCGTGGATGGTACCACCAAGAAAGACACCCGAAATTTCGTCATTGAATTTAAATATTTCGGTTAAAAGCGGGTAGACGATCATTGCGACTGTTGAAAGCACTGTGACTGAGAGAACCGTAAAAATCAGGTTGCGCTCAGAGTGTTCATTCTTTGGCAGAACGGCTGAAATTGCCATGGCCGCTGAGGCTCCACAAATCGCAACTGAGCCACCCGTCAGCAGGCCAAATCGCCAGCCACGGCCCAATAGGCGAGCACCTAGAAGACCAAAAAGGATAGTCAAGATCACGCCAGCAATAACCACGGCAATCAGATTTGCGCCAAGTCCAATCATCAACTCGACGCTGATCCGAGCTCCTAAAAGCGCAACACCCAATCGCAATACAGTGCGAGAAGTAAATTCGATACCCGGCTTGCAGACGCCTTCTTCGGCGAGAAAGTGAAATGCGATACCCAAAAGCAGGGCCATCAGCATTGCTGGAGCGCCATAGTGTTCAGACAGAAATTGTGCGGCAGCAGCCACAACGACGGACACCAGAAACCCTTGCCCGTTGTTGCGGACAAATTCGTTAAGACTGGCAATGGAATATTTGGATGCTGTCGCCTGCATGGGGCTAACCTTTGTAAGATTGCGCTCCCCCAGAGAGAGGAGAGAAACGAGGGGAGCGCAAGAGAACCGGGGCGTGACCGCCCCAGTGAGGAAGAGGTTTAAACTTAGGCGTTTGAACGCATGTCAGCTGCGTTGATGCCGGCGACAGAAACAGGTTTCTTCATCGCGTCGCGCCGGAAGGGCTCACCCAGTTCCTGATTGAGCAGGATTTCGATGAAAGTAGTCTTGCCCTCCTTCATCTGGCGGGTAACGGCCTTGTCCAGCTCGTCTGTTAGTTCTTCCATCGAGGTCACAGCGACGCCTTCGACGCCACATGCCCGGGCAATGCCAGCATAGCTAACTTCGGTGGACAATTCAGTGCCAACAAAGTTGTCGTCGAACCACAGCGTCGTGTTGCGCTTTTCAGCACCCCACTGATAGTTGCGGAAGATCACCATGGTGATTGCAGGCCAATCGTCACGTTGAACCGACACCATTTCGTTCATCGAGATGCCGAAGGCGCCGTCACCAGCAAAGCCCACAACAGGCGTATCTGGACATGCGATTTTGGCGCCACAGATTGCTGGGAAGCCATACCCACAGGGGCCAAACAGGCCCGGAGCCAGATATTTGCGGGTGTCATCAAAGGTCGGGTAGGCGTTGCCGATGGCACAGTTGTTGCCGATGTCTGACGAGATGATAGCATCTTTTGGCAGGGCCGACTGGATTGCGCGCCAAGCCATACGGGGGCTCATCTTTTGTGGTTCACGACCACGCGCACGTTCGTTCCATGTTGTACCCGGATCGTCGTCTTCGTGATCCATCGACGTCAGTTCCTGCGCCCATGCCGATTTGGTTGTTGCGATACGCTCTTTGCGCTCTTTGCGGCCTTCGTCACCTGCGGTGCCCGAAAGCTGAGCAAGAATGCCAGTGGCGACTTTCTTGGCGTCCCCAACGATACCGACGGAAACTGGTTTGGTCAGGCCAATGCGGTCAGGGTTGATGTCGACCTGAATGATTTTGGCATCCGCGGGCCAGTAATCGATGCCGTAACCGGGCAAAGTTGAGAATGGGTTCAAACGTGTACCCAAAGCCAGAACAACGTCAGCCTTAGAGATCAGCTCCATCGCGGCTTTGGAGCCATTATAGCCCAAAGGACCGGCAAACAATGGGTGCGACCCGGGGAACGCATCATTGTGTTGGTAGCCCACACAAACTGGCGCATCCAGACGTTCAGCCAAGGCTGTGGCGTCTTCGATTGCGTCGGCCAAAACCACACCAGCACCGTTCAGGATGACTGGGTTTTTCGCTTCGGACAACAGTTTGGCAGCTTCTGCAACAGCGTTTTCGCCGCCGGATGGGCGTTCGAATTCGACCATGGCAGGCAGTTCGATATCGATCACTTGGGTCCAGTAGTCACGCGGGATGTTGATCTGCGCCGGAGCACTTGCTCTTTTGGCTTGCAAGATAACGCGGTTCAGAACTTCGGCCATACGGGATGGATCGCGAACTTCTTCCTGATAGGCGACCATGTCTTCCAACAGGGCCATTTGTTCAACTTCTTGGAAGCCGCCCTGACCAATTGTTTTGTTGGCCGCTTGAGGGGTCACAACCAGCAAGGGTGTGTGGTTCCAGTAAGCTGTTTTGATAGGTGTGACGAGGCTCGTGATGCCGGGGCCGTTTTGGGCGACCATCATCGACATATTGCCTGAGGCGCGGGTGTAGCCGTCGGCCATCATACCGGCGTTGCATTCATGGGCGCAGTCAAAGAACTTGATACCGGCCGCTGGAAACAGATCGGAAATCGGCATCATTGCCGACCCGATAATCCCAAAGGCATTGTCAATGCCGTGCATTTGCAGCACTTTTAGAAAGGCTTCTTCAGTTGTCATCTTCATGGCTGGAATCTCCAAAAAAAACCCAATGAGTTGGGCAGGTTAAGGGAACGCATAGGCGCGTAGAGTAAATGAGGTAGGGCCACCGAGGTGGGGTCGTTAAGTCCACATTGCTGTGAAGGGTCAAATGGCGTGGGCGCGATCCTCGATTATTAGGTCACTGGCCTTTTCGCCAATCATGATTGCTGGGGCATTTGTGTTGCCACTGACGATCTCGGGCATAATTGCGCAATCTGCGACGCGCAGGCCACGAATCCCGTGTACCCGAAGCCGCGAGTCAATCACTGTATTTGGGCCTTGTCCCATTTTGCAGGTGCCCGTGGGGTGGTAGATCGAAGAAGAGTTGCTTCGCGCCCAATCCAACGTGCCGTCATAGTCGTTGATATCCAGCTCCTTGGACGGGCGGAACTCTTCCGAGATCTTCGAATCCAAAGGGGCATGGCGTGCGATCGTGCGAGCGATTTTGACACCTTCGACGATAGTACGGCAATCCAGTTCTTCGGATAGGTAATTTGGATGAATTTTGATCTTGTCACGGGGATCGGCGCTAGCAATTCGCAGTTCGCCACGGCTTTCGGGACGTAGCTGGCATACCGACATCGTAAAGGCAGAATATGGGTGAACGCCTTCGCCGGGAGAATCGGCAGACCAAGGTTGTACATGGAATTGAATATCCGGAGTTTCCGCATGAGGGCCAGTTTTCATAAAACCAACCGCAAGGCTGGCGGCCATTGTCATCGGCCCAGCCCGAAACATTGCGTACTTTGCTGCGATCTTAGCTTGGTTGAAAAGGCTTCGAACTTCGTCGTTGAGAGTGGGTTCGTTGCACTTGAACACCAACCGGGCCTGCAAATGATCTTGCATGTTTTTGCCGACAGCGGGCAAATCAGCGATCACATCAATTCCGTGTTCCTTAAGCTGCTCAGCCTCGCCAATACCAGACATCATTAGGATTTGAGGCGAACCAAGCGCACCAGAGGACAACACCACTTCACGCGCGCAGTTGACGATTTGTTCGTTGCCAGAACCATCCAAATAGGCAACGCCAGTGGCACGACCGTCTTCAATGACCACACGTTTGACCAAAGCTTTAGTGATAATCTCAAGGTTGGGGCGTTTGCGGGCGGGATTGAGAAAGGCAACCGCAGAGCTGCAACGGCGACCGTTGCGTGTGGTTAGTTGGAAATATCCCACACCTTCTTGTTCTGCGCCGTTGTAATCGGGATTGAACGGATAGCCTGCGGCCTGAGCTGCCGCGACCCAAGCGTCACAGATCGGGCGTTGCAATCGCATGTTGGACACAGAAAGCTCGCCCTCTGTGCCGTGAAAGTCGTCTGCGCCACGCTCTTGTTGCTCAGAGCGTTTGAATAGTGGCAATACATCGTCCCAGCCCCAGCCTTCGTTGCCCATCTGGCGCCAGCGATCATAATCCGCTTTGTGACCACGCACATATAGAAGGCCATTCAATGAAGACGACCCACCCAGTACTTTGCCGCGTGGCCAGTCAATGGCGCGACCGTTCAGCCCGGGATCGGGTTCTGTGCGATAGCACCAATCCACAGATGGATTGTGCATCGTCTTGAAATAACCAACGGGCACGTGGATCCAAGGGTTCCAATCTCGTGGTCCTGCCTCAAGGAGGATCACCTTAACTGTCGGGTCTTTGCTCAGGCGATTCGCTAAAACACATCCGGCAGAGCCACCACCTACAACAATGTAATCGGCTTGTTTTGTCTGCATAATTTGGACCCCCGAGAGTTCATTTTTGATTTAGATCAAGTTTTCCTTGCGTCACCATCACTAATTGATTAAAAATGATACCACAAGTCTCAATAATCGAAAATAATCTTAAACAGGGAGAAGCTAACATGAGTGTACAAAATAAATTGAAGAACATCTCACGCCGAGATTTGTTCAAAGTCGCAGGTCGATATGGCATGAGCTCGACGTTGCTGGCCGCAGGGTCATTTGGTGGTGCTATGAGCCTTGCCAACCTCGCGACGGCCGCGGAATCGTCTTACGACAAACGTTTCGCGAAAGAGCCCAAGTTTACGTTCAAGTTTGGCGCGTCCGGCTTTAACGAGCGCAACTTGCTGATCGAACGTGCAGGTTGTCTTGAGTTTGCTCGCGATTTGGAAAGTCGTACAGACGGTGAAATCCGGGTCGAATTCATTGGCGACAACCAGATTTGTGGCCAAACATCTTGCGTTGAAAAAACCCAACAAGGCATCGTAGATATCTATGCGGCGTCAACACAGAACTCAGCTGGTGGTGCGCCTTACCTAAACGTGCTCGACTATGCCTACATGTTCCCGGGTCGTGCCGCGCAGTACCACTTCCTATACTCACCTGAATCGCAAAAACTGCTGCGTGATCCCTATGAGAAACGTCACGGTCTGAAGTTCTTGTTCAGCCATTGCGAACTTCGCGGTATCCAAATGGGTCTTAAATGGCAAGACGCGCCGACAGTCACCAAACTGGAAGAGATGTTTGGTACGAAGAACCGCGTTACAGGTACACAGTTGGGTCGCATCGCGATGAAAGCTTTGAATTTGAACCCAGTTCCAGTTGCTTGGGAAGAAACACTTGATGGCCTGAAACAAGGCTTGATTGATGGTGCGGAAACATGGGCGTCTGCGGTTGCATACGCAAACATGTCGCCAGTTGTGTCTCAGTCCATTGATCTGAAATTCTTCTGCGGTACGGAGCACACTGCGATGTCTGCATCAGCATTCGACAGCCTAGGCGGCGAATTGCAGGACGCGGTTATGGAATCTTCCTACCTTGCTCAGGTTCACGTTCAGGCGGCAAACGAAGCGGCATTGGTCAACACTGTTGGTGCGGCCAATCCACAAGGTCCCAACACGATCTTTGCTAAGAACAACGTTCGTGTTGCAACACTTGCTGACGACCAGATCAAAATGGCCGAAGAAATGTGTTCACCTGAATTCCAACCGCAGTTGTGGGAAGACTGGCGTGAACGTCTTAACGGATGGTCCGGCGGTCACGACACGTATCAGGAAATCTACGACATTGCGCGTCAGATTCCAAAAGATACGCTGGCAGAGAACGTGGAACCACGTCGCTGGTGGAAAGCCTAATCCACTTAAGACTGGACGAAGCGATTGGGGGTCGGCTTTCTTTGGGGGCCGACCCTTTCCAGCGCACCGTCAGGAGAGCGGTGTAAGAGAAGTATAAGAGGGAGATACTTTGATGTCGATTTGGAGCGAAGCGGGCGCAGTTATTCCTGCCATCTTTTCGGGACAGGCCTGGGAAATGAAGGACGCGTTCTACGCAGATGGAATGTGGCTTTTCTGTTTCTTTTTCACCTTTGTGGGTGGCGTAGTGGCCAATCAATTCTTTAAGCGAATTCCATTCATGGACCGGCATTTAGAACGTGGAATCGCTGTTGTAACTTATCTGATGATTGCCGCCATCATATTTTGGGGCGTCATCGACCGGTTTATCTTTGCAAGCCAATGGTCAGGCTCGACAACGGTGCCACCGTTTCTGTTCATGATAATGGCTTGGTTTGGATGTTCGTATAACGTCAAGCTTCGCACCCACCTCAGCTTTAGCGAATTCCGCTCCAAAATGCGACCCGCCAACCAGATGGCCACGCTTACTCTGGATGCGATTTTGTGGTTTGGGTTTTGCTGGATTGCGATCACGACATCAATGCGGTTTACGGCCTATTCGGCCGACAACTTTCAATTGGTAGACGGCGTGGACGACACCATGAAATGGTGGTTCTACATCACGGTCCCAATTGCGTTTACACTTATGTCCGGCCGCGTCGTCGGCAATTGGCTTGATGACTGGAAAAACTACAAATCCGGCAATCAAATCATCCAACAAAGCGTAATCGGGGGGGACGTGTGATGTCAGACGGAACATGGGTAGGACTCATTTCATTGGGCGTGACGGTATTCTTCATGCTTGGCACACCAGTTTTGCTGGTCATCTTTTACTGGGTCATTGGCTGTAGTTTTGTCATTGGTCTACCGCTGGACAACACCGGCAACGAGCTAATGAACGTCTTTAACAAGGGCTTTGCGCTTCTGGCGATGCCACTGTTTATTCTAACGGGCGACTTGATCAACCAATCTGGTATCGCACGACGGCTATCTGATTTTGCCTATTCCTGCCTTGGCTGGTTGCGCGGTGGTTTGGCGATGGCGTCGATTGCGGCCTGCGGTCTCTTTGCGGCGATCTCGGGCTCTAACTCAGCAACGACAGCGACGATCGGTTCGATGTTGCACCCTGAAATGGTCAAAGGTGGCTATGACGAACGGTTCTCGGCGGCGACAGCCGCCGCAGGTGGTACGGTTGGTATTATTATCCCACCTTCGATCATCTTCATCGTTTATGGCTTCTTGATGAACCTGCCGATTTCGGAACTGTTCATTGCGGGTATCGTGCCCGGCAGCTTGATGGTTCTCGGTATGATGACCGCAGCCTTTATCATCTGTTACGTCAACAAATGGGGTTTCCTGATTACGCTTAGCCCTTGGCGTGTGCTCAAGACTGCAGTTGGCGCATGGCTTGGCTTCTTTGCCATCGGTCTAGTTCTTTGGGGCATTTACACTGGTAAGTTCTCTCCAACTGAAGCTGCTGGTGTGACAGTTGGTTTCTGTATCATTGTCGGATTGATTTCTTATCCGTTGAACAAAATTATGGGTAGCGACGTAAATCAGCCGGTGACTGAGAAGAGCTTGATTTCCATGTTCGTAGTGGAAGGGTTCACTCTGCCCAGCATTCCAACCATCGTGTCTCGCTCGGCGCAGATCACAGGTATTCTTGTACCACTGATTGCGGTGTCGGTTGCGATGCAACAGGTTCTGTCGTCACTTGGGGCCAAGGAAACCATTGGCGCTTTCGTAACGGGGATGGGCGGCTACTATGCTGTTCTGTTCACTTCGATGGCGATCGTGTTTGTCACAGGCATGATTCTTGAATCACTTCCAGTGACAATCATTCTGGCCCCAATTCTTGCGCCAATTGCCGTCTCCGTCGGTATTGACCCGATCCACTTTGCGGTGATCTTCCTTGTCGGTGCCTCGATTGGCTTTATTACGCCACCTTACGGGTTGAACTTATACGTGGCCTCGGGTGTGACGGGCGTGCCGTACTTCCGGCTGCTTCGGTATGCGACGATGTATCTGGCATCTCTGCTGTTTGTGTGGTTCTGCGTGGCGCTCATTCCGTCACTCAGCAAGACACTGCTCCCCGGAGGCGGGCTTTATAATCTGCTTTCAGGCGGTGGCGGCTAAAAAACTACAACCTTGCGCGAGTCATCTTGCGCAAGGTTCGTTTCGTGGGCTGGTCGTAAACTTTAAGTTCGAATTGTCCCGCCAAAGAAAAGGCTCTCAGCCGTCGGTTCTTCCAGCAGAGGAAACCAAGGCCAAGTACCTTTTAACAAGATGTCGTGACACTTTATCGTGTTTTTTAGCGGTTATCTGGATAGAGATCATTGTCGCACTTGTACCTGCGCTCTCGACGATACTGATCCTGTCAGTGTAAGAAGAGCAAACGCAGCTTAAACTTGAGGCAAGCATGGCAGACGAAAACGGCACAGAAGGCGCCATTCCAACAAATCTTCGTTTGTTGCTCGTCCTTGAGGCGATGGCCCAAGCCGGAGTTCCGGTGACGCCGACAGAAGTGAACCAAAAGCTTGGCTTACCCAAGCCAACCATTCACCGCTTGTTTGCCACACTGGAAAACGAGGGCTTTATTCAGCGCGAAATAGATGGCCGGGGGTACTCTCCCGGCCTTCGTTTGCGCAAAATGTCTGCGGGAATATTATCTTCTTTGCGTATTCGGACCGCAAGAATAGCCATTCTTAACAAGCTTGCAGATGAAATTGGTGAAACCTGCAACATCGCTTTGCCAGATCGAGATGCAATGATCTACCTCGACCGGGTCGAGACGAAGTGGCCCTTACGCATTCAAATGCCTGTCGGCACTCGGGTGCCATTCTATTGCACGGCTAGTGGCAAAATGTATCTTAGCAGCCTCGATCAGCGGCACCTAAGAAACTACGCGGCGTCAACGAAACTAGAGGCCAGAACCGGAACTACTATAACGTCGCCGGATGCCCTGATTGATCAGGTAAAAGAAATACGAGAGCTGGGATATGCGGCTGACAACAGCGAGTTCATGGAAGGTATGATCGCAATTGCTGTGCCTATCGTAGAATCAAACGGGCGTTTGGTGTCGACATTGTCCATTCACGCGCCCGATCAACGCTTGTCGGTAAGCGCCGCTACCGAGCATGTTCCTATGCTCAAGGCCGCAGCGGCGCAACTTTCCGCACTGTTGTCGGAAACTGGTTCCGAAATCTAATCCAAATTGAAGCGACAACGCCAGCTACCTTTAGCCGCCGCTGCCGTTTGCTTGGTTTTTATCGTGCTTTTACCGCATCAATAGATGCTTCAAGAATGTCCATTGCTTCGGCAAAAACCTCGTCTTGAATGGTGATTGGCGCTAGGAAGCGGATCACGTTGCCGAAAACTCCACATGTCAGCAATACAAGGCCGCGGGTTAGAGCTTCAGCGCGAACAGCATTGGCCATGTCAGGGTTGGGCGCACTGCCGTCAGCGGTGTTCAATTCGGCGGCAATCATGAAGCCGGGGCCACGTACATCAACAATTTCAGGAGTGCGTTCGCGGATCGATTCAAGTCGTTGCTTCAAACGTGAACCCAGCTCATTGGCGCGGTTGCACAGATCTTCTTCTTCGATCACATCCAGCACAGCATTGGCAGCCGCAATGCCCAAAGGATTGCCACCATATGTACCACCCAGCCCACCAGGGGCTGCGGCATCCATCAGATCTTTGCGACCCGTAACAGCTGCCAGTGGCAGACCGCCGGCAAGACCTTTGGCCATTGTGGTGATGTCGGCAGAAACGTCATAACCGTCCATGGCGAACAAGTTGCCTGTGCGTGCGAACCCAGTTTGCACTTCGTCGGCGACCAACACGATACCATGTTCGTCACACAAAGCACGCAAGCCGCGCATCAATTCAGCAGGGGCTGGGTAAAATCCACCTTCGCCCTGAACAGGTTCAATGATGATCGCGGCGACACGTTCAGGGTCGAGGTCGGCCTTGAACAATTTGGTCAGTGCCCCCAGCGCATCACCAACAGATGTGCCATGCAGTTCAACTGGAAATGGCACGTGGTAGACGTCGGGCATCATTGCGCCAAAGCCTTTTTTGTAAGGCATGACTTTGCCAGTCAATGACATGCCCATAAAAGTACGCCCATGAAAGCCACCACCAAAAGCTATTACGGCCGAGCGGTCTGTGGCTGCGCGCGCGACTTTGATCGCATTCTCAACCGCTTCTGCACCAGTGGTGACAAAGATCGTCTTTTTCTCAAAGTCGCCGGGCACGACGTCATTCAAGCGTTCGGCAAGGCGGATGTAGTTTTCGTAAGGCATGACTTGATGGCAGGTATGGGTAAAGCTTGCGACCTGTTTCTGCACAGCTCCCATGACTTTGGGGTGACAATGGCCAGTGTTAACCACGGCGATGCCAGCAGCGAAGTCAATATAGCGATTGCCTTCGACATCCCAGACTTCTGAGTTCAGCGCGCGTTCTGCATACACTTGAGTTTGTACACCTACGCCTTGGGCAACGGCAGCGTCGCGGCGTTTCGAAATTTCTGCGTTCGACATGACATGTCCTTTCGACATTGGTGGACTAAGGGAATCCAAATCTTTGACCAATGCGAATTTAACGAGTTTCGAAAAGTCGCAAAAGACTGTTTCTTGGTGCATTTAAGATATTGAATTTATTGAAGTGGTTTTGAAATCGTTGAAAATACAAAACATGTTGAATGGCGCCAAAATGATTTACAGCCGGGGCAAGTCAAAACATTCCTAGTTAAACGCTCCTATTGGGCGTGCCCGACAAAAGTCGTGGAACAGCAGCCTCGGAGGCCTGAAAACTCGCTTTGTCCTTCCAATCGCGCCACCCAGAGAGGATCAGCGACTGTGCGACGGCGCCGCGCAGTGTGATTCCGGGACCCAGAATGATAAAGACATCCGGCATCAACTCGCGCGCTGCTGTGCGAATGGCCGCGGTCAGGTCGTAAGGCTCAATAACTTGATGTCCCAATGTGTAATCGCGCAACGCAGTCTGGTCCGTCGAATGCGGGTGCCAGATGGCGCCGCGCCCGTCAATTAGGGGCAGGCGGGGTTGTTGGAATAGGTTTTGGGGAAGTGCTGTCCGACCCAGTGCTGCCACTGGACCTTGTAAAGTGGTGTGGAATCCCGCGTGGTTGGGTAAACGCATCGGAAACCGGTCACGTAGGCGTGGCATT
>ERZ1046740.2704-NODE-2704-length-11222-cov-5.917435_pt1 | contig 11222 bp, 13 predicted proteins | sample MGYA00383093_ERZ1046740 | MGnify/ENA primary metagenome ERZ1046740 (study PRJEB29581, sample SAMEA5548363) | metagenome | biome: marine; feature: coastal; material: water | depth 25 m | study: Short-term variability in the microbial, nano- and picoplankton...
GATTCGAACCCCCGACCCCCTGATTCGTAGTCAGGTACTCTATCCAGCTGAGCTACCAAAGCGCGGTGAGGTGGGATTTAGAGCGAGTTCGGGGGGTTTGCAAGAGCAAAAAAACCAATTTCTCAATTTTCCGCAACATCACCTCTAGGCAGACATATTTCAAAGGTCGTTCCAGTCTCATCACTTTGAGTAAGCATCAAACTGCCACCGTGTCCTCGCACCAGTTCTTGCGAAATTGCCAACCCCAAACCGGACCCGCCTTGGCGTGTGCCGCCTTGGAATGGGGTGAATAAGTGCTCCCGGGCTTTGGGCGGCAAGCCTGGCCCAGTATCCGCAACCGTTATAAACCAAGCATCTTCTTCATCGCGCGCCACAACGGCGATCTCACCGGATTTTTTGCTCGCAACGATCGCCTGACGTGCATTACGCACCAAGTTGGCAATCACCCGATACAATTGCTCTGGGTCAGCGCGTACCTTCAGGTTTTCCGGAATATCCTCGGCAAAACTGATGTCAAAGTCTTCAACAGCCAGCCGCTCGCTTTCAATGATAACCGAACCAACATCCGTCGTCACAACTTATGTCAGCTTTGGCGCGGGTTCTTCTGCTTTGCCAAACGCCAGCGTGCTTTCACATAGGTTCACCGCGCGGGTGATAGAATTGACCAGCTTTGGTGCCATACGTTTGACAGTTGGGTCATCACTCATCTCGATACGGTCCGTAAACAGCTGAGCCGAGGTCAGGATATTACGTAAATCGTGACTCACTTTGGCCACAGCACTACCAAGTTGGGCTAGATGCTCTTTCTGTTTCAAAGATGCGGTCAGCTCGATTTGAAGCGTTTGCAAGGCTTCTTCGGCCTCGCGCAATTCGGTCACCCCGGCGGAAGGTTGAATGATCCGACGTGCATCCTCTGGGGCTGCTGCATAGGACTTCATATAGCCTACCACGCCCCGAATAGGACGCACCAGTAGCCCACGCACAGCCACAAACAACATGGCTGCTGTGATCGCGGAGATAACCGCCGACAGCCACAAAATGTTCAAACCATAATCAATCATGGCTTTGCGCAAGCCTGTGGTCTGCATGGTCACTTCGATCAGCAGCCCAGCTTCACGCACGGGTGCGCCAATCACACGTATCACACGTTCTTCGCGGTCAAACAGCCGCATCACGGCATCGCCAATCAATTCAGTCGGCCCAGCATCCCGCATATCAAATGTTGCATCAATCGGTCGCGGCATCGGAGAAGAAAGGATTAGTTGCCGCATCTCATCACGTCGCAGGACGACATTAAAAACTTCGGCATTGCTCAGTAGTTCAGCTTCAAGATCTTCGTCGATCATATCATCGGCCAGTAACGCCAACGACGCGATCTGCGAACGCTCTAGCCGCGACAACAGATAGTCTTCTCGAAAACGCGCAATAGACGGCACAAAAATCAACACTTCCGCCAGCATCACAAAGATGATGGTCAAAATCAGAAACCTGCCTGAAAGCGATCTCACCATACCTGTCCTATTTCGCTCCCTTATGGCATCCAGCGCTGCACCAGCCGAACAGCCTTTTTCACCCTAGGGCTATCAAACAATCTAGGTGAGAAATAGGCCCCTGCCGCGCGTTTGCCAATTTCACCCACTGTTGGATAGGGCGAAACCATCGCCGCAACCTGAGACATTTTCAGTCTGTTGGCCAACACAAGCGCCCACATGTTGATGTGTTCACCCGCCTGATGACCCGCAATCGACACACCCACTGGGCGGCCTTTGACCACCATAACCTTGATCAGACCACGCGCTTTGCGCTCTGCAATAAGGCGATCATTGTGGTGCAGGTCAAAGCGCACCACCTCAAGTTTTTTACCATGTGTTTCTTGCGCTTCAGCTTCGGTCAGGCCCACCTGCGCCAACTCAGGGTCGGTAAAGGTCGCATGCGGAATGTGATCGGTGCGCTGCTTTGCGGGAAGCCCAAACAAGGCAGATCGTATGATGACACCGGCGTGATAGCCTGCCACATGAGTAAATTGCTTGCCCCCTGTCACATCACCGATCGCATAGACCCGTCGGTTTGAGGTCTTCAGGCTGTCGTCCACAGTGATACCTGTGCGGTGAGTCTCGATCCTGGCGACGCTAAGGTTCAATCGGTCCGTATTGGCCTTGCGCCCCACTGCCATCAAAAGATGCGACCCCGAAAAGCTACGCCCGTATTGGGTTTCGATCGTGATTTGACCACCCTGCTCGCTGATCTGTGCCGCCAACGCGTCTTCGGCAATTTCAACACCCTCATTTCGTAATGTCTCTAACACAAAGGTCGCCATCTCGGGGTCATCCCGGCCCAGCGCTTTGGCGCCTTCAATCACAGTCACCTTACAGCCCAGCCTTACGTGCGCTTGCGCCATTTCCATTCCAATGGGCCCACCACCAACAATCAGCAGGTGTTCCGGCTTCTCGCGCAACGTGAACAAAGTTTCATTGGTCAGATACGGCACATTTTCTAAGCCCGGAATCGGGGGCACAAACGGACTGGACCCTGTGGCAATGACAATGCGGCGCGCGGAAATGACGTTTTCGCCAGCTTGAACTTCGGTCGGGCTAAGAAAACTGCCGTATTCGGAAATCACCCGCACGCCCATGCTCTCAAATCGCTCAACCGAGTCGTTCGGTTCAATTTGGGCAATCACGTCAGCAACATGATCTTTGACCGCGGCATAGTCTATCTGAGGAATGACATCAGCAATTCCGAAGGTCGCTGCGTGCGCTTGGGTGTGCGCAATCTTGGCGCTGGCCAGAAGCGCCTTTGAGGGCACGCATCCATAATTCAGGCAGTCACCACCCATTTTGTGGCCCTCTAGCAGAACCACATCAGCCCCCATCTGCACAGCCCCCGACGCGACAGACAGGCCGCCAGATCCTGCCCCAATCACCAAAAGGTCTGTTTTGATATTCGCCATCACAGGTCCCTTCCGCCGCGCAGGGCCTTCAGGATGACGGGTAAGATTGCAAGTGCGCAAAGCCCAAGAATCGGCAACAAGATATGCGGTTCAAAAATTACGCCAAGGTTCGGGGCTTCGCCGCGCTCGAACACTTCGCCCAATCCAGCACCCACCGAAGTATAGACCACAGCACCCGGAATGATGCCGACAAAGGTTGAGATTACGAATCGGCGCAGTGGTACACCGACAATAGCTGGGATCAAATTGGCCACAAAAAATGGCACCACGGGCACAAGTCGGATCAAAAACAGCATGGACCACTGATTCTCGTCGATCCCGTCTTTGATACGCTTAATACGCCCTTGCGAAGTATCCATCCGGGCTGACATACGATCCCCAAAGCCCCAACGTGCGGCCAAAAATATCAAGGTTGCCCCGATGGTCGCAGAGGACACGTTGACCAAAGAGCCGGCCATAGTCCCAAATAGGAAGCCGCCTGTTAGGGATGCCACCAACGCTCCTGGCAATGAAAACGCCACAATCGCTATGTAAACGATCATAAAAAACAAAACCGTCTGCGCGTAATGCGCGTCACGGAATGAAAGCAGAGCCTCTCGGTTATCCCGTAGTGCCTCATAACTTAGCACGTCCCCCAAGGTAGCAGCCCCTACACCAGCTACGACGAGAATCGCCGCAAATGGCAAAAGGCGTCCCCATCCAGTTTTGCCCATATCAGTCATGTCGCTCATCTTGTTTTCGTCCAGTTGTGTCCCGTTCAACATGAAACAGCCTGAAAAGAAACAACAGGCCGATCACGGGCGCTTGATCGCAGGCACGGAACTCGTGATAAGCAGACAGCAAAATAACGTGTTTTGAAACAATACGTGCGTGGATTGGCTGTTTTTGTTGCAAAAGCTCTCAAAACCATATTGTGACGTTTGACTTATCTCAGACAGCCCCCTATAGACCGGACTTCGAATAGCACATGGGCTCGCGATTCCGTCGTGAAGCGCCCTGAATAAGTAAGACGGAGACGGAGCGATGAAACGCACCTACCAACCTTCAAACCTGGTTCGCAAACGCCGCCACGGTTTTCGTTCGCGTATGGCCACTAAAGCTGGCCGCAAAATTATCAATGCACGCCGTGCACATGGTCGTAAGTCGCTGAGCGCGTAAGCTCACCGACCACGTTCTGACGGATATGACACCGCCGGAGGCCCCCAAGGATGGCACTGCCAACCACGGGGACATGCCCCCGGCGGTTTCCGTTTGCCTGACCGTCCTCAAGAAGCGCAGTGATTTCATTGCTGCCTCAAGGGCCCGCAGACAAGGCACCAAAGCCATGATGGTGCAGGCCCGCAAGCGCCGCGATGACGAGACCGCGCCCAACGTTACCATCCGAGTTGGTTTCACGTGCACCAAAAAGGTCGGAAATGCCGTTGCTCGCAATCATGCCAAACGACGATTGCGAGAGGTGGCCCGCCTTGTATTACCATCCAAAGGTCACGCCGGATGGGACTATGTTTTGATTGGTCGGCACCAGGCCACCGCCGCGCGTCCCTTTGAAGACCTGCAAGGTGACCTTATCTATGCACTAAAGAAACTACACGCAGATCAATCATGACCCCACTTGCCCATATTGTCGCCCTGCCCGTACGCGCCTACCGTTTGATCTTTAGTCCATGGGTTGGCTTCAATTGCCGTTACCAACCCACTTGCTCAGCCTATGCGATGGAAGCGCTTGAAAAACATGGAGCCATCAAAGGCAGCTGGCTGGCTGCCAAACGAATCGGTCGTTGCCATCCGTTGGGCAGTGATGGATATGACCCAGTTCCAGATCCAGACGCACCGAATAAAAAAAGCGGCGAATAATCGCTTCTAAATGCCACTCTCTCTGGACCCCAGAGTAGCAGGCACTATCTTGTGCAGGCAGAGAGCATTTTATAGGGGATTTATACCAATGACTTTCATGAAAACAACCGCAGCGGCATTGGTTGCAACAATCGCAGCCACAGGTGCTATGGCCGAAAGCAAATTTACACATTTTGGGTCTGTTGAAGGGTGGAATGTGTTTCTCGATCACGAGAAAAATTCTTGCATGATTGAGACCAAAGATGATTTTGACAATGTCATCCAGATGGGCCTGACAGCAGATCGTAGCGTGGGTTACATCGGCGTCTTTACCAAAGCCGAAACCAACATTAAAAAAGGCCAAAAAGAGGCCGTCGCCGTGCTTTTGGGCGAAAACCTGTATGTCGGTGAAGCCACTGGTATGCGCGGCAATATCACCAAGGACTACACCGGAGGTTATGTTCTCACGGATGATCCGGAAATCGTCACGGCCATCCAAAAGGAATACACAATGGCCGTCTTCCCCGAGAAAGAATACGGCTTTATTGTGGATCTAAAGGGCACTTACAAAGCCATTGAAATGGGTCGCGAGTGTAACTCAAAAGCGATGCAGTAAGCAGAGCGAAAGCTAAACTGAAAAGCCGGGTCTATTTGACCCGGCTTTTCAGTTATTTCTTTTCAAAAAAGATTGTAACAACGCCCAGCTTCACGCCAGCTTTTGTCATGTAAGCTTTGTTCAGCAACCGTCCATCTTCTAGCAACCACATCCAGTCATCAAAACTCACACGTAGAGTGCCCTCACCGTCACGCTTTGGCAGATCAATGGTGTAACGCCAATTGAACGTATCACCACGCTCTTGTCCTATGGCAACACCCTGAACGCCCTCTGCAGTGCCTTGCCATGCTTCCTCAGCACTTTTCGTCAAGGTCCAAACCCTGCGATCCTTACCACCATCGGAATACACAAACCGCTCATCCAGAACCAGTTTCTGACCATCCCAGCGTCCATCAATTGTGACCTTGAACCTTTGAGAAACCTTGCCCAGCCGATCTTGAAATTGACCGTAAGCAACTGTGCGCCCGGCAAAATACTCTTCAATGTTCAGTTCTTTCGTGCTGAGCTTCGGATCATCCAACGAGGGGCGACCACAAGAAGCAAGCAACGTGATCAAGCCCACAAGAAGCACATATCTCATAACAATTTCCTTCCATTTACCTAACTACGTTGGCCGACGGCAATTGGATGACTTTAAGGTCATCTCAAGCCTGAACGCTTGCCCGCCTAACGTCTTTGGCCTAAAGCCAGCCCATGCTTGATGATCTCGATGACATTCACCCGCTGTTCCACGGCGCACCCTCCTCCACCAGCTTTAAGAAGCTGCGCAAACGCATTGTGCGCCAGACGCGCGAAGCAATTGAGCAATATGGTATGATCGAACGTGGTGCCCGCTGGTTGGTCTGCCTGTCGGGTGGCAAAGATTCCTACACGCTGTTGGCTGTTTTGCACGAACTGCAATGGCGCGGGCTTTTGCCCATCGAAATCCTGGCTTGCAACCTCGATCAAGGGCAGCCCAATTTCCCTGCAACTGTTCTGCCCGAGTTTTTGGAAACCATGAAGGTGCCTCATCGGATCGAATACCAAGACACATATTCCACCGTCAAAGACAAGGTTCCCGCTGGACGGACCTACTGTGCACTTTGTTCACGTCTACGACGCGGCAATCTTTATCGCATCGCCCGCGAAGAAGGGTGTTCCGCTGTTGTATTAGGTCACCACCGCGATGACATTTTGGAAACCTTCTTTATGAATCTTTTCCACGGGGGGCGTTTGGCAACCATGCCACCTAAGTTGGTCAACGAAGAGGGCGACTTGTTTGTGTATCGCCCCCTAGCTCATGTCGCCGAGGTCGATTGCGAAAAGTTCGCTCAGGCGATGAATTATCCTATCATTCCTTGTGATCTGTGTGGATCGCAAGACGGCTTGCAGCGGCAACAAGTCAAAAAGATTCTCGACCAGTGGGAGGTCAACGCGCCCGGACGCCGTCAGGTTATGTTCCGCTCACTGATGAATGTGCGCCCATCACATATGCTAGACCCCAAGCTTTTCGACTTTGCGGGTCTTGCCCTAGGTTCCAAAGAATTTGAACAAATTGAGATGGAAATTCCAAACTTGCGTTAACCGAGCCCTGTATCCCGCCGCTTAGGTTTGAGAGGAATCAATCCTCCTTAGGGGCAACGCTTTGAGAATGGCGCAACTCAAGACTCTTTTTTCGGTTAGCGGCTTGCGCGGAAAATCCGTAGCATTGGCAATTCCGTGCATTATACTAACGGCTTATCTGCTGGGTGGTGAAATCGGGCTATTGATAACCGCGCTTATTGTACCGTTGCCACTGTTGTTGTTTCCCAGGACAAAACCAGCAATTTTTCCCCATAATGAAAGGGACGGTCTAACTGGGTTTATGACTGGAACCGTTTTTGAGGAGGCTGTAGATCGCGTTCTGAAACGAACAGACGGTCGATTATTGCATACAGCCTGTATGTGCATCGAGCTTGATCAGTTTCACGAAGTTCGCACGCGTTATGGAGACGGCGCAGCAGAAGAAGTTTTGAATTACACCACACGTCGAATGTCAGCCGCCTTGCGCAGCCGCGATCTGATTGCGCGTACTGGGGATGCCCGATTTGTCATTTGTCTTGATCCAGTTCGGGCTTTGGATCTCGAAATGTGTCTGCAACTGGCGAGCCGGCTTCAAACCGCCATGGAAGAACCCGTTCCACTTCAGACAGTTTCGGTGCATCCGACAGGGTCAGTTGGTGTGTGCTTGTCTACGCGATTGAGCCAAGTGTCAGGAAACGCACTTCACAAGGCGGCCGATCTTGCATTGTCAGAGGCGCGACGCGCAGGCTTCTCTTCCGTGCGCGCTTATCACGAAGGTATGCGACGCAAGGTCGTGACACGGCGCCAAAGCGAAAGAGAAGCCGAAAGAGCTTTGCAACGCAAGCAGATTGAGGCTTGGTTTCAACCGCAAGTCTCAACCGATACCGGGTGTGTCACTGGCTTTGAAACACTGGCACGTTGGCAACATCCCAGTCGCGGATTTATACCGCCGGTAGAGTTTTTGCCTGTGCTGCAACAAACAGGACAGCTGGAACAATTGGCCGATCGAATGATGTCTGAAGCGTTCAAGGCATTGTGCCAGTGGGACGACGCAGGATTCAAAGTGCCCACAGTCGGCGTGAATTTTGCCGGAGAAGAATTGCGCAACCCAGCGCTTATTGAAAAGATTAAATGGGAACTGGACCGGTTTTCCATCACGCCCGAAAGGTTATCCGTCGAGGTCCTTGAAACCGTCGTGGCCGGTGCGCCAGATGATTTGGTTGTTCGTAACGTGAATGGATTGGCGGACCTTGGGTGTCGGATTGACTTGGACGATTTTGGCACTGGGCACGCGTCCATATCATCGATACGTCGCCTGAGTATCTCGCGTTTGAAGATTGATCGTTCTTTTGTCACGCGCATCGATCAGGACATTGATCAACAACGAATGGTTTCCGCCATCCTCACTATGGCCGAGCGCCTAAATCTCGACACCCTCGCCGAGGGCGTTGAAACTCCGGGCGAACACGTCATGCTAGCCCAATTGGGATGTGGTCACGTGCAGGGCTTTGGTATTGCCCGCCCCATGCCATTTGAGCAAACGCATGAATGGTTGAAAGATTACAAGGCCAGCCTGCAATCATTGCCCCAAATCGGCCGCCAGACAGGGTGACAAAGCCGCAATCGCACCGTTAGGCTTGATTGAGGCCGGAATCCACTTGACCTTTGGCTTGCACCTCTGTTGAACCACTCCAACGTTTCAAAGACAGGTGGCCCAAGGCAATGGACGATCAGAACAAGAATCTCATCCTAGCGACAGCGCTTAGCTTTGGCGTGATTTTGGTTTGGTTTCTGCTATTCCCTCCGCCCGAGCAGCCGGCAAATGATCCTAACGCCTCTGTTGTGGCGACAGAATCGACTCAACCGATTGCCAGCACGGGCGCGACTGCCACACCGGCCGAAGCTACACCTGCGGCCGGTGACGCCACCGAAGAACCCGACGCACCTCGTATCTATATCGACACTGCACGTTTGCATGGTTCGATTTCGCTCTTGGGTGGCCGCATCGACGACCTGAAATTAGCCGATTACCGCGAAACGCTAGACGATGACTCACCGATCGTAACCTTCCTTGCCCCCAAAGGTGAACCGGATGCCTATTATGCATTGTACGGCTGGGCTCCAGGTGCTGGTCTAGATCTAAGTTCCGTCCCTGGTGCCGATACGATCTGGAGCGTCGAAACTGGCGAAAAACTTACGACAGAGACGCCGGTTACCCTGAAATGGGAAAATGGCGCGGGATTGATTTTCCGCCGCACTATCTCGATTGATGAAAACTATATGTTCTCGGTCGACCAAGCAGTTGAAAACACTGGTACGGGCACCGTTTCTCTCGCACCGTATGGAGTTCTGGCCCGCCACGGCGAGCCAACCGATATGAAGAATTTCTTCGTTCTACACGAAGGCCCAATGCGCCAACTCGAGGAAGAACGCGAAGATCTCGACTATTCCGATATGCAAGACTTTGGTGCTGATCCAGTCTGGGGCGTTGGCGCAGATGTTGAAAACGTCTCAGCAAATGGTTGGACAGGATTTACGGACCATTTTTGGATGGCGATGCTGATCCCGCAAGGAGATCAGGCCTTTACATCAGTCCTAAGATACTCAGCACAACTCGACACCTACGAGGCCATTGCGCGGTTCCCGACAATGACTGTCGCAGCAGGTGAATCTAGCCAGATTAGCTCTCGCTTGTTTGCTGGTGCTAAAGAATGGGAAACCATTCGCAACTACGAAAACGAAGAAGGTATCTATAAGTTTATTGACACAATTGATTGGGGTTGGTTCTTTTTCCTGACCAAGCCAATCTTTGCCCTTCTGCACTGGCTAAATGCGGCCATCGGCAACATGGGTTGGTCAATCATCGTCCTTACTCTGATTCTAAAGGCAATTGTCTTCCCGCTGGCATACAAATCTTATGCATCAATGGCGAAGATGAAAGAGCTTCAACCACAAATGGAGAAGCTGAAAGAAAACGCAGGCGACGACAAACAAAAAATGCAGCAATCCATGATGGAGCTGTACAAAAAGGAAAAGGTTAACCCCGCTTCGGGCTGCCTGCCGATCCTGATCCAGATCCCGATCTTCTTCTCGCTGTATAAGGTGATCTTTGTCACGCTCGAGCTGCGTCACGCGCCATGGTTGGGTTGGATTACCGACCTATCCGCACCTGACCCTTCGTCAATCCTGAACCTCTTTGGTTTGCTGCCATTTGCAACGCCTGATGCCGGTTCATTTTTCTTCATCTTCAGCCTTGGTATCCTGCCAATCCTTTTGGGTATCTCGATGTGGATCCAACAAAAGCTGAACCCGGCCCCGACCGACGCAACCCAAGCGATGATCTTTGCTTGGATGCCATGGGTGTTCATGTTCATGCTGGGTAGCTTTGCTTCGGGCTTGGTCCTTTATTGGATCACCAACAACGTGATCACCTTTACACAGCAGTATTTGATCATGCGCAGCCACGGCTATAAACCAGATGTGTTCGGCAATATCGTGAAAAGCTTTAGCAAAAAAGAAAAGTCAGGCGACTAATGTCTATAAGCATCGCAGCCCTTTGGAGACACCCGATCAAAAGTCATGGACGTGAAACACTAGAACGTGTCTCGCTGACATTGGGTCAGACCATGCCATGGGATCGGCGCTGGGCTGTTGCACACGAAGCTGCCAAAACAGATGGTTCTGCTTGGGCTAAGTGTATGAACTTTTCGCGTGGCGCCAAAGCACCCAGCTTGATGGCGATCAATGCCAGCAGTGACGAGATTGCGGGCACAGTCACTTTAACTCATCCCGATCTAAACCCGCTTACATTCAACCCTGATGAAGACGCAGCAGCTTTTCTGAATTGGGTGCGTCCAATCATGCCGGAAGATCGTGCTCAATCTAAATCAATTGTACGCGTCGACGGACGTGGAATGACAGACACAGACTTTCCCTCGATTAGCCTTTTGAACATAGCATCCAACGACGCGTTGTCCGCTGAGATGAACCAACCGCTCTCGATGAATCGTTGGAGAGGTAACATTCACATGGAGGGTTTGGCCCCATGGGAAGAGAAGGAATGGATTGGTAAGACGCTACGGATTGGCACCGTGGAATTTCTTGTACGTGAAGAGATCACCCGCTGTCTTGCTACAACGGCCAACCCTGAAACCGGCATCCGAGATGCTGATACGCTAAAGACTCTGAACTCTGTGTACGGACATCGAGAGTTTGGCGTCTAGGCGGTTGTGACCTGCTCGGTAGAGATGGCTGTCGGCGACACGATCGAGGAGCTGTAAT
>ERZ1046740.2709-NODE-2709-length-11204-cov-6.483541_pt1 | contig 11204 bp, 19 predicted proteins | sample MGYA00383093_ERZ1046740 | MGnify/ENA primary metagenome ERZ1046740 (study PRJEB29581, sample SAMEA5548363) | metagenome | biome: marine; feature: coastal; material: water | depth 25 m | study: Short-term variability in the microbial, nano- and picoplankton...
ATCTAGCCATTTTTTAGCAATATGACTACTTGGTGGAGAATCAATAAATGCTCTAATACTCTTGTATACATTATCAAAGTTTTCTTTGCGTTCTGGGTCTTCTAATCCACCGCTGTTGTCTACAACATGGAAGTTTTTTGCACCAAATACCTGTTGGAACTTCATAATGTTTTCTTGAACTTTTTGCCACATTTGTTGCACCATTTCTGCTGGTATTGTTCTAGCTCTTGCAGCATTACGTTCTTGTGCTACTTTTAAATTAGTGTTAACGAATATCATTGAACATTCGTATCCTAAAGTTTTTAATTTCTCACTTTGATCTTTTACCTTCTGCACATCTTTACCTGTACCATCAATTATCAATCCAATGCGACCATCAATGTATATGTTTTGTCTTTTATCAGTAAGTTTCTTTGCACGATCACGCACTTCTTGACCACGCCAACTAATAACGTCAACTGGATTTCCCAAATCAATATCTTGCTTGTTTGCTAAGTATTCATAGATCTCATCACTGTTAACTGGTTTTAATCCTAGCCCACTGAGTATCTTTGTTGCTACATAACTCTTACCAGAACCAGGGCCGCCAGCTAAAAACACAGCCTTGAATATGGCCGGATCGTTTGGACCTTCTTCAATTTGATGATTTTCTAGTATGTCGTATATTTTCATATAAGTATTTATACAAAAATATAACTAACTTAACGCTATGGTTTTCTTTCTATAACTTTATCAGCTAATCCAAAGTCCACTGCCTCTTGTGCTGACATAAAGTTATCACGTTCCATAGCCGCTGCTAATTCGTCATACGTTTTACCTACGCTATTATGCTTAACATAAATTTCTGTTAGGTTCTTTTTCATTTTAAGAATTTCTTGTACTTGAATTTCCATGTCAGTTGCTTGTCCACCTGCACCACCACTTGGTTGGTGAATCATTGTGCGTGAGTTTGGCAATACTAAACGTTGTCCAGCTTCGCCTGCCATAGCAAGGAAACTACCCATGCTACATGCTTGACCCATTACAATTGTGCTTACTGGAGATTTAATAAACTGCATTGTATCGTATATTCCAAGACCGGCTGTAACTGCGCCGCCTGGACTGTTAATATAAAAATTAATAGGATCGCTATTATTCTGTGATTCTAAAAACAACATCTGTGCAACTACTAAATTAGCAGTCATGTCGTTTACTTCTCCTGTTAACATTACAATACGATCTTTTAATAGACGACTGTAAATATCGTAACTTCTTTCTCCGCGGCCTGTTTGTTCGACCACCATTGGTACTAATGCCATTTATTCTTCTCCGTTATATCTTGCTTGTAAGTCAAAAATTATACTATATCTCTTCCAAGTATCATCACTTGGGTTGTGTTTCATTCCGTGCATACTTGGTTGCCACCCACTGCGTTCACTAAATTCACCAAAGAACCACAATGTATTATTCTCTGATAATTCGCTTACATAGTTACGTTCTGTAGTTATGTGATCTTCTACATAAAACTCTACTACGTTTTCACCTAAGTGTAATCCGCCTAATGTTTCGTCACAATGTATATCGCCAAATCTATCTGTGTTATGCTTTTTGTGTTCTATGATTGTTCCAGCATTTGCAGTTGGATGCGAGTACTCTATAACCATAAGTTTGTGCAAAGTTTTTGCAACATCTACATGTTGGTCCTCAAAGCATTCATTATAATAATGTTGCAACACTGGAACAAATTCTTTATGTAAATCTGTAAAATATTTTAGTTGAGGAAAGTCTGCTTGTAGCTTATCAGCAGTCCAATCATATATGTAGCATTTCCTACGCAACACATAATCATCAACACCGCATGTTTCATCGTACCAACTTTCTGGTCCTACCATAGTATCAATGTCAAATCCAAATACAGGACCTTGGTGTTTCCATGCAAAACTTTTCTCTGGCACATCTTCATCTTCCCATATTTCAATCCTATATGGGTCTGTAGGATCTATGTCGTTGCACTCAATAAATTTTTCTTTGTCTAATAATGCAAACAACGAACTTGCCATTTCAAATCTGTCAGCAAATTTTGTTTCCAACGCTTGTGATTTTTCTAACGCAAGTTCGGCAGTTTTTTGCTTATCTAATAATTGTTGTTTACTGTACATCTGTTATGTTTTCTTTTTTGCACTACCATCTTTGGCGTGAATGATAATTTCTCCGTCTGCACTATGTTCTAAGTCTATGAGTTGTTCTGCACTAAGCATGTGTAAAACTACATCTACACCTTCTGTAACTCCTTGCTTATGACCAACTCTAAAGTTATGCCAGGCGCATAAAAAAACAAATAGGCCCATGCCCCATACTATCGGATCTTTAATTAGTTCTAACATTGTTATCATTCCTTTGTTTGTTATAATATATAATACACTATTTTAGAGGTTAAGTCAATCTAATTTAACACCGCATTGGCTTACACAAATATCACATGGACCTGATTCAAAACTATCTTTTAATTTTTGCCACCAAGTATCACTCATTATGCTTTCTAAATCATTGTGATATAAACTGTTCCAATATTCGCCTCTATCTTCTTTAATAAAATTTAATGTTTGTTCACGCATTGACTCGTATGTAAATGACCCATTAAACATACAACATGGAATAACATATCCATGTGCATTTACATATATTTTCTTATATGAAAAACATCTGTCTTTAATTTTACGTGATCTATTATCTGGCACTTCAATAAAATCAGCAACACGTGATGCTGTTTTTTTATTAATTTTCTTCTGAGCTGCTGCCATGAATATATCTATGTCTTGATCATTGACATCCCAATCCTGTTGGAATTTATAACAACCATATTCTTTTGATAATGCCTCAGCTTGTTCTACTTGATGCTCATTCCATTTAAATGTAACAAATTTCCATATTGCTCGTCCGCCGCCATCTATAAATGCTCGCATGTTTGCTACTACTTTATTATAGTCTACGCCAATACGATATATGCCGTTTGTATCTTCTAATCCATCTAATGAGAATTTAATCCAACTGTGTTTGTTAAACTTTTGCCCTAAATCATAGAACATTTTTTCAGTTCGTAATCCACCATTTGTATGTAAGTTAATTGCTGCATTTGGTCTATGCTTATAGATAATATCTACTATTTCCATAAACTTTGGATGAGCAATTGGTTCGCCTACTAATCCAACGAGGTCAACAAAACAATCATTTGTGATACGGCTGTTTTCAAACACTCGTTCAATTACATCTAACTCTAAGTTAACACCTAATTTTACATATGGGTTATGAAATAGCTCACCGTCTTGAACTGTATATCTATGACATGGTGGACAATAACTATTGCATACTGTGTTGAGATCAAACTCAATAGTATCTATTTCTTTGTAAAGCATACAAGTATTTAGTTAATGCCAATTAAGGCATTAACTCTACGCTTTGCATTGCTTGTTCCCAAATCTCAGTATGCTTGACTTTGGTCATTGCATTCAACAAAAGAAATACTTCTGATTTGTATACTTTTGCAAAATGTAGATCGTTTTCAGCAATATCCCAACTGTTATCAATAATGTCTGCACACTTTACAAACTGTGCTTCAGTTGATGCGTTTGCACTGTGCATACGGTCAATTGACTTACGCTTTGCTCTATTACCATCTTCGGGTAAACTAATATCAGTAAGACCTTCGACGATATCTGCAACATCAACACCAAACATCTTAGTGATAAGAATGGGTGTAACATCTGTATCTTCTACAGTGTCATGCAACCATGCAGCGGCAATCATCTCATCTGTTCCGCCATGCTTTTCTACAATAGCCGCTACCCGTTGTGGGTGAACAATGTAATCATCACCTGAATATTTACGTTTTTGTCCAACTGCGGCATGAGCCGCCGTTGCAAACATTTTTGCTTCTAATACCATATTATTGTCCTAAAAAGTCTGTTTTCAATACTTCTAACCGATCTGCAGCTTGATTCAATTCAAACTCATCAGCCATATCATTAAACCAGCTGTAAAAGTTTTCACCAACTGCATCAGCAATACCATCTATGTGAAGATCTGCATCAACATAGTTCCAATTAACTTCATTGTTCTCATCAATGTTTTCTGGGTTAGTTGCTGCTTCGTTAAATGCTTTTGTAAATTTTGCGTTTGACATAGTGTATTCCTTTTTAGTTAACTTATACTACTAATATACACTAAGATGTCTTGGTTGTCAACCGAATTCGTAAAGAAAAAACCCTTGCAGAACAAGGGTTTAACAAAAAAAGACAAATTTTTTTATTTTATTTTTCGCACCATGTGTTGAAGTGATCATCTAACGTCATATTTGTGTCTACTAAATGACCTGTATATGTTTCAAATAATTGGTCTGTATCAAAGCAAAACTTATAACGTTCCCAAAAATTAAACACATCTGGCGTTTTACTAGCCCAGCCTGCCTTTCTTAATAGTGTATCATTTTCTACACTTAGGGTACATGTTGGAACATTACATGCTTGCTGTGGTGTAATTATGCCTGCAAGTAAAAGATCACGCACTGTGCTATTAGGAATCATATGCTCAAATATTGCTTTACCTTCAATATTACGCTGTCTATAATGACTACCAATATTTTCTTTAATGCAATATCCATGATATCTACGCAAGTGATGATCAATTGTATCTCTAATTAATCTTCGTGTTTGCACATCATCTTGGCTAGTATGATATTCATTTACTGCAACTTGTAATTTGTCGTATACGTATGTGGCTGTTGCCACATACGTTTCTGATCCACGCTTTGCTTTTGCGTATACAGGTTGAATAAATTTATCCAAACTTTCTTTTAGCATAATACTAACTCTTTGCTAGGATTAGTTTTGATTTGCAATGCTGCACCAATACCGTGTGTAGGTAAGTTTAATGTACCATTTTGCAATTCATAAACTTCACGTAAAAAGTTTGCCATCATTTGTGGAGCACTCCAGGCACGACCCGGTGAAATGTGTTCTACTTGGATTTTACATTGTGTTTTAAACAAACTACTTGCTTGTCCAGTACTACTAAACATTGTGCTACGTGGATAAACTTTTGCAACTTTTGAAAGTACATCATTCATCCAACCATCTGGCAACATTTTAAACTCATCTAAACGTGCAAGTTCATATAGCCCAATATACAAGTCTTGATTAACTTCTTCATCTTCGGGATAGTTAGAAATGATTGCTTCTAGTGTTTGACGTAAGACTTGTCCTGTTTTATCTAGTTCAATGCCTTTTTGTGCAAACTTAAAGTGACTAAAGAACCACATTTTGCGTTCTTCTGTACTCATACTTTTGCGAGTGTTTTTGTCACACAAATCAATATCACAGAAATCATAAGCATCTTGCATCTTACGTGCTTGTACTGTTTTAAGTTCACGATTTCCTAAATCAAAACGTGTTAAGCGGTTACGATGTAAATCTCCAGGTGTTAGTTTACTGATACCTGTTTCGTTAAGCATCTCAAATGCATAGCTTGGAAAACTAGGATCATCTGTTTTTACTACTTTAAGTGGTACTGATTCATAGCCTAAGATTCCCATTGCAACAACTGTATGTTGTCCATCATATATTTGCACTTTGCCATTGTCTGTTACTGTTACGATACAGCCTTCTGCAATACGTACTAGACGTGGATCAAAGTTTGTAATGATTTGTATTAAATTTTTCCAACGTAGGTCACGTTGTACTTGATAATCAATTACTGGATTATTTAAATCAATTTCAACCATTGGACAACCTTCGGCAAATGCATGCCCGGCCTTTTCAACGTTTTCTCTTAGTTTTTGAAAGTCTGATTCTTTAAAGCCGTATTCGGCAATTAAAGTTAAACGTGCTTGTTTAATAACCTCACGTAGGGTTTTTGTTGGTCTATTGTTCATTTTGTTTTTCCTTGTACAATACAATTACGCCGAGCACAATGCTCATTGTTTCAACTGTAACACTAATATACACAATAATATATTAAGTGTCAACCTTTTTTTTATTTTTCTGAAAGTTTTTTTATAAAATATTCTCGTTTGGAATATTCATATCTATGTACCCAATTGTGTCTTGGGTCTGCTGTTCTTAGGAATTCTTCATAGTAATAGTATGTGCAAAAAACTAGTTTTCCACTGCTCATACGCTTGGGCATCCATGTCCATTGTTTATCAGATCTTATTGGGTTCATACATTTGTGTTAATATACGATAGGTATCTTGCCAATCTTTTACTGAAAATACAGTATGGCCACTGCCTATTAATGCTTGTGCAATATCGTGGTCGTTTCCACCCTTCATGCATTTGTCGCCAAAGAAGACTATTTCTTCGTAGTCTGCAAAGTCTTTAAGTATTTGTGCTTTGCCTCTGCCTTTTTCTGTTATGTCTATTCCTGTATCACCTGCAACTGTAGACATAATATTATATTTGTCGCCATATGCTGTATTAAATTCGTTTGAAATATTTTCACGTTCTTTGTGATACGTATCATACAACACGTAATCTTTGCGTTGTTGTGCTGTGCATTTCCTACCAACAATACTAAAGTTTAGCATGCCTGGACGTTCATCAAAATGCCATCCTGCTTTTTGTGGAAACTCACTATGATTTAATCTATTTTCTAAATACTTCCATGGTTCCTCTGGTAGAGCCCAGTCGTTACGATATACATTTTCAAAAGATTCGTATACATCATTGCCACTGCAATTGTATACTCGTTTGGTGCCACTGTAGATAATATTACCTACTTGTTCTACTGTTTTGCTTTGGTCACTTCCTGTAACAATATATACATCATTGTTAAGACAAAAGCCGTAAAAGAATTTGTTAAATGCAAAATCCATTCTTTCACGACTTGGTGTTAGTGTTCCGTCTACGTCGAACACATAGGCTTTATTGTTTAACATTAGGTGTCCACGGTGTTACTAAAGATTCAAGAACTTTCCATTCTGTACCTGTTAGGACATCTTTAACCCAAAGTGTATCGCCATTGCGTCGAATGACGTGACCAACTACGTGTTGCTTCATTGTTTTAAATGTTACTACTTCAGTCATTGTATTCTTCTTGTACTTGATGCCAAATTGATGTTTGGCTCTCGCCATGTTTTTTAATAAATTCTGCAAGTGTCATATCATACGCATCTTCTTGCATTTCTAGTACCCAGTTTCCAATCTTGCTCATTTAGTTAATCCTTTTTGCTGTGATGTTTTCCATACCTATACCAGTATACTTACTAGCACTACCGCGTCTGTTAAAAGCCGCTTGTTTGGCACCGTGCTCTGATATACTATATTCGTATCCTAAGAACACGCCTGTATCAGTATGTATTTCCCATGTATAAATCATATTACACCTTATTTCAAGTAATGTGGACCTGTCCATGCTACACTGTAGTTCTCAAATACGTTACCACGTGCGGCATTACGAGCAGGAGCATTGAAACCAGCGGCTTTAAGTATATCACCTTTCTTAAATAACTTATCGTTATCAGTGTTAACAATAAAACCCCATACACCATTATCTTTAACAATTTTAATGTATTTCTTACCGTACTTTACTTGCACATCATTGTCAAAGTTAGCAATCTGATTAGCAAAGTAACTGCCTGGTTCTGGTGTTCCACGATCACCTGCTGTAGCAAATTTAATATAGTCTGCTTTGATTTTACCAATTAGTGTTTGTATTTCGTTTTGCATTTTAGTACCTCGTTTTATTTAACTTATACTAATAATATACACTAAGATGTCTTGGTTGTCAACCGGAAAATGAATTATTTTAGTAGTCCTCGCCTGCTTCCCACATAACAGCTTCTTCATGAAGTTCTTTTTCCAACACATCAAGTCTTTCAGTATGTGCATCTTCCTTAAAGTTAAGAGTTCTCATTTCCATATCAAATACTTCAAGTTCGGACTTGTCCAAGTGGTTATGGTCGCCTTCAACGTCTGCATATTTACGTAAGGACTCTTTTGTCCACTTAATTTCTTGCAAATCACGTTCGAGGAAATTAATTTCTGCTCTCATTTGTTTAGTATCGTATTCGTCTTCAAAATCTTCGTCGTATTTAATTAAATACATAATATAATCTCCTGTTGTGTTTCTTTACTCAATGTTAATATACACTAAGATGTCTTGGTTGTCAACCAGAAAATGCATCTTTTTTATCTTTTTTCACATGAACTTACACAAACTGAACAAGGAGTATCAGTAAAACTTGAATACAGTCGTGTCCACCAACTGTTGGTCAATACATCTTCTAAGCTATTTTTATATAGGTTATTCCAATCTTTGTCATTGCCATCATATATAAATGGAATCATTTCTTCTTTGAACGCTGGATCTGTAGTAGCACCATTAAACATACAACAAGGTATCACTCTGCCATCATAGTTTACATATATTGTATTTTCACTAAAACATTTATCTTCTATTTCAGTAAAGCTCTTGTATTGATTGCCTACTTCCGAACTTAAATTTTTTGTATCCGGATGCTTCGACCCTTCGTTTGTTATATTGAAATCTTCAGAATCTATTTTTGTTTTTTTATGAAACTCTTTTGCTGCTTTCATATACTTTATCATACGCTCTGAATCAGCATCTCTGTTTGGTTCCCATCGAAATTGTTGCATTCCCATAGATTTTGCTAACTGTTGTATTTCGTCTTTCTGATGAGAATTCCATGGAAACTCAATACATTTCCAGGTTGCTCTTCCACCTGCGTCAATGTATGCTTTTGCATTTTCCATTACTTTTTCCCATAGAACACCAATTCGATATGTGTTGTTTGTATCTTCTAATCCATCAATAGAAAAGACAACACTGCTTTCGACATCTTGTCTCATTATTTTTGGTGCCAACTCTTTCCAAAACTCAGTAGATCTTAATCCACCATTTGTATGTATTTGAATAACTGCATTTGGCTTGTATTTGTATATAATATCAGTGATTTCTAAAAACTGCTTATGCGCTGCAGGTTCGCCTACTAATCCTACAAAGTCTAGCCATACATCATCTGCAAGTCTTGAATTTTGTACTATGTTTTCAATTACACTAACATCTACACTTGTATTAAAAGTTAGATATGGGTTTAGATACATTTTGTCGTCTTTAAATGCGTAACGATGACATCCTGGACAGAATGCATTACATGTAACATTTAAGTCAAACTGAACATTATCTATAATAGGGTATAACATAATTATATTTATACTTTACTTTCTGCTCATACCACATGGTTCTGGGTTCAATCGTTGCCATTCTTTGTATTGATCAATGACTTCTTCTTTTACATCTTGATAAACCATGTCATGAATACTGCTTGCACACCACTCACAAAAAGTAACAGGTAATATACCAAAGTATCCTTTTATACCACCTGCATCTTCATCATATTCACTATCGCAAATGTTACATGTATCTTTATGTTCTAGTGTTTTCATAATTTTGGATTTGTGACTCTGCTGCCCATTCGGCTAATAAATTAATTGACTTGTTTTTTAATGTCGGCGACATTGCTTTAATTTTCATTTGCCAATCAGCAAAGAGCTTTTCGAATAGTTTTTTCTTTTGAATTTTGCCCAAGATCATTTGTATCTCCATTTATCATAATAGTGTATATTATAACAAGAAGTCTTGGTTATGTCAACCTATTATTTTTCGGCTACTGCTGGCTTGATTATAAATGCTTCTGGAGTAATTACTTGAACTTTAGGATCTACAAATATTCCTAATTGGCATATGTAGAATCCTGTAAATGAAGGTTTCCATGTGCCTGGGTACATTGTTTTTGGCATGAATAATGCAAACTGTGTTTTTATGTCGTGTGCTGGTTCAGGTATTATTGGGATTGGTTTTGCTAAATGATTATGAGTAAGTGTAATTATATCTGCTGTTTCTTCGTTATATAAATGCACATCAAATCCTGTCATATTACACTTTACAAACCTATCGTATGTACCTTGGAATTCTAAAACTGGATCACCATCGTACACTGGCTGTAATATTGCACCACGTAAGTTTTCTAATGGGTAAGATTGTTGTAATTTAACGTATGAATGTACCAATGAAGAAATAGCTCCGATTAGCAGCAAACAGCATGCAACCAGCATTATTTTCATAAAATTCATTCTTTTTTTAGCGTCCATACTGCTATTTATGATAATGCAGTATTATATACTTGCTTTACTCTTCTAACTTAGCTTTTGCAGCCTCATAATCAAGTATAAGGGATTCCATTGCATGTACAGTGATTCTAAAATTCCATTTAGCAAATGATATAGCTACAAAACTTGCTGGTTCGCATTTTGGTCTAGGTCCAAACTTACGTTCTTCCCAGAATACTTTCCCCATCCAAGTTTCGATACCGTTTACGCCGCCGTTGTTCCATTCTTTGCAAATAATATCCATGTCTTGTATGCTTACTCTTTCGGTGATTACTGCGTAATCTGAGATACGAAAACTTAGTTGTACTGCATTCTCGGCTTTAAACAAGTACATTTTAATTGGTTTAGTAAATGGTAAAAATTCATTTTGTGGCATTATATGATTCCTTTAGTTCATTAATAAGGTCAGTTTCGTGTTCCTGATGTTCTGCATAATCTTTAATGTATGCATCTATCCATTCGTTGGATGGTGGGGTTAATTTTACTGAATCCCATAATGTATATATTTCTGGAGTTCTCATCCATTGTGGCTGTGTAATTAATCTATCAGTATTCCATGTTGCGATGTCATCGTCAAATTTCATACGTTGTACAAATGCTTCTACTACTTTATCTACTCCTGGCCATACATGATCGTATCCACTGTAGTTGGCATTTCTGTCGTCTTCCATTAGGTAATTGTATTCACGTGCTGCCCATGTATTGATATTATCTTCCCAATGACTAATCACCGGGTTAATTATAATAACATTTTGTGTTCTACTCCATGCCCATATGTCATCGTAATTCTGTGCATGTAGCAGTAGTGCAATAGAATATTTATTACTTATATTAAGCAATCCATTTAATTGTTCTTCTGATATATGCATTTCATTACGCACATCAAAGTTATACCACTCTTTATCTTCTGCATCTAGATTCCAATAATCATCATGTACTCTTACTTTGCCCAATGGACCGGGTTCATGATCTATAGGTTCTCCATCAAGTTCATATCCTGCCCAATGCTCTCCTGGGCTGCTGGTTCCGTGTAAGTCTGGG
>ERZ1046740.2710-NODE-2710-length-11202-cov-17.055531_pt1 | contig 11202 bp, 10 predicted proteins | sample MGYA00383093_ERZ1046740 | MGnify/ENA primary metagenome ERZ1046740 (study PRJEB29581, sample SAMEA5548363) | metagenome | biome: marine; feature: coastal; material: water | depth 25 m | study: Short-term variability in the microbial, nano- and picoplankton...
ATGTAGCTTGGCAATGGAAAGCCAATGGTGGTACGACAACATCAGTTTCAGCATCGGGGACAGGAAATCATTGTATAAATGCTTGTACTTATCAAGCTAATACTACAGCAGGATTTAGCATTATTACTTATACAGGCAGAGACGACCAGTTAAATAATGCACATGAATCAAAACTTACACATGGTTTAGGTGTTGCTCCAAAAGCTTTTCTTTGTAAACGCAGAGATTCTGCGGATGATTGGTTTTATTTGGGTGGAGATCAAGCCACTACTAGACATGGTTGGTATAATGGGTTTCTAAGCCTTAATGATACAGATGCGATAAATGGCAATCACTATACAAGTAATAACGAGCCAGATGCTACTCATATATTTTTAGGAAATGAAAAAGTTAATATTGCAAGTGCAACTTATATTGGTTATGCCTTCGCAGAAAAACAAGGCTACAGCAAGTTTGGCAGATATGCCGGTAATGGAAATGCAAATGGTACTTTTGTTTATACAGGCTTTAAACCTGCGGTAGTGATACTTAAAAATTATGCTAATGCAGGTTATAACTGGTGGATAATGGATAGCAAAAGAAACTCAGCCAATCCAATGATTAAATATCTTTTTCCAAACACAAGTAATGCAGAAGAAACATTATCAGCGTTGCCTATGGATTTTGTTTCTAATGGTTTTAAATTTAGAACTAATAACACAGGTATAAATGGTAATGGACATAGTTATATCTACATGGCATTTGCAGAAAATCCATTCACAACATCAACAGGAGTGCCAACCACCGCACGATAATGTATAAATAGAATAACAGGAGAAAAAAATATGTGGGCATTAGTAGAAGATAACGCAGTAACAAAGGTCTTTACACGACCTAAAGCTTTGACATTAGGGGATAATCAATATCCTGCTAATATCTTTAGTCTTTGGTCAAGTTCAGAGTTAGAAGCCATTGGCATCTATGAAGTTGTTATTGATAACACAAACTTAAAAAACCAAGAGTATTACATTAATACCAATCAATCATTTGCATTTGCAAGCGATACAGTCACAGCATCTTATGGTACAGCAACAGCTAAAAATCTAGATGATACTTTATATACAGCTGATGATGAAGCAGAAAATGCAGATAATGTTGAAGGTACACTTGCATCAAGAGGATTAAAATATAATCATAAAGAAGTAATTAATTCACAAGCAGCTGGACGTTTACAATCAACAGATTGGATGGTCGTAAGAGCAGCAGAAGGCGGAACAGCAGTTCCAAGTTCTATTACAACATCAAGAGCAGCAGTCAGAACAAAAGCAAACACTATGTGTACAGCAATTGATGACGCAGCCGATGTAGATGCTTTAATAGCACTTTATGAATATAATGACGCGACACCACCAGTAAGACCATTAGGTGAATTACCAGAGGTAGGTTAATATGGCATTAACTAAGATACCAGCGAGTTTTATCGATACCGCTTCTGGTATCAATGGGTTAATATACCCAAGTTCTGATGGATCAACTGGACAGTTTTTAAAGACAGACGGAAGTGGTACTTTATCATTTGCTACTGTCGATACAAGCATATCAGCTAACTCAATTGGTATTACAGAGATCAATGTATCAGATGGTACAAGTGGTCAATTTTTAAAAACAAATGGTAGTGGAACATTATCATTCGCTTCTGTTAGCGAAGTTGTAGCAGTAGGTTTAAGAGGTGGTACTACAAATGTAGCAATTACTACAAACAATCTTGTTATAACAGGCAGATCAGGAAATATAAACGTAGGAGTATAATAATATGGCAGCACAATATCCATTAATAGTAGATACAAGTGGAACGCCTGCAATCGAAGAATTAGCAAGTGGAGATGTTTTAGATCTTACAGGATGCCAAGTCAAATTAGGAAGTGAAGGAACACTTACTGATCAAGCGACAGTAGCCTGGGATGTAGCAACTGTACCTATTGCAAAATTAACACTTGGTGGTAATAGAACATTATCTGCACCAAGTAATTCAGTAGGTTCAGGACAATATATATCGTTATTAGTCATTCAAGATGGAACAGGTTCTAGAACATTAACCTGGAATGCGGCATATGAATTCACTGCAGATACAGCACCAACATTAACAACCACAGCAAGTTACGGTGACTTATTTACATTTAGATACAATGGTACAAAATGGTTAGAAGTAGGTAGAAATCTTAACTTAGTACTGAGCTAATAACATGAGTTTATTGGCATTAGCAGGAACTAATTCGGCTACAACAGGTGGTTATGATATTGATAACTCTTGTAAGTTTGAAGATGATAATGACGAATATCTTTATAGAACAAATGCTTCAGGCACAAATAGAAAAACTTGGACTGTAAGCTGGTGGTTTAAACAAACAGAATTAGCAACTCAACTTGGCCACGCCACTGAAATCTGGCAGGGTGGGGTTTATGGTGAAGCAGCAAGAGCAGGTATTTTTGCAGATGATAGACTTTGGATTGATATAGGTGGCGGTGATGGTAATACTGGAACTCTTTTTAGAAGTCTATCTACAGCAAAATTAAGAGATACCGCAGCTTGGTATCATGTTGTTATAGCTTGTGATAGTACACAAAGCACCGAAGCTGATAGATTAAAAGTTTGGTTAAACGGTGTAGAAGTAACAGCGTGGGATCAAAAACAATATCCTACTCTAAATTTTCAAAGTGCTTTACAAGGAACTGGGGCAGTTGTGATGAAGTGGGGTTCTTATGATGCTACTTATAACGGATATTGCGGCTATCTTGCAGAATGTAATTATGTTGATGGAGTAACAGCAACACAAAATGATTTTGGTGAGTTTGATGATGATAGCGGTATATGGAAACCTAAAGAATACACAGGTTCTTATGGTACAAATGGTTCTTATTTAGATTTTGAAATTGCATCTGACTTAGGTGGAAACGCTAAAGGCAATGATGTTAATTTTAGTTTATCAAACATTACAGCAGCCGACCAAGCAACTGACACACCTACTAATAATTTTGCTACAGGTAATGCAATAACACCTTTCTCTACTTCTACAACAGTTTCAGAAGGAGGAACAAAGATAGCAAAAGGAGCAAATGGTTGGGAACTTTTGTCATCAACGATAGCTGTAACAAAAGGTAAGTGGTATGTAGAAGTTAGAAACGAAACTGTACCAGAGTCCGCATTTGCTTTTATTTTTCCAACAGATTCAACTCAGTTATTTCGTGGTGGTCAGACAACAAATCACCCAGCATCTGCCTCAGGAGATGGTGCAGTTGCTTATTATGCTTATAATGATGAAAAATACATAGAAGGAACTTGGAGTACTTACGGAAGTGGAAACTGGAGAGGAAGCACAAATACAATAGGCATAGCTTTAGACATGGACAATGGTTATGTATATTTTGCAAAAGACAATACTTATCAGGCTTCAGGCAACCCCACAAGTGGCTCAAGTGGAACAAATGGAATTGCAATTCCTGATTATACAACTAAACCTTATATGATAGGTTATTCTATTTATGCTGCTAATAATTCTGGTTTTATTAACTTTGGTGGTTTTACTGGTGCAGGAATCTCAAGTGCTGCAAGTGATGCAGACGGGTATGGAACATTCGAATATGCCCCACCAAGCGGGTACTACGCACTATGTACCAAGAATTTAGAGGAGTACGGATAATGGCTTATTCAGATATAAAAGACCCAAGTGCACATTTTCAGACTATGTTATGGACTGGTAATGCAAGTTCAAATGAAATTACTTTTGATGGCAATAGTGATTTACAAGCAGATTGGATTTGGCATAAAGAACCAAATGACTCAAATGGTTGGCATCAAACTGATACCAGTATAGGAATTGCTAATTATCTTGCTTCTGAAAGCACTGCTGCGGAGTATGGGGTTGGTAGTGCTTATGTATCTGCAATAGGCAGCAATTCAATTACATATGGTAGTGGTGATAGCTCTTTTAATTCTAATTCAGTAGCACAGGCTACATGGGCGTGGAAAGCCAATGGTGGTACGACAGCTAGTAATACGGATGGAACTATTACAACCACAACACAAGTTAATAGCGATGCAGGTTTTTCTATAGTTACTTGGGCAGGTGGTGGCACAGGCTCACTTGGACACGGATTGGGTGAAGTACCTGATATGTGGATTGTAAAAAATAGAGATTATGCGGTTAGTTGGGCAGTAGGTTTTAGTGTTTCAGGTACTTTAGGGGGTACAAGCAATTATCTATCGTTGAATACTGACGGAGCTACATCAACATACAATAATATATGGGGTTCTTCACCTGTAAATAGTAGTACAATAACAATGGCAGGAGACAGGTCAGTAAACATATCAGGTAATGATTATGTTGCTTATTTCTTTAAATCAAAACAAGGCTATAGCAAGTTTGGCAAGTATGTCGGTAATGGTTCACAAAATGGACCTATGGTCCATACAGGTTTTAAACCTGCTTTTGTAATTATGAAACGTTCAAGTGGAACAGGTGCTTGGCATTTATTTGATAACAAAAGGTCAGGTTACAACTATGCAAATGATGTATTACAACCACAAGACACTGCTGCTGAATTATCAGGACAAACATATCAATTCGTAGATTTTCTTTCTAATGGATTTAAAGTTAGAAGAGCAACGCATGGACCTAATGTATCAGGTAGCACATACATCTACATGGCATTTGCAGAAAATCCATTTGTTGCAGGTGGTGTACCAACAACAGCAATATAATGTATAAATAGACTATATAACAGGAATTATTAATGGCAAATACTAAGATTACATCAAGAGTTATAGCAGATAATGCAGTCGGTGCAGCACAAATTGCAGCTAATGCTTTAGGTATTAATGATCTCAGTAATGCAACTGTTTCTAGTTCTGACCCTGCAACTAATACTAACCCATCTGGCGGTGTTGGAACGCTATGGATAAATTCCACAAGCGGTGAAGCCTATATATGTAGTGATGCTACAAGTAATGACAATGTATGGAAAAATATTGGTGAAGGCACTGGTAATGTTTCTCCGTTTGAAGCAACAGGCGGAACAAAAACAACTTCAGGTTCTTATACAATACACACTTTTTTATCTTCAGGAACATTTACTCCAAATACTGCAGGAACTATTGAATACTTAGTAGTTGGCGGTGGTGGTTCAGGCGGAGCACAAAACGCAGGTGGCGGAGGAGCTGGAGGCTTTAGAACTGCAACAGGATTTAGTGTAACAGCACAAGCATATACAGTTACAGTTGGTGCAGGTGGTGCAGCAGCAACAGGAAGCGCAGTTGGTAATGATGGTTCTGACTCTACATTTTCCACTATTACATCAATAGGTGGTGGTGGAGGTGGTAGTGATGGCTCTACTAGTGGTAGATCAGGTGGCTCAGGTGGTGGTGCTAACCAAAGTGGTACTGCTGGTGCAGGAACTGCAGGTCAAGGAAATGCTGGAGGAGCTGGTGGAACTAACAGAGGTGGTGGCGGAGGTGGTGCTAGTGCAGCAGGTATTGCTTCTACAACTAAAGGTGGTAATGGCGGTGCTGGAACACAATCAAGCATTGATGGTACTTCTTACTATTATGCAGGTGGAGGCGGTGGTGCTACTTATCCAAATGGTAATGGTGGTACTGGCGGAGCTGGTGGAGGCGGTGGTGGCACAACCTATAGTGGTTCAGGTGGAGCTGGCGGTGCTGGTAGAAATGCAGGTGGAACTGGTGGAAGCAGTGATGGAAATGCTGGAGCAGGTGGAGCTAATACTGGAGGCGGAGGCGGTGCTGGTAGAGGAACCGCAGACTTATCAGGAGCTGGTGGCACTGGAATAGTTATATTGAGGTATTTAACACCATGAGTTATTATGCAAAAATAGAAAATAATATTGTAACAAAAGTAATAGTTGCAGAAGCTGACTTCTTTGACACATTTGTTGATGACACACCAGGAACATGGCTAGAAACAAAAGAAGATGGCTCTATAAGAAAAAATTATGCAAGTATAGGTTTTTCTTATGATGCTACTAGGGATGCATTCATACCAATAAAACCCTATGAATCTTGGACATTAAATGACACAACCTGTAGATGGGATGCACCAGTAACATATCCTGACGATAGTAAAACATATAACTGGAACGAAACAGATCAACAATGGGATGAGGTTAGCTAATGGCATTTACACTTAACAGAAGATTATCAACATTAGTTAACAGTAGTGGTCAGTTAAATACTGGTAAGATTCCTAATGACTATATTAGTACTGATCATATTGCAGATAATGTAGTTACAACTGCTATGTTGCATAGTGGATTTACTTTACCAACATCAAGTTTATCCTCAATAGATACTGATAATGTTTCAGAAGGTTCAACAAATCTTTACTTTACAAACGCAAGAATCGATTCACGCCTAAGTGGTGGAACTGGAGTCACATATTCTTCGGGTGCAATATCCATTGGACAAGCAGTTGCTACAACAGACAATGTTACTTTTGCCGACTTAACAGTTACAGGCGACTTAACAATTACTGGAGATATTAACTCTTATAATGTAACAGATTTAGATGTTGCTGATAAAACAATTACAGTTGGAGCTGGACAAACAGAATCTAACTCAGGTGGATCAGGTTTAATTGTAGATGGAGCAAGTGCATCTATTTTATGGGATGAAACAAACGATCAATTTGATTTTAATAAAGGTATTAATGTAGATTCAAATACATTAGTAGTTGATGGAACAAATAATAGAGTAGGTATTTTAAATGCTTCTCCTGATGTTTCATTAGATCTTGGTTCAGCAACTGATGGTATACACATGCCTGTTGGTACAACTGGACAAAGACCAAGTTCTCCAGCAGCTGGTTACTTTAGATATAATAGTACTGATGGACAATTTGAAGGTTATACAACAGAGTGGGGAGCAATCGCAGGAAGTGGTTCAGCTGCAATGGAAACAAATAACTTTACAGGTGATGGTTCAACCACAGCATTTACACTTTCAAGTACAGTTGCAAGTGAAGATAATTTAATTGTATTCATAGAAGGTATCTATCAAAACAAAGGTGATTATGTTGCAAGTGGAACAACACTTACATTTACAACGGCACCAGTTAATAGTAGAAGAATTGTAGTACAACATATTCTTTCAAGTGTGGCAGGGAATAGTACATTATATACAAGTTTAACAGGTGATGGAAGTACAACTGCATTTACTTTAAGTGGTGCACCAGGACACGAAAATAATACACAGGTCTTTATGGATGGTGTATATCAACAAAAAGATTCATATATTGTCAATGGTACAACGTTAACATTTGATGTAGCTCCAGCAAACAGTGCTGAAATAGAGGTAATGTCATTTGCACAAACAACAATTAATGCGCCAGGTTCAAACACAGTTAGTGTTGCAGAATTAAATTTATCAGATGGTTCCTCAGGACAATTTATTACAACTGATGGCAATGGTACAATATCATTTGCAACTGTTAGCGGAACAACAATAAACAACAACGCTGATAACAGAATCATAACTGGTAGCGGAACAGCCAACACTTTAGAGGGTGAAAGCACTCTAACTTATGATGGTAACACCCTTACGGCTGATTATAGTACTATAGCAGGATTTGTACAAACTATAGTTTCAAAAAATACAAATAACAGCAGTATATATTCAAGAGGAAGTGGGATATCTTTTCAAGTCAGCAATGGTTCTGCAACAAAAGATGCAGCAATTATTAAAGGCGGTAGACAAAGCACTACTTCGGGTGGTTATTTATATTTTGAAACTGCTGATAGTTCATGGAATGCTCCAACAGAACGCTTAAGAATTCTTCCAAGTGGCGGTATAACCTTTAACGGAGATACAGCAGCAGCTAACGCACTTGACGATTACGAAGAAGGTACTTGGACTCCAGCTTTTTATACATACAGTGGAGTAACAACAACATCAATAACGATTAATCTTGCTACATATACAAAAATTGGAAATATATGTCATATACACGCAAACATAGATGTAACACTATCTTCATTGCCAGGGCAAACAGTTACTATAACTGGATTACCCTTTGCAGCTAGTAACGCAGGTGCTACAGGACAAAGAGCAATTATAGCGCTAGGTGGAGATACTGCAAATACAGGTTCACATACTCCTAAAGCACACTTTAGAACTAATGGTTCTCAACTGGACGGAGTATATTATAATGCAAGTAACAATACAACGTATTGGGCTTATAATGGCTTTGACAGTCCAACATTTGCGCTACACATACATGGATTTTATACAGTTTAACAATTATGTCTATCGGAGATAGGCACGGACAGGAGAAAAAATGGCATTAACAAAAGAAACAATCGAAGACAAAATAGAAATTGTTGGAGAATATAAAACTATACAAATTCGTACTGCTACTGTTATCAAAGAAGATGGCGTAGAGATAAACAGATCTTTTCATAGACGTATATTAGAGTGCATAGCATCTGAAAAGAACGAGGACAACTCTTGGACTCATAATGATACAGATGTATCAAGCGAAAGCTCAGAGGTTCAAGGCATAGCTACAGCAGTTTGGACAACAGCCATTAAGACGTCAAAACAAACCGCTAACGAGAACGCATAACATGGCAAACACTCAAATACAAACCGAACAATTAGCAGATAATGCTATTACTGAAGATAAAATTGCATCAAATTCTGTTACCAGTGCTAAAGTATTAGATGGAGCAACTGGTCCTCAAATTACTTCTATATCAGGTGTTCTTACACCCAGTACTGCTGGCAATATTACAATTACAGGTGTTGGATTTTCAGGTTCTAATGTATATGTCGACACGGCAATAACAACGGCTTTAACTGCTGCAACATCTGTAACAAATACAAGTTCAACATCACTAACAGCAGCTATTCCTGCTTTGTCAGCAGGTACATATAAAATATTTGTAGTAAACAGTGACGGTAAGTCAGCAATGTTTCCTACAGGAGTTTTAGTATCAGCTGCACCAACATGGACAACAGCGGCAGGAGCTTTAGACCAAGGGGTATCAAATACAGCATATAGTGATACAGTTGCAGCATCTTCTGATTCAGCTATTACTTATTCAGTAAAATCAGGATCATCATTACCTTCAGGTTTATCTTTAAATTCAAGTACTGGAGTTATTTCTGGAACATTGCCAAGTGATTCATCAAGTACAACATATAATTTTACTCTAACAGCTACTGATGCAGAGAGTCAAGCAGTTGATAGAGCATTTAGTATCTATAATTTGGTTGTTGATAAAGCATTTATCTTTACTGGAGGCTCAATGCCATCGGGTATTACTCACTCAAGAACAGAATCTTCTGCAGGAGATAATACATATATTAATTCAAGCGGCAATGTTACATATACAGGAACTGCTGGCATGGCAAGATTTACACATGATCTTTCTGGAAATGCTCTTGGTATATTAATAGAGGAATCTAGAATTAATTACATGTGGGACTCAGATCACCCAATAGAAAATATATGGAATAAACACCAAAATAGTGCAACATGGAGCACTCCTACAAATATAACATTGCCAACTGGAAACGCTGGTAAATGTACACAAATGACAACCAGTGGAACATCTAGCAGCAGTTATGTAGGTGCTTATACATATTCGACACCAATGACAAGTGCTGGAGCTGGTTGGTATACATTTAGTTTTTATATGAAACAAACTGCGGGAAACGGCGCTTGTAGAATCAGGGTGTATGATGGTAATGATTATTTCCTCAGAGCAACTTTTGAATTTGATGGAACTACAAACAATGTAACTGGCGGCGGTGAAGTAACAAATACTGCGGTTGGCAATGATTGGTATCATGTAACTTGCAGTAACTATACCACTAATAATTTATCAGGCAGTCCTGCTCATGTTAACTGGGAGTATGGACCTTCAGGTACAGGAGCACAAACGACAAGTGGAACTTATACCGCATCAACAGTGTATATATGGGGAATGCAAATAGAAAATGGTAGAGGTGCAACAAGTTATATACCAAATCATCAAAGTAATCAAAATACAACGAAAACAAGAAATTCAGATTATTTAAGAGTTGCAGGAACTGACTGGTCAAATACAATTACAGCTGATAGTGGTAGAACTTATTCTGCTGTTTTGTCGGGTAAAAAACATTCAAATGAACAAAATTCTCATCTTTTGCATTTTAAGTTTAGTGGTGGATATAATAGCGTATTAGTAAGCACAAATACATCTACAATTACTACTGATACTCCTTTTATAAAAGGATTTAGTACAGAAGGATTAAATGTCAATGTAGGTAACTTTACACATAACACTGATTTTAAAGTTGGATTTATTCAAACAGTTTCAGGTAGTGGTATGTATGCTGCGTATAACGGAAGTTCAAGTTCAAATGGCACTTCTTTACCAACACCAACTCAAATGACAATAGGTCAATATGATACTGCAACTGGTGGATTTGGTATGAATGGTTCTGTAAAATATGTTTACTTATTCAATTCTGATATTGGAAATTCACTGCTACAAACTTTAACAACATAGGATATATAAATGGCATTAACAAAAATCACATCAGCCATCATAGCAGATGGAGCAATTACAGCTTCAGCAATAACAAATACAAGTATTACTGCTGATAAATTACATACAACTTTAGATCTTACAGGTAAAGCAGTTACAGTTGCAACAGCAACCGCTGGTGATAATGATACGACAGTCGCAAGTACTGCATTCGTATCAACAGCAATTGCAAACCTAGCAGACTCTGCGCCAAGTACATTAGATACACTCAATGAGTTAGCTGCAGCTTTAGGAGACGATGCAAACTTTAGTACTACAGTAACTAATAGTATTGCAACAAAACTTCCACTCGCTGGTGGAACAATGACAGGTAACATTACTTTAGGAGATAACAATAAAGTCATCTTCGGAACAGGTTCAGATCTAGAGATTTATCATGATGGTAGTAGTGATGTAATAAAAAATGCTACTGGCAATCAAATATACATGCAAAGCACTGGATTTAACTTATCAAATTCATCAGGACTAAAGCACATTTATGCAAACAATGATTATGGAGTTACTCTTTTTTACCAAAATAATGGAAAACTAGAAACGGTCTCAGGAGGCATAGATGTAACTGGTTACATGGACGCTGATAATTTTAAAATAGCAGGAGCACAAGGATCAGACGGACAA
>ERZ1046740.2719-NODE-2719-length-11171-cov-7.388359_pt1 | contig 11171 bp, 20 predicted proteins | sample MGYA00383093_ERZ1046740 | MGnify/ENA primary metagenome ERZ1046740 (study PRJEB29581, sample SAMEA5548363) | metagenome | biome: marine; feature: coastal; material: water | depth 25 m | study: Short-term variability in the microbial, nano- and picoplankton...
AACTTAGAACAATGTCCATTTACTAAAGAAATAAATATCAGAAGTAACATGGTTAGATTTAGGTTATCAGGTGTTCAAACATACTGTCAAGGCACAATGACTGGTGATGATGTTAGAGCTGCAGGATATGAGTATGATGCAGATTCTTATTCATTCTTAAAAGAGAATGAGATAATGATTGAAGGTATATGTTATGATAGTCGTGTAGTCAAAGTTGTTAGATGCACTGAATGTAATGTTAAGTGTGTTGATACAGAAACAGTTGATGGTGTATGTGTTGATTGTTGTGGTCGTGACTATCGTGTTCATAACTATACTCACAGAGTAGAGGAAACACTTGGCTTTGATAGACAGAAACTTAAGTCAGAACCTTATCTTGGTATTGAGATGGAGTTCCAAGTAGACAAGCGTAAAGCTGGTCGATTGTATGTAGGTAATACAATGTTTGGTCATGCTCTCATGAAAGATGATGGTAGTATAACTAATGGCTTTGAGTTAGTGTCTAGACCAGCAGGATATACAACACATCTAGCACGATACGATTCATTCTTGACTGACTTACCAGAGTATATACATCCACATAAATCATGTGGTATGCATGTACACATTAGTCGTAGAGCATTTACATATCTAGGTGCTGGTAAGCTTGTTGAGTTTATGAATCGTGAAGACAACAAAGACTTTGTTAAACTAATAGCAGGTCGTGGTACTACAAATTATCAGAATCGTGATGATGGCTATGATAAGTATACACCTTATCGACAAGCAGTCAAAGATAGATATGTTGGAAGGTATAACTTTGTTAACCTTAACAACAAAAAGACAATTGAATTGCGTATCTTTGCAACACCAGCTAACAAGTTGGAGTTCAACATACGCATGCAATTTGTAAAAGCAATGATTGAGTATTGCAAACCAGCAATACATAGTGTATCATTGGAGCAACAAACATACTTTAAATCTTTTGTAACATGGTTAGACAACACTAAGAAAGACTTTAAAGAATTACATAACTATATTAAGGAGTCAACAATATGTGCATAGCAATAATGAAATCAGAAAACAAAAAGATTAGTAAGACTACATTACAAAGATGTTACGATGCTAATCCAGATGGTGCAGGCTTTATGTTTGCAGACAACAAAGAACTAACTGTAAAGAAAGGTTACTTTACATTTAAAGAATTCTACAAGGAGTATAAACCACATGAGAACAAACAAGTACTACTACACTTTCGTATTAAAACGCACGGTCCAATTGATAAAAACAATTGCCATCCGTTCCTTGTTAATAGTGGGCTTGGTTTTATTCACAATGGCATTATCACTGGTTACGGTGATGATAAACAATCAGATACTATAGATTTCAACAAGTCTATACTACAAAAGATTGTAGCTAAACATGGTAACATGGGATTGTTTGATGACCCAATGGTTGAGCTTATTGAAAATGTAATCGGCTACAGTAAGCTAGTCTTTCTTGATAGACATGGTAACTATCGTATCATGAATGAACAGAAAGGTTCATGGCATGATGGTGTATGGTATAGTAATAGTAGTTGGAAGAAACCTGAACCAGTTAAATACACAGGATATGATTGGACTAAGCAAAGTACGCATCGCACTTCGCTGCCCGTGGCAGCCAAGGACTCTTGCTCCTTCGCTTCTGGTGATTGGTTAATATGTAATGAAGACTATGACTATGGTATAGGTGATGACACAACAACCATTAAGAAAGGTGAGTGGGTTGAAGTAGAAAATATAAATGATGTAAGTAAAACTTGTACACTAATTACTGGTGAATACATGAACCCTACTATCTTTACTAAAGTTCCTTTATCTGTAGTAGAATCATGGGAAGATGCTGACTCTCATAGTTACAATAAGACATTTGACTTTTAATTAATAGTATGGTATAATATTTATATAAGGAGTAAATTATGTTAACATGGTATATAGTAGTAGAAAATGAAGCGGGTGATAAAGTAGAACTACGAGATGTCCCGAAGGATGTCGAGGTAGTTGTTGATGAATTTATAAATGACATGGAGGGTAATTAATATGCCACTAGATACAGGTACTAACGAATGGGATGGTGATGAAGGAGAAGAATGTGATAACTTTGAACCAGACTATGATTCAATCAATGATAACATGTGGTTACGTAAGAAAGAAGAAGAAGAAAGACAACAGCAGATAATAGAATCATGCTGTCAACTAGGAGATATAAAATGAAACTAGAAACACTTACATTAATAGCTGGACTATTCTTTGTATGTACTATGTATGTACAAGCAGAGACAGTGTATACACCTGATGGTACATATACATGCACTGTGTATGATGATGGTACAAGGATTTGTTTCTAATGCGATGTCGTGCATGTGATAAAAATCTATCTGACTTTGAGTCTACTCGTAAGCATCATGAATCAGGTGAGTTTGTAGACCTGTGTAATAAATGTTATAGTACTATACAGAGTGATGTCAATGACATTGATGAGAGAGAAGACTTACGTCATGTAGATGACGAGTACAACGAGGAATAAGCACGGTTGCCTCCAGGCATTAGTGCGTAATTTCGAGGAGTTTAAATGAGTAACTTTATTAAGCTTGGACCTTGCCCACACTGTGGGTCAAGGGACAATCGTGCTGAATATATAAATGGGTACTGGTGTTTTGGTTGTAGTAAATTTGAACGTAAGAATGATACACAAAACCTGCGTGATAGAGTTTATGGTACACAACAAACTGTAGCAGATGGTAACTTAAGTATCAATGTAACTAATAAGATACCACAGAAAGCTATGCAATGGTTGTTAAAGTATGACATACGACAAGATGAAATAGATAAATATAATATAGGATGGGAACCTGACATGAATATATTAGTATTAATACAGAACTCTAACTACTGGCAAGGTAGAAACTTCGGCTTTGGTAATGCAAAATATAGAAGTAATGGTATTAAACCCTTGACTATCTATGGTGAAAGTGATATACTAATATTAGTAGAAGATGTTTTGTCTGCTATTAAGATAGCAAGAACACATAAGTATTGTGCTTCGCCATTGCTTGGCAGCTCGTTGAGCAAGCATGCCGAATCACAATTAGTTAAACAGTATAAACATATCTATGTCTGGCTAGATAGAGATAAGGCTAGTAATGCAGTGTATATTAGAAATAGGCTAAGGTCTTTAGGTGTAACAAGTAGAGCTATTATCTCTGCTCTTGACCCTAAAGAATATGATAAACAAACGATAACGGAGATAGTAAATGATTGAAGAAGTAATACTTAATCTATTCTTAAATAATAGAAGTCTGTATGATAAGTACTACAAGTATATTAACTTACAATATATTAAAGATAACTTTACTAATATATATAAGTTATTTGTAGTACTACATCAGCACTATGAATCAAGTAAAGATGAAGCAGTTAGTCAAGTAGACTTTGAGTTAGTATACAACGGCAGCTATTTATTAGAGAATAGTGAAAGACAAGAACTAACTGATACACTTACTAGAATCTATGGGCTAGAGTGTACAGAAGCTAATGCAATTAAGTATCTTAATGACCACAAGAAAAGATGTATAGCTGGTGAGTTAGCTAAGATAGCACTAGATGTAGAAGATGGCTCAACTAATGTAGAAGAACTAACAAAGAAAATGCAAGAGCTTGACTCATCTGAAGAAATACAAGATAGTATAGCATCAGTTAACATGGACCTAATTGATTTGTATGAATCACAAATACAAACGCCTGGACTACGATGGCGATTGAATTGGTTAAACAAATCACTTGGTTCTCTACGCAAAGGTGACTTTGGTTTTATCTTTGCTAGACCAGAGACAGGTAAGACTACCTTCTTAGCATCAGAGATGACCCATATGGTATCACAGACAGATGGTGATATACTCTGGTTTAACAACGAAGAGCAGGGTAAGAAGGTAGCAGTCAGATGTTTCCAAGCCTTGTTTGGTTTGACTAACAAAGAACTATTCAAAGAAAAAGAAATCAATGCTGATGAATATAGACAGCGTGTTGGTAATAAGATTAAGATATATGATTACGAAGATTCAAGTAACATTAAAAGAATTGAACAAGTAATACAATCAACTAACCCATCATTAATTATCTTTGACCAAATAGATAAGGTCAAAGGATTTAAGAATGAACGTAATGACTTACAACTTAAAGCACTATACCAATGGGCTAGAGAAATAGCCAAAACGTACGCACCAGTCATTGCAGTATCGCAGGCTGGTGGTACTGGTGAAGGTAAGATATGGTTGACAATGGATGATGTTGATAGCAGCAAGACTGCGAAGCAAGGTGAAGCTGACTGGATACTAGGCATTGGCAAAGAACAAGACAACACTAGTAATCAACGGTTCCTTAACATAAGTAAAAACAAACTGTTAGGTGATGAAGACACATTGCCTGACCTTAGACATGGTAATCAACAAGTCTTAATTAAACCAGAGATAGCGAGGTATGTAGAGATATGAGTTACTTAGTATTAGATGTAGAAACAACTATCAGTAACAAAGGTAATCCTTTTGACCAGACAAATAAACTTTGTATGGTTGGATTACTTACGGCTAACGAGAAGATGATATACGATATAGAATACTCCGTTGACCCCTACAAGGAATCACTAAAGCAAATCCAATTAGCCGTGGATAAGTGCGATGTGCTTGTAGGGTTTAACATTAAGTTTGATTTACATTGGTTAGCTAGGTATGGTATTACCTTTGCTAACAAGCGTATATGGGATTGTCAACTTACAGAGTTTATCTTACGCAGCCAGGTCAACAGTTATCCATCATTAGATAAGGTATCTGAGTACTATGAACTGGGTAGTAAGCTTGATGAAGTCAAAGAAAACTACTGGAAGAATGGTATTGATACAGACAAAGTACCAAAAGATATACTAATACAATACCTAGAGAAAGACATAGAACTAACTGAACAAGTAATGTCTATGCAAATGAAAGAGTTAGCCGACCAGCCCCAACTGAGGAGGCTAATCTCTTTACACAATCAAGACTTAATTGGTTTACAAGAAATGGAATTCAATGGTCTTAAGTATGAATACAATACATCACAAATTTTAGGAGATGAATTAGATGAACAAATCAGCAAACTTAATAAGAGGTTGTATGACTATCATTCTTACGATAGTTTTAATCCCAATTCTGGGGAGCATCTTTCTGCTTTTCTTTACGGTGGGATTATTAAAGAGCGTTTTCAACGCCCCATCGGACATTATAAAACTGGCGCACACGCAGGCGAAGTTAAGTATAAATGGGATGAAAGAGATAAAGTCTTCCAACAAAAAGTAAAACCGTTGGTAGGTAGTGAGCTTAAGAAAGAAGGGTTCTACAGTACCAATGAAGATACATTACGTAAACTTAAAGGTAATGCAGAAGCTAAAGATATATTGCAAACATTACTAACTCGTGCTACACTAGAGAAAAGAAAGACTACATACTATCACGGGTTAGTCAAACTAATTGATGAGATGAAATGGAAGAAAGATACTATACATGGTCAACTCAATCAATGTGTAGCAAAAACAGGTAGGCTAAGTAGTAGTAAGCCTAACCTTCAGAACTTTGATGGAGAGATTAAGTCTCTCTTTACAACTAGATACGGAGAAACAAATGAGTAGAGATGATTACATAGCAGCAGAAGAAGAAGAACTATCTTCAGCTGAAGAACAACAAGCACAAGAAGAAGCACACCATCACTTTGTTAGTGCAGAATTTAGTGATATGATACTATCTCTTGGACCTACTGCAGTACTATCATTACTAACTGAAGATGCTAGGTCTGAGTTAAGAAAGAGTATTATCTTACAATATAACCACAGGTTAGTAGAAACAACAGGACTATAACATGATACTTAACGCTGATGCTAAAGCTCTTGAATGGGTATGTGCTACATACTTATCTCAAGATGCTACAGCAATGACAGAAATAAGAAACAAGATTGACCAGCATACTGACAATCAAAATAGATTTGGATTACCATCTAGATTAATAGCTAAGACATTTGTCTTCAGACTAATCTATGGTGGTAGTGCATACAGTTATGCTATGGACAACAACTTTAAAGATATTGGTAATGAAGACTACTGGCAAAATGTAATTGATGAGTTCTATAAAAAGTATACAGGTCTTAAAGGTTGGCACGATAAGATATTTGCAGATGCCAAGCGAGACCTTAAACTTACTATGCCTACAGGTAGGACATACTTATACCCTACAGAAATAAATAGTATGGGTAAGGTAAAGTATCCACGCACCCGAATCCTTAACTACCCAGTGCAAGGATTGGGTGCTGACCTGATGGCTATAGCTAGAGTATCATTACGCAATAGATTAAAAGACACAGAAGGTATTAAGATAATTAATACTGTACACGATTCAATCATGCTTGACTTTGACCCAAAGGTATGTTATACTAATAGTATAGTAGAAACAGTTAAGCAATGTTTTGAAGATATCCCAAGTAACTTTGCTAAGTTATTTGGTAAAGAATTCAACCTTCCTATGAGGGTTGATATACAACTAGGTACCAATTGGGGTGACCTAGAAGACGTAACTTAATCTTAAGGAGATTATATATATGCAAGTAAATGTCGTAGATGTATCAAGCTTGAACACTCATGCAGCAAAGAATGGTAGACAATACCAGTCAATAGAAATCATGTACAAAAATGATGCTGGTCAAGCTCAAAATAAAAAGCTAATGTCTTTTGCAAACCCTGCAGTATTCAAGGCAGCACAGACCTGGCAGAAAGGTGATGTAATTCACGTATCTACAGAGAAAGACGCAAATGGTTATTGGCAATGGACAGCAGTAGGCAACGATGCAACAGACGTTACAGACAAACGTGACGACGGTACAGCACAAGGTTCTACTCAAGCCGCAAGCTCAACCTCATCAGCACCTACTCGTGTGTCAGGCAGTAACTACGAGACCAAAGATGAACGAGCAGCTAGGCAAGTAATGATAGTCCGTCAGTCATCATTGAGTAATGCCGTAGCGACCCTAGCAATAGAAGGGAGCAAGGCAACAGCTAATGATGTAGTTAGTCTAGCTAAATTATACGAAGGATATGTCTTAGGTTCAGAGCCGTCAGGGGCTAGTATTAATGACCTTGATTCAGACATCCCATTCTAAATGCAAGCATTAATCGACCATGATTTAGTAGTGTTTAGATGTGCAGCATCTGCTGAACATGATGGTCTTAACATAGCAATCCATCGAGCAGAGGCATTGCTTGATGAGTTGCTTACTAAGACTGGAGCAGATAGCTATCGTGCATTCTTATCAGGTAAGTCTAACTTTCGTAAGACTATCTATCCTGAGTACAAAGCTAATCGTACTGCACCTAAGCCCGTGCATCTAGAAGCTCTACGAGAATATGCTCTAGACAAACAGAATGCAGAGTTGGCACCTGATACATTAGAAGCTGATGATGCCCTAGGCATTAATCAGACTGATGATACTATGATTGTATCGTTAGATAAAGATTTACTAATGGTCCCAGGTAAACACTTTTCATGGGAGATTAAAGGTAAAGGCTGGACAAAGCCCGATAAGTTTACTGAACAGACAAAGCTAGGAGGATTAAGATTATTCTTTGAGCAATGTCTTAAAGGTGATACTGCTGATAACATCAAAGGTATTGAGAAGATAGGTAACAAACGGGCTGCAGCTTTACTTGCAGACTGTGTTACTGAACAGCAGATGTTTGATGCTGTTCGTAATGCATATGGTAATGATGACGAGTTTATTATGAACGCATCAGTACTATGGATAATGCAGAACGAGGAGGATGTATGGAAGGACAGGTTTAATGCCTACGTTCAAAAGTAAACTAGAAGTTAAAGCTTGGGCAGTACTCAAAAAACATTTCCCAAGTGTTAAGTATGAACCTGATGTAATAGAATACATACAACCCATCAAGTCACGGAAATATAATCCTGACTTTCGTATGGCAAAGAATGTATATATAGAAGCAAAGGGTAAACTTGACTTAGCTACTAGACAAAAGATGGTTTGGTTTAAAGAATGTAATCCTGAAGTCACCATAATTTTCTTGTTTATGAATCCCGATAACAAGATAACCAAACGCAGCAAAACAACATACTGGCAGTGGGCTGAGAAACAAGGGTTCATGTGGCTAGACTTTAGAAAGGATTGGATAAATGATTATAAAAAACTTATCAGAAAATAAAGATGGTAGTGTTGACTTTGATTTTAAAGTTGACAAGATGGAAACAGAATTCTTGTTATCCTTCGCTATCAAAGCTCTCATGCGTGAGGGCATAATTAAAACATCAGAAGAAGAGTTTGCTGAAACAAAAGTAGACCTTCCACTGGAGACTATGCAATGAAGAAACATTTAGTAATAGGAGATACCCAGGTTAAGCCTGGGGTTTCCCTATCTTATTTAACGTGGATAGGTAGGTACATTGTTGACAAACAACCAGATGTAATTGTAATGATTGGTGACTTTGCAGACATGCCTAGCTTATCTTCCTACGATGTAGGTAAAAAATCTTTCGAAGGTAGAACATACAAAGCAGATATTAAAGCTGCTCACAAGGGCATGGAAGCATTGCTAGCACCTATGAAAGCACTTAACAAAAGACTAGCCAAAGCTAAGAAGAAGTTATACAAACCTAAGATGGTATTGACTATGGGTAACCATGAGCAGCGTATTAACACAGCCATTGAGTATGACAGAAAGCTAGATGGTCTTATATCATTTGAGGATTTAAAGTATGAAGAAGCAGGATGGAGCGTTGTTCCCTTTCTTGAGGTTTCTACAATTGATGGCGTTGCTTATAGTCATTACTTTGCTAGTGGGGTTATGGGTCGTCCTGTAACATCAGCACGTGCTTTACTTACCAAGAAGCATATGTCATGTGTAGCTGGGCATCAGCAAGGACATGATATAGCGTACGGTATGAGAGCAGATGGCAAACAGATGACATCTATCATTAGTGGTAGTTGTTATTTACATGATGAGTCATACTTATCTCATCAAACTAACCAACATTGGAGAGGATTGTATATGTTACATAATGTAGAGGATGGTTCATTCGATGAATGTGCAATACCATTACATTATTTAAAAAGAAAGTATAGAAAATAGCTTGACTTTCTCTGTAATATATGCTATAATATTATTATGACAGCAACTAAAAGACAAGTAGGTGGTAAACATTATACTGACTATAAGATACAACCTATAGAATTTATAACAAGTAATAACATTGGTTTCATTGAAGGTAATGTAATCAAGTATGTTACAAGGTTTAGACAAAAGAATGGTATAGAAGATATAGATAAAGCTATACATTACCTAGAACTTTTAAAAGAAATGTATTACAATGGAAAAACTTAAAACAAAAAGAGTTTGCAATAAATGCAAAGAACCTGCTAAAATCTGGGATAAAGGTCAGTGGTGGTGTTCTATTGATAGTAGCATGGGTAGTTACAACATGCGTGGTTATTGCATAAGGGAGAAAAAGAAATGAAAAATTTATTTACAACAACCATAGGTCATCTAGTTATAATAGCTGTTCTTATTGGTTTATATGCTATAGTGGTATTTACAGCATGAGTATCCTTAAAAAATTACATTGGGTAATTATAACTTGTGTGTATGCACTAGCTGCTTATTTTTTATATTGTGTAATTGGATTACTATTTTTATTTACAGAAGCTGAAGCAGGTAACAAGGTAGGTGTTGGTAACTTTGTTATGGCAGTCAGTTATACAGAGTCATATAATGATTTACAATATGTAGCTAACTTTGTTAATTGTGAACAAGCACAAAAGTATTACGATGAAAACTGTGCTACACAAGGTGCGATGATTATGATGTGTCAACTAGAGAAGTATCTCTATATGCCTATAGACCATAATAGTGATTCATCATTTGACTTTGAACCTACTGACAGACAATCATGTGGCTTTGTCGGTGTACAAAAACCTAAATTTACAAAGGATTAATTATGCCAGGAACTAATGGTACAAATGATTACGAAATCCCTGGTGCAAAGTTAAAGACTGCAGTACCAAGTGATAAGTATAAAGAAGGATGGGACAGAATCTTTGGTGCCAAACCTAATGATAAACAATTTGATAAGGTCAAGAAAAAACCGAAAGGTCGGTCATAACTATGGCTCTATCATTCAAAGAAGTCTGCGAAGAATTAGCTAAGATAGACGAAACAACTCTTCTTGAGGTACTTGATATCTCATCAGAGGACATAGTTAATCACTTCCAAGACAAAATCGAGGACAATCTCGAAGAACTATCTAATGATTTAGATGAACATTCTAAACAATTAGACATATTTAACGAAGAATAACAGGAGATAGCATTGGATATTTACCAATCGGTAATAGCATCAAGTAGATACGCACGTTTTATACCAGAACTTAAACGTCGTGAGACCTGGGAAGAGACAGTAGACAGAATGGTTACATACCTTAAGTCTAAAAACAAAGGGTTAGACAAAGAGTTTAAAGAGATACGTGAAGCAGTACTTAATTTAGAAATCATGCCTTCTATGAGGCTTATGATGTCAGCAGGAGAAGCATGTGAAAGAGACAACATTGCTGCTTACAATTGCTCTTATTTGGCTATTAATAATAAACGAGCTTTTAGTGAAGCACTATACATTTTAATGAACGGAACAGGAGTAGGATTTAGTTGTGAAAGACAAGAGATTAGTAAACTACCTAGCATACCAGAGGTACTTAGTAACACTGATGATACTATTGTTGTTGGTGACAGTAAGCTTGGCTGGGCGAAGTCGTTTAAGAAACTATTATCTAGTCTATGGGAAGGAGATATACCCAAGATTGACTACTCTAATGTTAGACCAGCAGGTGCTAGGCTAAAGACATTTGGTGGTAGAGCTAGTGGTCCAGAGCCATTAAAGAGATTGTTTGATTTTGTAGTAGAGTCATTCAAACATGCTCAAGGTCGTAAACTAACCTCGTTAGAGGTCCATGATATTATTTGTATGGTAGGAGAGATTGTAGTCGTTGGTGGTGTTAGACGTTCTGCCCTTATCTCACTATCTAATCTTACAGATAAACGCATGAGAGAGGCTAAAATGGGTGCCTGGTACA
>ERZ1046740.2720-NODE-2720-length-11170-cov-4.114530_pt1 | contig 11170 bp, 12 predicted proteins | sample MGYA00383093_ERZ1046740 | MGnify/ENA primary metagenome ERZ1046740 (study PRJEB29581, sample SAMEA5548363) | metagenome | biome: marine; feature: coastal; material: water | depth 25 m | study: Short-term variability in the microbial, nano- and picoplankton...
GTTACATCTGGCTGGCAACGTGAGTCTGTCGCAAACTTATATGCAGATCCCACAGAGACACAGAGTAGCTTTGCTTCACGTGCTGTGTTCCTGTCACAAAAATTAGCTAATGAAGATTTATCGGAAGATCAACGCAACACATTCCAAAGTCAATTCGATAGGAACCTAGAAGACTATGGTAAATGGAAGTCTACTAACCCAGAAACTACCACACCTTTGTTTGATCCCAGTAAAGCTGAACGTGCAGTTAACTCTGTACAGTCACGTAAACTAAACGAATTAAAAATTGATACAGACATTAACACTGCTGTATCCCGTAGGTTGTCAGGCGATGAAGGTAGATATGGTGTTGCTTTGTTACGTGCTGCTGACGAACTACAGAAAACGTATGGTAAGTTTAACGATCCAATTATGGCAGATAAAATTTCATACTTACAGAATGATGCAACTGTTAGCCTACGTGATTATGCAAACAATCTTAACTATCGTGCAAGACAAGACACATCGTTTAGTCAAGATAATTACATAGATAAAACAAAAGATAATAAACCGTTGACTACAGAATTAGTAGCTCAAGGTCTTAGCAATTCTGCATATAAAATAGGGGATGTAATAACGTACACCGATAAGAACAGCAATATTAAAATCATTGTTTACACAGGTATTCCTATGAATGAACAAGATGACAAATTTGTATTTGTAAAATAGGATAGTTAATTGTCTAGTTTATTAGAAAGATTAAATCAGGGTAATAACTTTGATAGCAGTCCTGACTTGTTGACCTCTCCATCTTTGTTGGATAGTGATAATCAACAAGGAACTTTTACAAATCCGTCTTTACTTGACAGATTAAATGACAGCTCAAATGAAACAGAAGAAGACAATCGGATAGACACATCTATTCCCGATAAGGCTAATGCTTCGTCTATACTCACGCCTGTAGCTTACACGCCCAGAGAAGACGATCCAGCATTCACAGAGTACTACGTTAAACGTATGATACCTGTACCCGATACTATTGGTCAGTCACAAGAAGCAGATACAGAAGAACGTCTGTCTCGTTATGAAAAGTCAAAAGAAAACTGGGCACAGTTTGATAATTTAAATGACTCAGATTATGCTGAGATAGGTACTATTATCGCAGATGGTATTGAGAAAGATTTAAAAAACACTCGTGGCTTTTCTATTAATGATCCTTTGTCACATGGCATGAAAGCACTAGCAAAGAATAGTGTTTGGGGTGCAAAGACAATCTTAGGTATTGGTGAAGCTTTAGACAAAGCAATGAGTGGTTCTCTTGATGGCATTGAAGAGGGATTAAAATACTTAAAGTCTGATGAATCAGGAAGAGTTGGTTCAGCATTTTACACAGCTATAGATGTGACTATGGCTGGTGGAAGATACGGTAGACTAGATGATCCTCGCAAGTTAGCCAACAGGATTGGTGAAAGCTTTGGTGCTTTCAGTGAGTTTATAGAAACATTACCTGCATATAGCAGTCTTATGTCAGGGCTAGACAATGTACGTAAGATTTCTAAATACAATAAAAAGCTAAAGAAACCTATCAACGATCTTAGCTCACTAGAAAAGGCTGAACGTACTAGCCCAGAACGTGCTGCACTAGCCACACGTGAATCAAATGAAGCAGCTAGAGTACGTGCAGCTAAAATTGCTGAGACAGAAGTAGGTCTTAAAAAAGATTTAGTACTTGACCTAGAGAAAAAGTTATCTGATACAGCAGGTGAAGCTATCAGTGTATCAAGTATTGTCAATGGTAATCTTGAACTAGACTACGATAAAGCACGTGATGTAGGCAAACGAATTACACAACGTATATACACTGCTGAACGTACCAAGTCTAGGGATGTTGCACTAGGTAGTGCTGAGTTACGTATGGAAGAGCTAGGTGACATTGACACAGGCACTGACTTCCTTACTACTCCCATACTCAAACCAGAAAAGTTTGATGGTATGGTTGCTGTGGCATCTGACTTCAAGAAACAATTCCCTGATATGTGGAGCAATGACAAGACTGTTATTGACAATCTGTTTGATCTTACAATCAGTGATAAGTTTAAAGAAGAGGTTGGTGCTTCTGGCTTACTTGACACGTTAAATAACTACGGTCTGTCCTTTGAGGATTACACACTGTCTATTGTGGGTAGTGCATCAGAGGCTGGTAGAGTGCTGAATAAACTATCGCAGATTAAACGTGCACGTCCATTGTCAGTACGTGAAGATGCAGCACAGAAGGCTATATCAGAGGCACAAGGCAGTATTCGTAAAGCATTCATGCGAATGGAAAACATTCGTAGGGGTGGTATGGTTACACAGGTAGCCACAGCCATGCGTAACTTGCAGTCTGCAACTATACGTGTACCGTTAGAAGGTTTGGGTAATGTCATGGACACTGCCCTCTATCGCATGTCTAATGATGGTATTGCTGCAGGTGTTAAGTCTGCAGTGTCACCACAAAACTGGAAAGATAGCTTCATGCATATGAAGTATATCTATAGCCGCCCTGACGTTGCTAAAGGTTTTACTGATCTAATACTTAAACGTCCTGAGTTTGAGCAACAATATAATCGTATGCTTAACACACTCAATGAAATACACGAAGCCACAGGGCGTGGTACAGGCACACGTTTTGATAAAGTCATGTCTGTGGGTGAGGATGTAGTTGATACACTCAACGTGGTCAACCGTTGGCAGGAATACCTAGTAAGACGTGGCATGTTCTTTGGTGAGCTTGAACGTCTGGTTAGACGTGAATATGACATTGATCTGATGGGTACACTGCAGAAGGGTAGCCTTCGTGATATGATGAATGACTCATCTACGATTAAACCTGCAGATGCACCTAGCTTTAAAGTGCTAGTCGATGAAGCCATCACTCGTGCAATGGACGTTACCTATGCTAAGTCACCAGAGACAGGTGTATTTAAAAGTGCAAACAACTTCATTGTTCGTAATGGTCTGACTGTTGCACTACCCTTCCCACGGTTTATGTTTAACAGCATGGAACTATTAGGTCAGTACGCAGGTGGTGCATCTATTCCACTGACACGTAAGCTGATCGGCATGGTTGATAAGACCTATGCAGGTCCGTTAAGTGCAAAGGACAGGCAACGTATTGCCCGTAATGCACAAGGATTCTTAGTCGGTGCTACTGTTGGTGTACCACTAGCAGGTAAGTTACTTAAAGATGAAGATGGTGAAGAGGGTTCATTACAGAACCGCATGTCAGATGCCCTCATGTCTTTGTCAACTGTAGGTGCTGCATATCAAATGCGTATGCTTGAAGATGCACCGTCAGATTATAAGATGATTGCCACAGGCGATAGTGCTATGGATACATCTGCACAGTTTCCTGCACGTCAGTTTCTGTATCTAGGTGAAGCAACTAAACGTCTAAACGAAGGTACGTTTGGTGATTGGTTTGATACAAAAGAATTTATTGAAGTGTTTGGTGGTGCTAACTTTAGGACTGGATCAGGTAACTATATCTTAGATGAAGTTGCATCTATGGTTCAGGGTACTGATCTAGAGACAGGTGAAAAGGTAGGACGGTTTTCAGGTAGGATTCTGGGTAACTATCTAACATCTTGGGCTGTACCATTAGCACAGATAATTGAAACACAACGTGCATCTGGTATGCGTGGTGATACCTACAAAGATACTCGTGAAGATCCAACATTAGATGGCATGGATACGTTTGTAACAGAACTAATACAGCCAGCTAAACGTATGGGTTACTTAACGACACCAGAAGAAGAAGCTGCACTGCCTGAACGAGAGTTCTTGTACTCTGAAAACAAGATGCGTCCAGATCCTTTGTGGAAACTGTTGCTTGGTGTAAACTTGAATACAAGGGATGATGAGTATGGAGAGTACTTAACCGACCTTGGAATAGACAAATACGACATGGGCCTGACATCTAAGGTAGGTACTATTGATCGTTATGAAACTAAAGTGTTACGTGAAGTACTTCCTACACTTGTAGATGCTGCACAAGCAGAAGAGTCTAGCCTACGTGCAAGATATAAACAATTGCCTTTAAGCTATCGTGCAAAATACTCTGAGAATAAACATGTAAGTTTGTATATCAAGCCCCTGATTATGTCACAGGTAAAGCAGATACGTGCTGATATGCGTGAAGGTAAGATGGCTGAGACTACACCCTATGTGCAGTCACTGTTTCAGTTTCGTAAACTGCCCAAGTCACAGAGGCAAGCTGCTGCAGCTATGTACTTAGAACGAAATGGATCTCCACCTGATGTAACAAAATCAGATGTTCTGCAAGAACTATTCATCATAGGAGATGAGCTTAGAAGTAGATAAGCAAAGGGGGCCATCACAGCCCCCTAATTTTTTATCTATTGTCTCCACTTCCCCCAAGTTTACCAGACTCTTTTCGCCTTCGTAACTTAGCCTCGTTCTGTCCTGCTATCATACCTAACGTGAGGTTGAGATCAGTAGCAAGTGCAGCACAATACCAGAGAACATCTCCAATCTCACTAGCCAATTGTTCACGCCAATCGTCAGGCATTTTATCAGGGCCATCTCGTATAATCTTTTTAACTTTGTTTGCAACTTCCCCTGCCTCTCCTGCTAAACCCAGTGCTGGATAAAGTATTTTATGTTTGTCTGGATATATTGCTGTAGCTGATGCCGACCTTTGATAACTATTAAAATCAGACATGCTGTACTTCTCCTTCAGAAATTTCTCTGCCTCTTCCTTTAGTTTTTTCATATTTCTTAACCCGTTTTAACTGCTCAAAGTAGGCTTTATTAAACCCACGTTCCCACTCCCTATTCTGCATTGTATGAATAGAGAAGGGATTTACCACACGACCATGCTTAAAGTCGGCATACCCCTTTTCAAATTGCATTCTTAGGGGAGCATCATACTTCCCTAGACCACGTTCCTTACGAGACTTCTTTTGTGTTGCTTGTGTCATGTGTATCTCCTTATGCTAAGTTGATTAGTTGTGCTTCTGTGTAGGGAACATGGAAGAACTTTTCTCCTGCTCGTATGTTCCTGCCCTTGGCTTCTTTCAAACGATCCTCAGTCATCTGTGTATCTTTGATACGCCATGCCTGTGTTAGATCGTGACTGAATACGTAAAAGTTTAATACTCCTTTGTCTTCTTTATACATCTCAATCAAACGTTTCTTACGTTCAGGTACACGTATCTCTGTGAAGCTAGTAGGCCACTCATCTTTCCATGCTGTCTTGACTTCTGCCTCACTGTAATACGTGTACCCATCTTTAGTCGATACAACGTCAACATTGTAGTCCTCTTTAATGTTGTTGACCTCGTGACCAATATCAACCAAGTAATCACGTAGTGTGTCCTTGGCTGCTTTGTCATACTTGTTGTACCATTTCTGGCTGAAAGGATGTTTAATCATTTTCTGTGTCATGTGTGTGCTCCTTCTATTATGTTATGTCTACTATTTCACAAACATCACCAGTACAGGCAAATGTCTGACTTGACTTGGTGCTATCTTCTTTCTCGTATTCGGATAGCTTAGACCAATCAATTGCTTTCGGCATGTGCTTTAGTAATGCCTGATATTCTATCTTATCACAATCCTGATATGGTGCTTGCTGATATGTATGATCAGAGTGTGGCAAAAATGACACACCTGACATTTCATCAAAGTGTTCATACACAAATGAACCCACAGCTAGCCATTCAGAATCACGAACTGTCACAGTCACCGATGGTTTGTGTTCACACCAGTGTCGTTGATACATAAGCCATGTCTCTAGCTGCTCAATAGCTGAGAGATCGTTACGTGTAACTGCTTTGTTAGGTGACTTTACAGGGAAACTAAATACCGTAGTTGAGTCATTGTTAAACACACAAGGCTCATTGGGTATTCCCTGATCTCGCATCATTACTGTAAGGGGATCATTGTTATCACCCCGTACTGTACGAATGTAGTAGTCACTGTGACGTGCATGAATCCCACTGGCAGAGTCTACAAGTTGTGAAACTGTGCCTGATGGTTTGTTGCACGTGATTGCTGTGCTCACATTGATGCCTAAACGTTCTGCCCATTCAGCATTTGTATCCACTGCAACCTGACGTAAGTGCTCAAGGGTTTTATCTAATCCTTTATTCTTTGTTGTCATCAATGGATTGTCCATTACACCTGTTAATGATACACCAAGTAAACGTTCTTCTTCTGTGTTACGTTGCCACATCTTACGCAGGTAAGGGAACTTAGTGTAGGTAGACTGTACCGTTCCAAGTATTGTAGCAAGGCGTACCTTTTCAGATAGAGTTTCTATCGTGTCTGTTCCTCGTACAACTACTTCCGTTAAGTTGCACACCTGACCACTACGTAAAATTATTTCACTACATGGATTGGTTCCAAACTCGTAATTAGGATCACGTCTACCATTCTTGGCTGCTTGTTTCTGTGCTGCTTGGCGATTGTATACTCCACGTTCACCAGACTTGGACTCAACCAATGAGATCCATTCACGCATGAATGTTTCCATGTCAGGTTTCTCTGTATAACTAACACTGTTATTAGCTAGTGCACGATGTGCTGCCTCGTTCCACCATTGTCCTGACTTAGCATGACGCATACGATCATCAGACAGGTTACTCAAAGAGATCATGGCTGAACGTCTTACGCCACCTACTACAACTATCTGACCAATGAAACACATCATGTCATGGCACTCTAGTGAAGTCAGCTTACGGTTCTGAGCATTCTTGAATGTCTGCACAGTGAAGTTAAACAGATCTACCAACGGTGCAGGACCACTTGCTCTACCACCAAACGTCTTGAGCCTAGCACCTGCAGGACGAATCTTTGATACATCCCACTTAGGAATCTCACCAGCCCAAAGGAGTGCAAGCAATTGACGATAGGCTTTAGCCCAACCTTCTTTACTATCCTTCACAACGATTGTGGTATCACTGTCGAACAACTCAGGAACTTCAGGAAGCTTACTGATGAACTGCCTCTCAACACTGAAGCCTACACCTGTGCCACACAAGAGGATGAACATAGCTTCATCGAAGGCTACAGGACTATCTACATGTAAGTATGAACAGTTGTACATACAGATGTTATCTCTCTCTGCTGCTGGACCTGCAGTCATCATAGCTCTCATGCTAGGCATAATGTCTAGAGACAAGATGGCCTGTTCTATATCATGTGCCACATTAAAACTGGCTTCGTTTTCTCCACTGTCTATTACTGGCTCTACAATATTGTCCATATAACGATTGACTGTTTCACCCCATGTCTCCCGTCTGCCTTCCTCTTCTAGCCAACGTGCATAACGTGAAGTGTGTATAAATGCTTGGTAGTCTGTAGGTAAATAATTGTTCATGCTCACTCCGATACTATTTTTATTGATTTAATCGACATACCATCTATGTCGTATATGTATTCCTGCAATGCCTGACGAACTTCATCATCAATGAATCCATCCACAGGTACAGGATATTCTTCCTCGTCAATCTCCAAAGTTAAGAATACTTTGACTATCATCTGTTACCTCAATTAATTTATTCAAATACCACTGTGCTTTTTTCAGGTCTTCGATACCATTCTTGTAACGATACCGCCATAAATATTTCAGTATGTTATCCTGTAGGTAATACTCAAAGCCATCACCAGTAGCTGCACGAATAGCATCAACGCATTCAATACCTGCTTGATTGTAGTGTGGTGGGCTGTTTACAGTGTCTGCCATTCGTATCTCCTTATTGCTCAAAGTTAAGCTTAACTATGTTGCTATTCTCTACTCGTTCTACACTTGGTTTGTTATCTTCTTTTAACACAGTTTGTGTATAGTTGTAAAGCTCTTCTCTAAAATTTGTGCTCTCTTCCATTAAAGGTACTGCTGCACATAGCATAGAGGCAAGGTTCATTACGTGAAAGTAGTCATCATCATCCAAGGCGTTATCTTCTGACGCCACAATGCCTACGGTTAACTCTCCTGTCCACGAACCATCCTCATCTAAAAACGGTGATAGCTTTACCATAACATCATCATCATCAAATTTATGTAGTATCTTTCCCATGTCTTACTTCCTTTCTACTTTATCGTAGGGAAACTTAATAAGATCAGGGTGAGTGTTCTTACCTTTTTCCTTCAGCCATTCCTGTGGAATAACCCTATCTGCATACGGAATCTTATTCCTCTCACACCATTTGGCATACGTAGTCTTTGCTCCCTTACTCAGCTTGCGTTTACTACTCTCAAATACGAAACGTATATCCAGTGCTGGATGTTGTTTCTTGATAGCCACGTGCTTACGTCTATCGTCCGATGTGAACCTACCCTTTGTTTCAATTATAATACCATTAGGTAAAATAAAATCTGGGGTATAGGTGCGGTACATCAAGTCTTCCCATTCAATCTTGACACATTCGTACAAGACAGGAACCTTGTGTTCCTCTAGGTATTCTTTTACCTTGATCTCTAGACCACTCCTATACCCATGTTTCAGGGCAGCTTTGAACTGCTTACCGTTCACAAGGACAACGGGTTCCAACGAATAGCACGTACACCCAAGGCACGTAGTTCTTCATTGATAGACTGATCAGCATCCTTACGTGCTTGCATTGCAACACGTAACCCTGTGTAACGCCTCTCTTGTAGAACACGTTTACGTTCTTTTAGATCAGCTTCCATAGCTTCAATCTCTGCTTGCAAGATTTGGATTTCTTCATTGTCGTTCATGCATTACTCCTTTACTGTTATATAAGAAACGATCTTAGGCTCTTTAGCCTGTGATACTTTAGATGGTAGGTCTTTCATTTCAGGCCAACATTCGTAACGATAGTCACAGAATCTACAGCCATCATTTAGTACTGTGTTACCTGATGGCTTACCTCTGTAAGTCTCAGGCACTGGCTCAAAGCAACGTTTAAACTCGTTAGTGTTTACAGTTGTGACTGTCTCCTTGATCTTGTTTAATTCCTCAGACATATCAAGGTTGCTTGCAGGTACATACTTCATGTTACCATTAGCTTTATTGACAACCCACCAGCCGCCTACCTTCTTACCAGAAGCTTTGGCATAGCCAGCTAGTTGACCTACGTAACCAAATGAATCTCCTTTTGCTAGTGATTCAAACGAATCAAACTTATTACGATAGGACCAATCAGACGCAGACTTAACGTCATCTACAGCACCATCTATAACAAGATCATAAGACCCATTGATAGTAGTGCCAGCATCGTCACCCACTTCAAGGCTGACAGTATCTGAATCATCATAGGATACATTTGCCTCTGTAAGCAACCCTTTAAAAACAGCCTCAACAATATCTCCTAACATCATGTTCATTACGAATGTAGTCGGTTTGGGCAGAGCTTTCTCTGGCATGTTCTTATCAAACCAGAGTTGACAGGTAGGGCGTCCAATGTTGGACATCCTTAACCTGAACTTATCTCTTTTGTTGCCACCACCGAATTGGCGTTTTAGTGCATCAGCAATGTCTTGCGTAACCCTGTCCACAGTTTCATCACTCATTTGTGATTTACCATTTGCAGCATCAACAAGATACTGGTGCAACGCCATTTCAGCAGGATGATTCATTATGCAAAGTCCTCAAGGTCTACGTCAACAAAGTCATCAACTAAGTCCTCGTCTACTTTCTCATGCTTACTGGCATTCTCATCCCAAGCATTCATAATGTACTCATTGTAGTTGGTGATCCACCCAAAGAAACTTGCAAGAGTTTCCTGTGACTCACCGTCCATCTCATGTGTATTGGTAACATCAAGAGATACGATAGGCAGATAGAAACTACTACCGTTTGGTAGGCTGCGTTCCTCTGATGTAGCCGTGAAGCTGTGCTGTGGTGGTAGCCTACGCATCTTGGTAAGGCTTGTGAATATCTCACCCACAATCTTGAATGCATCACGATTCTCAATCTCCCAAATGAATGGGGTGGCAGGTACGTCAACAGAGTTACCCTGATCATCTGTTGCGTTTTGCAATTCTACCACCCCAAACATAACACGAGCACGTTTAATCTGCTTGATCAGATCCTGTGTCTTCTCAGGTAAAGACTTAAAGTCTTGAATGTAACCTGCAGGTTTACCGCAGTTGAACCCACCGTCATTGTCTTTAAGATCAATGTTTAAATTGTCTGCCATTATAGTTTTGGCATAACGGTTAGGGGTCTTGTCACTACCCTTGATGAAACGTTTATACATAAATCGTTGTATAAATGGTCTGATCACTGCTGACTCTCCGTAATACGTAGGTCCATCTGGAACTTCCAGCTTGTATGTGCCACCCGAAACCACCTCAAGCTTGACCTTCTTACCATTCACCTCTTGTTCTCCCATGATAGGTGAGTGGTGTATACGTAGACGTGCCAGTGTTGATGACTTGGACTGTGACTTGGGTGCGTCACTACTCATGCCCATTGCTTTAGCCATCTCTGCAAAGTTTTCTGTGTTAAATGTTGCTACTTGATTCATAAGAAATTCTCCTTTTCTTTGTTGCGAATTTATAGGTATATCATGCTACGTCTTTTGTGTCAAGCCAATTCGGACCAATTTTTGCCTCTAATAATAGTGGCACATTGAAGTCTATATTCCAACGTCTGTTGACCAATTCAGTAAGCACTTGGTTTGTACGATCTATTACTTTTAAAACCCTTTCTGTTTCATCTGGGTGAATGTCAATCACCATTGAGTCATGTACAGTATTTACAATACAACTTTTCATATTGTTTTTCTGCATTAGTTTATCCATGTATATCAGACATATGGGTACAATGTCAGCAGTTGCAAATGATTGTACTGGATAATTTTTAATCTGTGTGAAAAATGTCACACCCCCAAAACGTCTACGTACTACATCAGGGAATGCAAACTCACGACCAGATGGTGTAGTGATCTTGCCTGTGTTCAGTGCCTCTTTAGCTAACTGCTCATGCCACTTGGCAATGCCATTGTACTTGGTAGTGAACTGCTTATAATACGCAGCCTCTGCTTCTGTACGACCAAAGCCACTGGCCCCATATAACGGAGCAAATGTATGTGCCTTGGCATCTTGCCGTGAGATAGGTTGACCTGCATCACTGATAACTTTGGCAGTGTAACTGTGTACATCGAAGCCTGTAGTAACCTCAGTGATAGCTGTAATGTCCTGTGATAAGAATGCAGCCAC
>ERZ1046740.2721-NODE-2721-length-11168-cov-20.069198_pt1 | contig 11168 bp, 9 predicted proteins | sample MGYA00383093_ERZ1046740 | MGnify/ENA primary metagenome ERZ1046740 (study PRJEB29581, sample SAMEA5548363) | metagenome | biome: marine; feature: coastal; material: water | depth 25 m | study: Short-term variability in the microbial, nano- and picoplankton...
GCTTTAATGGCGCTAATGTGCAGTATTTTGGCTCAACCAATGAGGTCTTAATACGCCTAGAGCCACAAACGATCTCGAGTGCAAAGTTGAGTACTAAGATTATTCAGCTTTTGGGTAGTGATGTCGATATTCGTCGAGTTGAGTTTGTTGGTCCTAAGGTTGGCGAAGAGCTAACTAATGATGGCGGTCTAGCCATGCTGTATGCGTTAATTGGTATTTTGATTTATGTGGCATTCCGCTTTGAATATCGCTTTGCATTTGGTTCTATTTCTGCCTTAATTCATGATGTTATTATTACCCTAGGATTTTTCTCTTTGTTTCAATTTGAGTTTGATCTAACGGTATTGGCAGCCATTTTAGCGGTGATTGGTTATTCTCTTAATGATACGATTGTTGTGTTTGACCGAATTCGTGAGAATTTTCTCTCAACACGCCATGTTGATCCTTCAAAAATTATTAATGGCGCGTTAAACCAAACTCTATCGAGAACGATTATGACGTCATTAACCACTTTGTTAGTGCTATTGGCTTTATTCTTTTTGGGCGGCGAGATTATCCATAGCTTTGCCATGGCATTGTTAATTGGTGTATTGATTGGTACTTATTCTTCTATTTATGTGGCGAGTTCGATGATTCTTGCTATGGGTATTACTAAAGAGGATATGCTGCCTTCTGAAAAGGAAAAACAAGAAATTGACACTAGGCCTTAATTTTTTTTAAATAGCTTGTTTTTCTGAACAAACCCCATTCCAAACAGCATTAAATACAGTATCTATTTCTAACGTGATTGGCTTGACCATAATCTTATCTAGTCTTAATTGGATAAGTTGAATTGCAAAACCAAACAGTAGTGCCATGGTCAAATCGACCGAGTGTATTTTTTGATCTATAATGCTATTCTTACAATGAATTTTCACTTCTTTATGAATGGCTGAAAAAGGCTTTGATTGGTATATTGATTTAGAAAGCTTGCTATATTCAGAGTATTTTGAATGAAAAATAAACTGCATAGCCCTAGGTTCGTTCTCAGTCATTAAGAATAGTAATTCTATAATATGATAATATTTTTCTTGGAATGTATCGTATTGGTTAATAACATCAATAAATGACTCCTCCATTTGCTCAAGAATTTTCTTTTGCAAGCTATCCGCAATAGCTTCTTTACTGCCAAAATGATGATAAATTGAGCCAATACTTACTTGTGATTTTTTCTGTATATGGTGTATTGATGTATTAAAAAAACCGTGTTCTGCAAATAGTGTTAATGCGGCCTCATTAATCTTATCCGCCGTATTAAAAGTACATTGTTTTTTTGTATTTTTTGTGTAGAAAAACATATGTATGTATTATAAATTAAGTTGACGATGGTTTTAATTTTAACACAGTAACTTATTTTTTATAAATAAAATGAACATTCATTCTAATTTTGTGTATATAATAAATTCAGAGTTTTTTAAACATGAGGAGAGAGGAATGAAAAAAGGGTTAAATAAAATAAAAGCGCTACTAATGACTATGGCTATTGTAATGAGCTCATCTTTATTTGCGGATGAGACATGTCAATCGCCTTATATGGCAAAAATTGTCGGACAGGAGGATTTTGTCTATGTTTGGACATTAGGTGTTGAAGGGGTTGGAGACGGGCAGGACAAGTTAGTCACTGTTGCAGTTAATCCAAATAATGAAAGTTACGGTAAAGTGATTAATTCTTTATCTGTTGGCGGTAGAAATGAAGCGCATCATTCTGGATTTACCGATGATCGCATGTATCTTTGGGCGGGTGGTTTAGACACTAATAAGATATTTATTTTTGATGTCCACACAAATCCGGAAAAGCCAACACTGCATAAGGTAATTAGAAACTTTGCCTTCAGAAGTGGCGGTGTTGTAGGTCCTCACACAACCTATGCGTTACCAGGAAGAATGATCGTTACTGGATTATCGAATGACACGGATCATGGCGGTAGAACTGGATTGGTTGAATATACCAATGAAGGTCGCTACATTGCAACACATTGGATGCCTACGGATAAGGACTTGAATGGCGCCAAGAAAACGGGCAAGTATGCTGATGGTTATGGCTATGACATTAGAGCTTTACCAAGAAGGAATTCAATGTTTACCTCATCATTTACTGGCTGGTCTAACTACATGCAAGATTTTGGAAAAATGCTGGGTGACAAGGAATCCATGAAGCGTTTTGGAAATACTGTTGTTCGCTGGGATTTGCATACTAAGCAGCCTAAAGAGATATTTGATGTTCCAGGAGCACCACTTGAAATACGTTGTGCTTGGCAGCCTAATCATAACTATTGCTTTACCACGACAGCCCTTACTTCTAAATTATGGTTGATTTATGAGAAAGAGGATGGGCAGTGGGATACTAAGGCAGTTGCTGATATTGGCGATCCTTCTAAAATTCCATTACCAGTCGATATATCCATTAGTAGTGATGATAGCAAACTTTGGATAAACACTTTTATGGATGGCAAAACAAGATTGTTTGATATTTCAGATGCATTTAATCCTAAGCAGGTTTATGAAAAGAAAATTGGCAATCAAGTTAATATGGTGTCATCAAGCTGGGATAGTAAAAGACTTTATTTCACAACATCATTGTTGGCAAACTGGGATAAAAAAGATCTTGATAACGATCAGTTCTTAAAGCTGTATACGTGGAATGGTACTGAATTGGAGCATGAGTTTACCATTGACTTTTATAAAGAAAAGTTAGGTAGAGCGCATCAAATGAGATTTGGCGCTCATTCATTATATGCAAATAATGATAAGATTAGCGATACCAGTAGCAAGACCACGGTGGCTTTACAACAATAAATGCAATTAATTTTGGCCCTAATTTTATAATTAGGGCCAATTTTTAACGTATCTAACATAAAGGTAAAAATATGGTCAATTTTATCGTGAAGGGAGAATATCGTTGCGAGGAAAGCTCGGAATTCAAAATAACCACACTATGTTGACTTCTTGTAGAAGCTGGTTTTTCCATATCATAAGGATTGGAAAGTCGCTTCTAATGCATAATTTTAAAAGGATAAAACAATATGAAAATAAAAGCAGCAGTTGCATGGGAAGTTAAAAAACCACTTGTTATTGAAGAGGTTGAAATTATGGGGCCTAGAGAGGGCGAAGTGTTGGTAAAGGTAATTGCATCTGGCGTGTGTCATACTGATGCTTTTACTTTATCAGGAGAAGATCCCGAAGGATCATTCCCCTGTATTTTGGGACACGAAGGTGGATGTGAAGTAGTTGAATTAGGGGCTGGCGTTAAAGATCTAAAAGTAGGCGACCATGTCATCCCCTTGTATATTGCCGAATGCGGCAATTGTGAATATTGTAATTCCACAAAATCTAACTTATGCCAAACCATTGCGCCAACTATTTGGACTGGATATATGCCTGATGGTACCCGTAGGTTTTCAAAAAATGGTAAAGATATTTTTCATTATATGGGTTGTTCCACATTTGCAGAATATACGGTTGTTCCGGAAATTGCATTAGCAAAAGTAAGCAAGGCCGCACCACTTGATAAGGTTTGTTTGCTAGGTTGCGGGGTAACAACTGGTATTGGTGCGGTGCTCAATACTGCAAAAGTTGAGCCTGGGTCAACCGTTGCAGTATTTGGTTTAGGTGGCATTGGTTTGTCTTGTATTCAAGGCGCTGTCATGGCAAAAGCTAAACGCATAATTGCCATAGATATCAATCCCGATAAATTTGAATTTGCCAAACAGCTAGGCGCAACCGACTTTGTCAATCCAAAAGATATTAACGGCTCATTTGTTGAATATATGCACGATACTTTTAATGGAGGTCCTGATTATTCATTTGAGTGTATTGGCAACACTCACGTTATGCGTGATGCGCTTGAATGTACACACATGGGCTGGGGCACTTCAACAGTCATTGGCGTTGCTGGCGCTGGACAGACTATAGAGACAAGGCCTTTTAATTTGGTAGTTGGGCGTACTTGGAAGGGTTCAGCATTCGGCGGAGTGAAGGGACGGACAGAATTGCCAGGTTATGTGGATAGGTATATGAGTGGTGAAATTGAGCTAGACTCAATGGTTACTCATACAATGGGTTTGGAAGATATAAATCATGCATTTGATTTGATGCACAAGGGTGAAAGCATTCGCAGCGTTATTATTTTTTAAGGTTTTTTATCATGAAAAAAATAGAAAGTGTTAAAGAATTTGGTGGCAATTTAGAGCGTTACAGTCATCAATCGAGCGTTAATCATTGTGAAATGATATTTTCGATTTACTTACCACCTCAGGCGGCATATAAAGAAGTGCCAGTGTTATATTGGTTATCAGGGCTTACTTGTACTGATGACAATGTTCGTACCAAAGCAGGAATGCAGCGTTATGCTGCTGAGTTGGGATTGGCGCTGGTTTTTCCTGATACCTCGCCTAGAGGTTCTGATGTTGTGGATTATCCTGATCGATATGATTTAGGAAAGGGCGCGGGTTTTTATGTTGATGCAACACAATTCCCTTTTGCAAAAAATTATAATATGTATAGCTATATAGTAGATGAGTTGCCAGAATTAATAGAGGCTAATTTTCCAGTATCTAGTGGGGTTAAATCTATATCTGGTCACTCAATGGGTGGACATGGAGCGTTGGTTTGTGCGCTAAAAAATCCAGGTAGTTATCGCTCTGTTTCAGCTTTTTCACCGATTTGCAACCCAAGTGTATGTGATTGGGGTAAGGCCTGTTTTTCAACTTATTTAGGAGAAGATCAACATAATTGGGAAAACTATGATGCCGTTAGTTTAATTAAAAATGGCGCAATTATTGAGCGTATTTTGGTAGATCAGGGTCTGGCAGATGAATTCTTAGCTGAACAATTACACCCAGAAAACTTGAGAAATATTTGTAAAACTAAAAAAGTTTCATTGGAGTTGCGCATGCAAGATGGGTATGATCATAGCTATCATTTTATTTCTTCATTTATTGGAGAACACTTGCTTTACCATAGTAACTGCTTAAGGAGAGAGTGGCCATGAAGTATTTAGTTTTTGTGTTAGCTATTGTTACATCGTTGCAAACTTACAGCGCTGGCTTGAGTTTGGGTTATGGAAAATTAGCCTTTGAGGTGCCAGTGGCAGGAACTTACAAGCTTAACTCTCTAGGTATAGCGGGCAATGGAAATGTTTTAACAATTAGCAATAGCGAGACGGAGCTCTATGACTTGTATGATAATAAAATAGTTTTATTAGGATTTGTTTACTTAAGTTGTGATGATGTTAATGGCTGTCCATTAACTACTTTTGTCATGGGACAAATTAAATCTGAAATAGATAAAATAAGTGATTTTAACGACAATATTCACATGTTAAGTTTGAGTTTCGACCCTCAAAGAGACACGCCAAGTGCTTTAAAAAAGACTTCTATGCATACCGGGTCTGATGAAAAAACATGGTCTTTAATTACGACAAAAAATCAGCGTTCTCTTGATCCTATATTAAACAAATACAGTCAGCCTATACAAAAAATATACGATAAAAATGGTAAAAGTACAGGGAAAATAAACCATATATTAAGAGTGTTTTTAATTGATAAAAATAAACGAATTCGCAATATTTATACCAATAGTTTTTTGCATAAAGATATTGTGCTAAGCGATATTAAAACTCTATTATTAGAAGAAAACTCGGATTTAAAATTTATCAAAACCAATAAAATGCAACATTCTCATAACCATAAGATGATGCAATGAAGATATTTTTCCTGATATTTTTTTTCGGTACTAGCAATGTTTATGCACAAAATTATGTCCTACATAAATCAGGAGATAATAAAGATAATTACAATAAAAACTATCAAACAAATTCTCTTAGTTTAGATTACAGAAACAAAAACAAGAAAAAATTTGATTTGGTAAATAATTTTCAAACACAACATTTGGGATTGCCATTGGCGCCAACTGTTAAAGATAATCCAGTTAATAAAATTAAAGTAGCTCTGGGTAAAAAACTATTTTTTGATAGAAGGCTGTCTTTGAATAACACCATGTCTTGTGCAATGTGCCATATTCCAGAACAAGGTTTCGCTCACAATGAGCTGGCTACTGCAGTTGGCATTGAGGGGCGCACGGTGCGTAGAAATGCACCAACTATTTACAATGTTGCTTATTCAAAAAATCTTTTTCACGATGCTAGAGAAGACGCTCTTGAGTGGCAAGTATGGGGCCCGCTTTTAGCAAAGAATGAGATGGGCAATCCATCTTTTTCTAGTGTTGTTAATAAAATTAAAATGCTGGATGATTACCCATCTTTATTTGAGAAGGCTTTTGACAATCAAAGAGTCTCAGTGGTGAATATAGGCAAGGCGTTGGCCAGTTATCAAAGGACGCTGATTTCTGCCAACTCGAATTTTGATAAGTGGTTTTATGCAAATAAAGAAGACGCACTAAATGAAAAGGAAAAGCTTGGCTTTAGATTGTTTGTTGGCAAGGCTAGGTGTGCAAGTTGCCATATTATTGAAGCAGACTATGCTTTATTTACTGATAGCGAGCTTCACAATACAGGCATAGGCTACTTATCCTCCATGTCGCCAAAAAAAGAATACATTCCTGTGCAGGTTGCACCCGGTGTGTTTTTAAAGGTAGATACTAATGTTATTAGCAAGGTTTCAAATAAAGTAGACAATGATTTGGGCCTTTATGAAATTACTGAGAATCCAGACCATAGATGGAAATATAAAACACCATCATTGAGAAATGTCGCTTTAAGCTCTCCTTATATGCATAACGGCTCAATACCAAGCTTGAGAAAAGTGGTGGAATTCTACAATAAAGGAGGGGTTAAAAATCCATTATTAAACCCTTTGATCAAGCCTTTGAATTTGAAAATTTATGAAATAGAAGCGCTAGTTGACTTTTTAAAAGCCTTAACAGGCAGTAATGTTAATGCTTTAATTGAGGATGCCTTTAGCGCGACAACTAGTCATAAAATAACTCACTAGTAGACAAGAAAACTTTAAGGCTTAAACTTTTCAAACACTAGACAAGCATTCGTGCCGCCAAAGCCAAAGCTATTAGACATAACTCGATTAATCGATTGGATGGTAGTTGACTGTACAATCGGAACACCTTCTGCCGCTTCATCAAGGTTTTCAATGTTGACAGATTCAGCCATAAAGTCATTTTCTAGCATCAGTAGCGAGTAGATGGCTTCGTTTACACCAGCTGCACCTAGTGCATGGCCGGATAAAGATTTGGTTGAGCCTACATTTGGAATGTTGTCGCCAAAGACTTCTTTGATGGCGCCCAGTTCTTTTACATCGCCGACAGGAGTTGATGTGCCGTGCGCATTGATATAATCAATTGGGCCATTAACTGTAGAGATGGCAAGTTCCATGCAGCGCTTTGCACCTTCACCTGATGGGGCGACCATATCGTACCCGTCAGAAGTAGCACCGTAACCCGTTAACTCTGCCAGAATGGTTGCACCACGTGCCTCAGCGTGCTCTAATGACTCGAGTACGAGTGCGCCACCACCTCCAGAAATTACAAAGCCATCACGATCAGCATCATAAGCACGAGAAGCTTTTTCAGGTGTTTCATTGTACTTAGAAGAGAGCGCGCCCATAGCGTCAAACAACATGGTAAGTGACCAATCTAGCTCTTCACCACCACCCGCAAACACCACATCTTGCTTGCCCATTTGGATTTGCTCCATGGCGTTGCCGATACAGTGAGCTGAGGTAGAGCAGGCTGAACTAATGGAATAGTTGATACCTTTGATTTTGAACATGGTTGAAAGACAAGCCGATGTGGTTGAACCCATCGTGCGCGGTACACGATAAGGACCAACCCGCTTAATGCCTTTTTCTCTTAAGATATCTGCTGCTTCAACCACATTTTGATTAGAGGCGCCACCAGAGCCCATGATAAGTCCGGTACGTGGGTTTGATACTTGTTCTTCCGTTAGTCCAGATTGTTTAATAGCTTGATCCAATGCAACGGCATTGTAGATAGCGGCATCTGCCATAAAGCGCATCATTTTTCGGTCAATAATTTCACTAGGATCGACTTCAGCCACTTGCCCAGAGACGTGTGATCTAAGTCCCATTTCAGCTTGTTTTTCATCAAACTTAATGCCAGATTTTGCTGTTTTTAAAGATTCTAAAACTTCATTGCAATTTGCACCCAAGCTAGAAACAATACCCATTCCGGTGATGACTACTCTATTCATTAGAAAGCACTCGTATCAGTAAACAAGCCTACTTTTAAATCTTTGGCTTCATAAATCACCTTGCCATCTACTTCCATGACAGCGTCAGCAATACCCATGTAGAGTTTACGAGCAATGACACGTTTAAGGTTGATGCGGTAAGTGACTTTTTTGGCCGCTGGTAAGACTTGACCAGTAAATTTAATACTGCCACCCAGTGCACGTCCGCGCCCAGGGCCACCTAACCAGCCCAAATGGAAGCCGATTAATTGCCACATGGCGTCTAGCCCTAAGCAACCTGGCATGACTGGATCATCGTTAAAGTGACAACCAAAAAACCATAAATCAGGATGGACATCTAATTCTGCGATAATCTCACCTTTGCCATGCTCTCCGCCCTCGTCTGAGATGTGCGTGATTCTGTCAAACATTAGCATTGGTGGTTGTGGCAATTGGGCATTGCCCGGGCCAAATAATTCGCCATTACCACATTGAATTAATTCTTCGTATGAATATGAGTTTTGCATAGATCTACCTTATGTCATTTTTGATGAAATTATACATCAAAGTCCTTTGTTTATATCTGCTATCAAGTCGCCGACATCTTCAAGTCCAATAGAAAGTCTGATCAGTCCTTCGGAAATATTAGCATTGGATTTTTCTTCATCTGTTAAGCGACCGTGCGTTGTGCTTGATGGATGTGTAATAGTAGATTTTGTATCACCTAAATTAGCAGTGATAGAAAAAATTTCTGTAGCGTTAATAAGTTTGAATGCCGCTTCACGACCACCTTTAATTTCAAACGAAACAATGCCGCCAAAGCCAGATTGTTGGCGCTTGGCTAGCTGGTGATGTGCATGTGACTCTAAACCTAAGTAATGTACTTTTTCTACAGCTGTTTGTTGCTCTAGCCAAGTTGCTAATTTCATAGCGCTCTCTGAGTGCGCCTTCATTCTTAAGCTAAGTGTGTCCAAGCCTTTGAGAACAATCCAGGCGTTAAAGGCACTTAAACTCGGGCCTGTGGCACGTACAAAGCCGTGCACTTGCTCAATAATAGCTTCAGTGGCCAATACTGCGCCTGCTAAACAACGGCCTTGGCCGTCAATATACTTAGTGGCCGAGTGAATAACAATATCCGCACCCAAGGCAAGTGGCTTTTGCAGTGCAGGTGTGAGAATGGCGTTGTCAACTGCTAATAAGATGTCGTGCGCTTTAGAAATTTTACTGAGGGCGCTCATATCAACCACTTGACCCAAGGGGTTGGAAGGTGTTTCTAATAAGAAGAGTTTTGTTTTATCATTAATTGCCGATTCCCAAGCAGATAGGTCTGGCAGATCGACATAACTGATACTGATGTTGAATTTTGCAACAATGGTATTTAATAAGACAATGGTGGTGCCAAACACGTTTCTAGAAGCAACAATATGATCGCCTGATTTTAAGAGTGCCATTAGTGTGGCAAAAATAGCAGCCATGCCGCTTGAGGTGGCAACACAGGCTTGCGAACCTTCAAGTGCTGCTAGTTTTTTCTCAAAAGCGTCTACAGTTGGGTTAGTGAAGCGTGCATAGATATTGCCAGGCTCTTCTTTAGAGAATCGGTTGGCTGCTTGTTCGGCCGAGTTAAACATAAAGCTTGAAGTCATAAATATGGCTTCAGAATGTTCTTGTTCGCCTGTCGTTCGATAGCCCTCTCGGATTGCTTTAGTATCGAAGTTTAGAGTTGTCATTAGATTTAAAAATTTAAAAAATAAGATTCATTCTACATCATTGCAGATGAGTTCAGAGCTTTCGTTGGTGTGGTTTTTTTCTTTCACAGTGTCCGCCCTAATGGCTTCAATGTTGTCTAAATACTTTTGGTTGATATCACCGGTGACATATTCGCCATTAAAACAAGAGCAGTCAAACTGAGTGATTTTTTTATTACCTTGTTGAACACACCAAATTAGATCGTCCAGGTCTTGATAAATCAAGCGATCAGCGCCAATAGCTTGGCAGACTTCTTCCGTGGTTTTGTTGTGGGCAACAAACTCTTTCTCGCTGGCCATGTCAATACCATATACATTAGGATGGCGAACAGCAGGCGCAGCAGAAGCAAAAAAGACTTTTTTGGCACCAGCATCTCTAGCCATTTTTACAATTTGCTCACTGGTGGTTCCGCGCACGATTGAATCATCTACCAGAAGGACATTTTTACCTTTAAATTCAAGCTCAATAGCACTAAGCTTTTGTCTGACAGATTTTTTACGTAGTTTTTGTCCAGGCATAATAAACGTGCGAGCAATATAGCGATTTTTAATCAAACCCTCAGAGTATTTAATCTTGAGTTCGCTGGCGAGTTGCAATGCTGAAACACGCGAGGTATCAGGAATAGGAATGACAACATCAATTTTTTCACCAGCCCATTCTTTATGAATTTTGGCTGCTAAGCGCTCACCCATTCTCAGTCTGGCTTTATAGACAGAAATGTCGTCAATGACCGAATCAGGTCTGGCAAAGTAGACAAACTCAAAGATACAAGGCGAGTATTTCGGCTGTTGTGCGCATTGCTGCACCATAATATTACCTTCTCGATCAATAACCACCGCCTCACCAGGCTTTATATCTTGGGTTATTTCGTACCCCAGCGCTGTTAATGCAACACTTTCTGAGGCCAGCATATGCTTGGTGCCGCCTTTGGTGGTACGCTTTCCAAGAATAAGTGGGCGAATGCCATTTGGATCTCTAAAGCCAAAAATACCAAATCCTGGAATAATGCCAATGGTGGCATAAGCGCCACGAACACGCTGGTGAACTTTTTTAACCGAAGCAAAAATATCTTGTTCATTGATGTGTTGCTTTTTTTGCTTATCAAGTTCGCTGGCAAAGATATTAAGCAAAATTTCAGAATCAGAATTAGTATTAATGTGTCTTCGGTCTTGTTCGAATAATTCTTTGGCCAATTCTTTGGTGTTAGTTAGATTGCCATTGT
>ERZ1046740.2722-NODE-2722-length-11168-cov-4.463331_pt1 | contig 11168 bp, 7 predicted proteins | sample MGYA00383093_ERZ1046740 | MGnify/ENA primary metagenome ERZ1046740 (study PRJEB29581, sample SAMEA5548363) | metagenome | biome: marine; feature: coastal; material: water | depth 25 m | study: Short-term variability in the microbial, nano- and picoplankton...
CAGGCGAACAAAAGCCATGGTGGTGGAGATCTGCCGCTTGCCGCTGCTCTTCAATTGATTTGCAAAGGCTGACAATGGCGGTGCTGTCAGAGCCTGCATCTGTGATCGGCGAGCGGGTATCTGGCCTCCCAATTCTTCCCGGCGTTGACGCATGTAGCGCAGCTCCGGACTATCGGGATCGGGTTTGTAGTAGGGAACGTCTTTTAACTCATCATCGGAGATGGGTATTCCGAAGCGATCCCGGAAGGCACGCAAGCTGTCCATGTCCAATTTTTTGAGGGAGTGTGTTTCGTTATTTGCCTCACCGGCCTCACCCATACCGTAACCTTTCACGGTCATGGCGAGAATGACTGTGGGACGCTCTTTCTCTTCCACTGCCTCGGCGTAGGCCGCATACACTTTGTAAGGGTCGTGGCCGCCACGGTTGAGATACATGATGTCGTCGTCCGACAGGTCGGAAACCAGTTCAAGCAACTCCGGGTACTTGCCGAAAAAATGCTCACGGGTATAAGCGCCGCCATTGTATTTGTAGTTCTGCAACTCGCCGTCACACACTTCATTCATACGCTTGCGCAACAGGCCGGTTTCATCTTTTTCCAGCAGCGGATCCCACTTGCGACCCCAGATGACCTTGATCACCCGCCAGCCGGCACCGCGGAACACACCTTCGAGTTCCTGGATAATTTTTCCGTTACCCCGAACCGGGCCGTCCAGGCGCTGCAAGTTGCAGTTAATCACGAAATTGAGGTTGCCCAACCTCTCCCGGCCCGCAAGGGCGATAGCACCCAGCGACTCCGGCTCATCACTCTCGCCGTCCCCCATAAAGCACCAGACATTGCGGTCGCCGTGATCCAACAAGCCACGACTCTGCTGATACTTCATCACGTGCGCCTGGTAAATCGCCTGGATCGGTCCAAGCCCCATGGACACCGTGGGGAACTGCCAGTAGTCGGGCATTAACCATGGGTGCGGATAGGAGGAGAGGCCATCGCCACCGACTTCACGGCGAAACTTGTCCAGTTGCTCTTCGCTCAGGCGGCCCTCGAGATAGGAGCGTGCATACATGCCAGGAGCACTGTGGCCCTGGTAAAACACCAGGTCACCGGGGTGCCCACCCTGGGTACCGCGAAAGAAGTAGTTAAAGCCTATATCGTAAAGGGTGGCACTAGAAGAAAAGCTGGATATATGGCCGCCCAGGCCCTCATCGTTATCGTTGGCACGCATTACCATGGCGAGCGCGTTCCAGCGAACCAGGGAGCGAATTTTGCGCTCCATAAACAAATCCCCGGACATGACCTTTTCCTCTGTCGGGGCAATTGTATTTACAAAAGGGGTGGTGATTGATGCAGGCATGGGCAAACGGTTGGCATACGCCTGTCCGGAAAGCTCCTCCATCAGGAAAGAAGCCCGCTCGGGCCCGCTGTGCCGTATTACTTCATCGAGAGCATCCAGCCACTCACGAGTTTCAATAGGATCCCTATCCTCTGCCATAAAGCCCATGCTCCCGGTTATCGGTGGTTTGCAGCAGCCGTGTTTTGCTGATAATTAGTTCTATTTTAGAACCTGCAAACAAAAAGGCCACGCGTAAGTATAGATGAATTATCAGGACCCGCCAGACCTAACCAAGCCTGGCTGATGGCACCAATGTATAAATCTTACAGAATATAAGCAGAAATAAGAACATTAGTTCCACTATGGAACTAATGTTCTGTCTGTTTTGGCTTAAATTATGTCTTTATTTGCAGAAAAGGGTTCAGGATTTATTAATAAATGTAATTTTATTACACCCTATGGAATACTGTAGTGCGCATGGCCTTTCTTGATCGCGCCTGCAGAATCGACCTGCCGCTGCCCCCCATCTGGCAGCTCTGCCCACTTCCCGGGAGATGCCACCTGCAAGGAATGGCGCTGCTGCATAAAGGTGTCGCGGTAGTACTGCAGCCAGGTATCCAGCGTGAGCTCCTCTACCGCGGCGGCCATGGACTGACGACTATCAAAATCCCACTGTTTCTTGGCAATGGACTGCCAGTAAAACTCTGCTCGCTCCCACAGGTTCTTGTGGGGGCGGAGAATCTCGCTGCTCAGAGCCGCCTGGTGACGGGCAAACTGTTTCGCGTCGAGGCTGGGCTCCACACCCTCCAGGAATTCCTGCATTGCCGCGTCCAGCTTATTGGCATCAGCCACGGGGGACTGAATCAAAAGCACCAGACCGGGAACATCCATCTGCGGCCAGGCAAAAGAGGAAACGATATAACCCAGTTGCTGCTCGGTGCGCAGTTGCTGGAAAAAACCGGACTTAATGATTTGCGCCGTCATAGCTGTTGCGGCCCGGTCGTGCCAGCTGTCACCAGCTCCCTGCATATACCAGGCAAGCACTGCATCATCATGCGGCACTGCCACCGGGTATAGCAGCGATTCGCCTGCAGCGAGCTTCAATACTTTTACCGGGGGAATAGCTGGAGCCTCGCTCTGCGGCAGAACTGCCGACAACATATCCTGAAGATTGGCTGCGGCCTTGCGATCATAGTTGCCGTAAACCAAAGACTCGGCATTGGCACTCGCCCAAAAACTGTCTGCGTAGGCAAGCACGTCGTTGTACTCCAAAGCAGACAGGGCGTCGATTACCGCCTGCTCACCCCACTCGCCATAGAGCAAGGCCTCACGCAAATCGTCTACCACCTGACTACTGGGACGCTTGGCCACAGAGTTTTCCAGGGCGCGAATCATGTCTTTACGGACGTTCTCAAAGCGCTGTGGATCAAACGACGGATTAACCACGGCCTCCAGTAACTGCTCCAGTAATACCGATTGCTTGTCGTTATAGCCACTGACGCGCAAGCTGAGACCACGGGCGTGCTTATATAAGTTGAAGTTCAATCCCGCCAGCAGAGCAGGATACGTCAGCTCATTAACCGAATCCTTGAGCAGGGCGGCGTAAAGGACTGCAGCAGCAGTCTGCTCTACGTTCTGGCCAACCTCCGGAGAGCGGAAATTAATGTAGATCGCACCCTTGGGAATGCGAAACTGGTCGTCCTGGGCAAACCAGATGCGCTGCCGGCCCGACTCCAGGGCAATGGTGGGTGCCATTGCAGCGTCTTTCTTTACCTTTACCAGGGACACATCCTGAGCGATAAACGGGTTGGGCGATGGCAAGTGCATTGTTTCGCCTGCAGTACCGCTCTCCCACTGGGAAAGCTGGTTTTTTTCCACTTTCTGCACCGAGTAGGGAGCCTCGTAACGTTCACTCACCCGATCGGTGTACGCGCTGGCATCATCGAGCACTACCAGCGCATTGTCGGCAACAAGTTGGTTCACCAGGCCTTTCAGTATGTCTTGCTGATACCTGTCCATGAGGTACGGCCCGCGCAATATGTCCTCACTTTGATAGTAGTGCATGCCGTTTGACAGGGCACTGACATAGTTAATGGGGTTGGCCTTTTCTTTAAAGCGAAAACCCAGTTCTGCCAACTGAGCCTGCTCCTCATACAGCCACTGTTTCGGGCCCTGCTCACGCAACATATCGAGATAGGCAAAAAGCAACTGCAACACGCGCTCCTGATTCGCTACACCTTCCTCGGTGAGGCGGATATTTACTGAAAAAAGACTGCCGCCACGCCAGGCCAGCCCAGAGCCGGCAGCAAGACTCTCTGCCAGGCCTTCTGACTTGAGTTGCGACAGCAGGCTGCCCTGCCCCTCGTGACCCACCAGGTTTCCCAGATAGGAAAGAGGCTTAACACGATAAATATCCCGGTAATCCTCTATCGGAAACAGCACCTGCAATTGCCTGAGAGTCGCCTGGGGTTGCACCTGCGCGAACATGGGCAAACTGTCCTGAGCAAACAGGGGCGCTGCAATATCAGCATGCTGGTAAGCTTTGTTGGGCACCGGAGAGAACATCGGGGTTACCATGCTCTCCAGCTCGTTCAGAGACTGCGACCCCAGCACCACCAGGCGCATCAGGTTGGCAGAATAGAACTTGTCGTAAAACTCCAGCAGCTCATCCCTGACTGCAGAATCTGGCCTGTCCGCCAGGGTATCCAGGCTACCTACAAGAAACTGACTGTAGGGGTGGTCCTCATTCATGAGCTGCTGCAGGACATCCAGTCCGCGGCGAGAATCACTTTTCAGGCCCATCTGGTATTCCGCCTGAACCGCATTCTTCTCCCGGTCGACGTACTGGGCATCAAAACGTGGCGCGACAAAGAACTGGGCAAATCGGTCCAGTGCTTCCGGTAGATACTGGGCGTTTATATCGAAAAAGTAATTGGTGTGCTCAAAGCTGGTATAGGCATTGCGATTACCCCCATGCTCAGTAATAAACTCTTCGTACTCAGCCGCATCCGGGTACTTATCCGTTCCCAGAAACAGCATATGTTCCAAAAAGTGCGCCAGCCCACCACGGCCATCGGGGTTATCGCCACTGCCCACCCTGACATCAAGCGATGCCGCTCCCTTGGGGCTATCGGGATCGGAGATCAACAACACCTGCATTTGGTTCTCCAACGTCAACAGGCGATAAGCGCGGCTGTCGTTCGAACTCTGGATGGGGCCATTATCCGGTGCCGGGTCTGTTGCACATGCACCAAGAAACAAAATACAGGCGGACATTAGCAGGGGCTTCAGCCCCTGCTGCAGGAAAAACTCAGACATCAATTACTCCATAGGGGTTAATGCGTCAGGCTGGGGGGCAGGTAATTCCGCTCTCGGTTCGGGCCAGGCATTAATAACGGCCTTGATCAGGGTTGCCAGGGGGATCGCAAAAAACACCCCCCAAAGACCCCATATCCCACCGAAGAACAAAATAGCCATGATGATTGCCACCGGGTGCAGATTCACTGCCTCGGAAAACAGAAGTGGCACCAAAATATTGCCATCCAGTCCCTGGATTCCAAGATAGACCGCAAACAGAACATAAAATTCAGTGCTAAACCCCCATTGGACAAAACCCACGGCCACCACGGGCAGGGTCACCAACGCCGCGCCTACATAGGGAATCACCACAGACAGGCCCACAAGCAGGCCCAGCAGAGCCGCATAGTTAAGGCCCATGGTGGCAAAGCTCAGGTAACTCACCGAGCCCACCACCATGATTTCTATTACCTTGCCGCGGGCGTAATTGGCAAACTGTATATTCATCTCACCCCAGATACCGTCCAGCAGGGGCCGCTCATCGGGGAGAAACGCGCCCAGCCAACGCAGGATTGCCTGCCTGTCACGCAGAAAGAAAAACACCAGCATGGGGATCAGGATCATATAGATCATTACCGTGAACAGGCCCGGCAGCGATGTAAGCGTGCGCGTAATAATCAGCTGGCCCAGGCTCGCTATTTCAACCTGCGCCATTGTGACCAGTTCATTGAGCTGTTCGGTGGTAATAATCCCGGGGTACTGGGCCGGCAACACACTGAGGAATTGCCGGGCCTGCTCCAGCATGCGCGGCGCTTCCGAGGCAAGGCTCAGCATCTGGCGCCATACCAGGGGCAGCAGGCCCAGGCTGACACCAAAGAAGACACCGATAAAAACAATAAAGGCCACCGTCACCCCAACCCACTGGGGCAGGCCATGACGCTGCAACTGGGAGGCAATACCCTGCATCAGGTAAGCGAGCACAATGGCGGCCAGTACCGGCATCATGATATCGCCGATAGTCATCAGCAATACCACCGCGATGGTCAGCAGCACCAGCAGGAGAATCGCCTCCTCCTCAAACAGATAGCGGCGGTACCACTTTTCAAACACATTCAGCATGCGCTTTCCTCAGGCCTTCTCTATGAGATGAATGTAAACACCCTCCGGGGTTTCGTCAGAGGATATCAGGGCGTGGCCTGATTGCTCAGAAAAAACTTTGAAATCTCGCAAGGAGCCCTGGTCGGTTGCCAGAATGCGTAGGCGCTCACCACTGGCCAGTTCATTGAGCGCGCGTTTGGCTTTTAATAGCGGCATCGGGCACTGCAGGCCCCGGGCATCAACTTCTGTTGTTATCAGTTCGCTCATAGTTCCCATCTAGACATTCTGATTTGCGCTGCCAGTATACGGCATTGTTCTTAAGACAATGAACTTTCATCGGGCGCCATACTCCAATCTGCGGATGTCCTCATACGGGCCGCATGCAGTACAATGTGGTCGAAGCGTTTTATCTACCAGTGGTCAACATTTTGCTCAAAACCCTCAGGATGGGTGTTTTATTCAGGCTCCCCACAATCACAGTATTGCTCTGCGCTATGCTGGCTGCGTCCGTGCATGCGCAAAATGAGGAGCTAAAGCTGCCCAAGCTGGGTGAATCCAGCACCAGCATGTTCTCTTCTGAGTTTGAGCATCAACTGGGACGTGCCTGGTTGAAGGTATTCCGCAGCCGGGCTCCTACTGTTAACGACCCTCTCTTGTTCGACTATATGGAGAACCTGATCTACGAGCTGGTGACCCACAGTCAACTGGAAGATCGGCGCATAGAACTGGTACTGGTGGATAACGAAGCCATAAATGCATTCGCTGTGCCCGGCGGCGTGATCGGCGTACACAATGGCTTGCTGCTCTACGCCCAGACTGAGGACGAAATGGCCACGGTATTGGCCCACGAAATCGCCCACCTTAGCCAGAGACACTTTTCCCGTGGTGTGGAGTTTCAGAAAAACCAGGCACCTCTTAATATGGCTGCCATGCTCGCAGGACTCATACTCATGGCAACCGCCGGCGGCGATGCCGGTATGGCAGCTCTCACCGCAGCCCAGGCAGCGGCACAGGATTCAGCCCTGAGTTACAGTCGCGGCAATGAACAGGAAGCAGACCGGATTGGCATGCAAACCATGGTGGATGCCGGCAAAGACCCCCACGCAGCCCCGACCATGTTTGAACGGATGTTACAGGCCTCGCGCTATACCAGTAGCAACCGCGTTCCGGAATTTCTGCGCTCCCACCCCCTGTCTGAAAACCGTATTGCAGACACCCGTAACAGGGCCAGACAATACCCGAAACAAATTCGCCCCATATCTGTTGATTACCAGTTGATGCGTGCGCGCGTGGTCAACCAACTGGCAGACACCCCGGAACAGGCGGTGCAGCGCTTCCGTGGTGAACTGGAGGGTACTCCCCGCTCCAGGGAGGCCGCCCGTTACGGCCTGGCGATAGCGCTCACTGAGGCGGGAAGGCCCAATGAAGCAGCGTTGGAACTGGACGCGGTTTGGGGCCCTAACCCCGACAGACTCGAGTACATCATTGCCGACGCTGAAATCGATATGGCACGTAACCAGCCAGCCAAAGCGGCCCGCAAGCTTTTGGCCCAGCTGGAAATTTCCCCGGAAAACCACCCCCTGACTATGGCCTACGCCAACGCACTGATGAAAAACGAGCAGGCACATATTGCTGAAGAAGTGCTGGTAGACCAGAGCAACGTGCGCCCCAACGATCCTGGCCTGTGGTATTTACTGGCTGAGGTTCAGGGCCTGTCTGGCAATATCATCGGGCTGCACCAGTCGCGGGCAGAATATTTTATTCTCAACGGAATACTGGACGAAGCGGACAAGCAACTGACTTATGCCCTGAAACTGGTTCGTAACGATTACCCCACCAGTGCAAGAATCAACCAACGACTGGCGGACGTTGCGCAAATGCGCGAGCAGATGGAAAGGCTGTAGACAGGGGTAGGACCAGGCTTGATCAGGCCTTACCTTTTACCGGCACCTTCAGTTCAGCGGCAAAATCCAGCATACGCCTGAGAGGAATCATGGCGCGCTCACCCAGCGCGGGGTCGACAAAGACTTCATTGTCGGTCTGGTCAAACACATTCGCCAGCGACTCCAGCTCATTCATTGCCATCCAGGGGCAATTGGCACAGCTACGACAGGTTGCGCCCTCCCCGGCGGTGGGGGCGATAATAAACTCTTTATCCGGGGCCAACTGCAGCAGCTTGTAAAAAATGCCCTGGTCTGTGGCAACAATGAACTGCTTGTTATCCATCTCACAGGCAGCGTTGATAATCTGCGTTGTGGAACCCACCCTATCGGCCAGTTCCAGCACAGAAGCCGGGGACTCCGGGTGCACCAAAACGGCAGCGTCAGGGTATACGCGCTTGAGGTCGGCAATACCCCTGGCCTTGAATTCCTCATGGACAATACAGGCTCCATCCCACATCAGGATATCGGCGCCGGATTCCTTGCGCACGTAATCACCCAGGTGCCTGTCAGGTGCCCAGATGATTTTTTCATTTTGCTGGGCCAGGTGTTCAGCCACATCCAGGGCGATGCTGGAGGTTACCACCCAGTCTGCCCGTGCCTTCACCGCTGCAGAGGTATTGGCATACACCACCACCTTGCGATCCGGGTGTTGATCACAAAAAGCAGAAAACTCTTCTATTGGACAGCCCAGGTCCAGTGAGCAGGTCGCTTCCAGGGTAGGCATAAGCACACGCTTTTCGGGCGTAAGAATTTTGGCGGTTTCCCCCATGAATTTCACCCCGGCAACAACCAGGGTCTGGGCAGGGTGGTCGTGTCCAAAGCGGGCCATCTCCAGTGAATCAGACACGCAACCGCCGGTTTCTTCAGCGAGGGCTTGAACCGCTGGCGCGGTGTAATAATGCGCCACGAGAACGGCATTTTCCTCGTCAAGGCGAGTCTTGATCTGCTCTTTAAGCGTTTCTTCGCGGACAGGATCCAGGCGCTTCTGTTCTGCGTGATCCAGGTGGTACTGCACCTGCTGGCGAATTGATTCCAGTTTGTCGGAGGCTATACTCATGGGCTCTAAAAGACGGAAAAATCAGGGCGCGATTCTAGCATAGATTGGCAGCGAGGAAATTCTGCTTTAACCTTTGCCTCTTTGCCAATCTCCAGGAAAACCTCATGATCGAATACGACTATGTAAAAACCAAAAGAGAAGATGTTCAGCAGTTCAAGGAAAGCCAGCTTCCTGCGATCAAGTTCGTGCTGCGTTGGGCAAGTAAAGCGCAGGTTGCCGGGTTTCGCCTGAGTAACGGCCGCATGCTGAACAAGTTTGTCGGTGGCTTTCCTGTGTGCGTGGTCACCACCAAAGGCGCCAAAACCGGCAAGATTCGCCGTATTCCCCTGATTCACCTGCCCCTGGGTGAAAACAAGCTGGTGGTAGCGTCTTCTGGCGGAATGCCCAAGAACCCCGTCTGGTATTACAACATCAAGGCTAACCCTGAAATACAGATCATGGTGGACGGAGAAGAGAAAACCTATCGTGCCAGGCAGGTGAGCGACGAGGAAAAGGCCGAGCTGTGGCCGCACCTGCTGTCACTCTACCCTGACTTCGACGAGTACCAGGCCCGCACCGACCGCAATATTCCGGTATTTAACTGCGAGCCCGTATAGACCTAGTTCAGCCAGTCGGGCCAGTCTTTAGCAATGCTGCCGCTCCAATTCGGGGGGCGGCGCTCGAAATATGCCATACCACCCTCTACTGCATCGGCCTGGGTCATGGTGTGATTGAGCGCTCGACTCTCAAGTGCGGCCAGTTCTTGCAGTGAAAGATCATGGCCTTGCCAGAGCAGGCGTTTGTGCAGTCCCACAGCCATGGGTGCACAGTTCACGGCAATGTCCCGGGCGATTTCCAGGGCGGTTTCCAGCACCTGGTCAGCAGCAACACTGCGCCCTGCAAGACCCCAGGCAACGGCCTCTTCGCCCGTAAGCTTCTGGGCTCTGATCAATAACTCAAAAGCGCGCTCAAAGCCAATAACCCGCGGTAAGACATATTCAATCGCAAAGTCAGCCACCACGCCCCGGCGGGACTGCAGAAAACCGTACTTGCCCTCATTGGCAAACACCCGCATATCAGCTTGCATGGCAATACCAAGGCCAGCCCCTACCGCATGGCCATTACAGGCAGCGATAACCGGTTTACGTACATCCCAGGCCTGGGTACTTAAAGGGCAGGAACTGATCTCGAGATTGTGGGCACCACTATCGAAGGTGTCGCCCCCGCCGCTCATATCAGCGCCGGCACAAAACACGCCTCCAGCCCCGGTGACTATCGCAACACGAATATCATCGTCCTCATCGCAGCGCTGATAGGCAGCACCCAGACCCTCCATAATCCCCGGCGACATGGTGTTGTAGGCTTCGGGCCTGTTCAGAGTAATTACAGCCACCCCGTCGGTGACCTCGAAAAGCAGTTCTTCGTTCATCGTCATCCCATCACAATTGAGCGTGCGAGCATAATACACCCACACTCCCGGACAATGGCTGCGAGGGCCAGTTATCGCTATCAATTTTAGACACCATGCGAGGGTGGTAATTTTAAATAAACAATCACTAGAATTTCACTCAGTTATTACGTATAACCTTATGTTATATATAGAATAAGCTGATGCGCAGAGCAGCGCGCAGCGGGTGGGGCCGCCGCGATCGCAAAAGCCTCAAAGACGAAACGACTGAAACTTCAGGAAGAGTGGGTGGAACAGAATACGATACTGGTCATTTCCGAGCACAAGGCGGATATGCTGATACTCTCGGCTTGTCTTGAGCGCGTGGCGCCTGGTCGTTTCCAGTTCACCTCTTCAGACTCTATCCAACGCCCAATTGAAGCACTGCTGGACCCGACAATTGACGCCGTCGTTATGGCTGAGGGCCCGGAGACTGAATACCTGCTGCGCCTGGCCCGCAAAAACGACTCCACCGCTCCCATCATCCTGTTGGTAGACGAAGCAACAGATGCGACACTGGAGAAATTGCGCGAGCATGGCGCGCAAGACTATCTGATACGTGGCCAACTGCAGGACGCACTGGTATACCGCATCCTCGATTACAGTATCAAGCTGAAGCAGGCACATGAGACTATTCAGCAACTGTCAGATCGCGACAGCCTAACCGGTGCCCTTAACCGTGTGGGGTTTCGCGCTCACCTGGAAGGAGCAATGGATCGCTCCCAGCGCTATGGTTTCAATACATCCCTGCTGTACATCAACATTGATCAGTTTTCCAACATTAACGATCACTATGGCGAGGCCGATGGTGACCTGCTGATCAAGGCAATCTCCCGAAGGCTACTCAATAAAATGCGCAGCACGGATAGTATTGCCCGCTTGGGCGGAGATGAATTTGCCGTGGTACTGGAAGATGTCAGTTCATCTGCAGATGTAGACCTGATTGCAGAGAAAATGCTCAAGTCAATCGCTGCACCCATGATTCTCAGCGAACAGCAGGTTTCGATTGACGCCA
>ERZ1046740.2723-NODE-2723-length-11162-cov-5.632034_pt1 | contig 11162 bp, 16 predicted proteins | sample MGYA00383093_ERZ1046740 | MGnify/ENA primary metagenome ERZ1046740 (study PRJEB29581, sample SAMEA5548363) | metagenome | biome: marine; feature: coastal; material: water | depth 25 m | study: Short-term variability in the microbial, nano- and picoplankton...
GCTTTAACTATAGTATTCCACTTAACCCCCTCTTCTGTTAATAAATCATGAGCTTTTTTCTTACCTATACCTGGACATCCCTTATAATTATCAACCGCATCACCTGTAAGTGTTTGATAGTAGAACATAAAGTCTGCCTTCTCTTCATCTATTTGCATCAACTCTTCTGAGTCCATGTTAAAATACTCACATGGAATAGTCATCATGTCTTTGTCGATAGATATAATAATGTTTCTATCTTTAGTTGAGGTGGCAAGAACCCCCAAGGCATCATCAGCCTCACAATTATCGAGGACACAAGAATTGTAAGTCTTTTTTAAGTGTTGCTCCAGATGATTATACCCTAAGGGTTTCTTACCACCTTTTCGATTTGCTTTATATTCCGCAAAAATTTTTCGCCTGAAATTATTTGACCTATCTGAGAAGCATAGTATAACGTGCTCATGATTAGTTACATCAAACTTGTCCTTCCAATACTCTACTGAACTTACAGACTGCGACTCAAGCTCTTTGAGATTAGTAGCAGTAGTAACAATATCGTCATCCCACTTTACCTCGTCTTGAACTGCCCAACAAGTTCTGTATGTAAGAATGTCTGCGTCTATTAATAATTTTGTAGTGCTCATCTAGTCCTCCTTCTTGAGAATGAATTTTATAGTGACAGTTTTCACAAACATAAACACATTTTAATACTTCTTTTATTATCTTAACTTTATTTCTACTACCCACCTTACCTAATACATTAAACTTCTTTTTAGATGGATCAACATGGTGAAAATTAAAAGACCTTGTGTCATTTTTAAAACCACAAACTTCACAAGTATATTTTTTTAACCAACATAAAAAAGATGCTCTAGTTATATTACTATATTTATTGTATGCTTGTTTATCATCTGAAGCTTTAAAGGGATTGGATTTTAAAATAAAATTCGTATCCCTTTCCCAAAAAGAAACTAATTCTTTTACAGTCTTAATGTGTTTCAGCCCACGTTTCCCCAACTTTCGCAGTTGCGGAAAGTGGACAACCAAATTCAAAGAACTCCCCTGCAGATTGGATCGCTCCCTCAGCGTACTTGGCAATATGTCTGGCATAGCGTGTAGTTACCTCAATTTGAAATTCATCATGGATATTAGCAACAAACTCATAGTCTTTGCTTGGAACAAAACCACATATATTACTCAATCTATTATCTAATATTATTAAAGCTTTCTTCATAAGGACTGCACCTGCCGATTGAAGTAAAGTATTTAGAGCACTATGTTCTGACCTAATGTGTAGCTTCCTTCCATCAAGTCCTATCAAGTGTCCTCTCCTTCTATAAGTTTCTTTAACTTTATTAGTTAAGTCATCTAGTCCTGTAACATTTTGCAAAAACCTTTTTCTAGAAATCCTGCCTGTCTTAGAGCCTTTACCTAAGATAGCCCCTAGTTTAGCATCACCTGCACCATAAATAAAAGCATAGAACCAAGTCTTAGCTGTGTCTCTGTTATTTATATTTAAAGCTTTCATATTCAAGGAATGTATGTCCGTTCCTTCAGCCTTATCACCAGATACCGCAGCTTCTACATACTTACCACCATCATACCTAGTCATATAACCTGCTAACGCTCTAAGCTCTAGACCATCAGCATCAACTCCAACTAAACTTTTACCTTCACTCACGCCAAACAAACCCCTACATTCCTCACCATAAGGACTATAAGAAGCAGGAACTTGTGCTATATTAGGATAAGAATGAGTACAACGTCCAGTAATAGCCCCATTAGTATTTACCCTCCCATGTAGTCTACCATTACGTTCTAGTTTAAGCCAAGCATTATCACCCTCAGCTAATTGAGATATTCTTTTACTAATTAAGAAATGTTCTTTAAGCTCCTGACAATTTGGAAATTTAAGTTTAGATAATATCGCTTCATTTATTTCTGGTTTTCCACTAGGAGTGAAAGAGTTTGGAATCCATCCATACAACTTCTGCAATCTAGACGATATGTGGTCTCTGGAATTTGGGTTGAATTCCACAGTTTTAACCTTAGTAAGCTTAGCTCCAGTTGTGTAGCCTCGTTTCTCGTTATCTTTCTTTGGAGTAAACTCTCCTTGAGAAACGTACCAACTGCCAAATGAATTCCTGAGCTTTTTAGCAAGCCTTTCTTGATGTTTAAGTAAGCTAACATATAGTTCTTGTCCTTTCTGAACATTAAAATGAAAACCGTAATGTTCTTGTCTAGCTATTATTAATGCAAACAAATGTTCTAACTCTACTGCATTTTGTGGAGGCTCTTGATCTAAGAAATGATAATACAAATCAAGAGTTACTTGAACATCCTGTATACAATACTTAGCCATCTCCATAGTAAACTTAGACCAATCGGCAGTTTCACCATACTCTCCTTTAAGCTCACCAATTCTGTAACCCCAAGCTTTTAGGCTATGACTACCACGCATTTTAGGTTCTACCTTTCTTTCTGCTGCATCCAATTCTTTTAGGTCTGGATGAATTAAACGAGATAGAATATAAGTATCTATTATCTTAGTAGTCTTACGAGGAGACCAGTTAAGAAGCTTCTTTAAAACTGGAAGATCATAAGCTATGATGTTATGTCCAATTAAAGTATCAGCACTCTTCATCAGGTCTAATGCTTCATCTAAACATTCAAAAGAATTAAACTCATAGTTCATGAATGTTCCTATCTCATTTGCATACAGTTGACCTGCCTTTGCTCCAACCACAGCTAACCCTATACAATGTACCTTATCTACTGTCTCAAGTAGACCGTTAGTTTCAATGTCAAATACAAGTTCCATTATCGCAAGTCTCCTATTGGGTGACGTTTCTCTAGACTAGAAAGGCGGTTCTCTATCTTCACTATGTCCATTCTCAAGGATGCCAGAGCATTCACTAAGTCTCCCTGTATCCGTAGAGTACCATAATGAGGTTGCAACACCTGTACTACTTCCTTTATATCTTGCCTTGAGCACTCTAACAACTGTTTCATGTCCTTCTTGTTGATCTCTTTCGAGTCCAATAACGAAATCGCTAAGCTGAGCGATTGCTCCACTACCCCTAAGGTCTCCAATACTGATCTGTTTACCATCTTCATGTCCTTTCCCCTGCATAGGTCTTTTAAGGTGAGACACAATAAACATTCCTACATTTAATTCTTCTGCTAATGATCTAAGGTTGGTCATTAAATTATCTATCAGTCTACGCTCGTCCCCGTCCCCTCTACCAGACACAACAATAGATATATGATCAAGAATGATCCAATCCACATTGCAACTCCTAGCAAGATAACGAATACGATTGGTAAGTACATCTCCATCAACACTCCCCCAATGGTCATAAAGAAAAAGCCTTCCACTAGAAAAAACCTTTTCCCAAGTTTCCCTCTTAAATTTTTGGTCTAAATCTTTTTCGAGGTGGAGCATTTGGTTTGCTTCAATAGACATAAAATCTATGGCTGCCTGTCTAACAGACTCCTCTAAAGCCATATACCCTATGGTCTCCCCTTTAGATAAGAAGTATGAAGCAATCTCCTTAACCATAGTGGACTTTCCTGCACCTGTACCTGCACAGAAAGTTACAAGCTCACCTTTTCTAGCTCCTAAAGTTTTATTATTTAATCCCTGCCAAGGATATTCATGGTCACTAGGAGTCATAGGCGTGTTAACTAAATCCCAAGTGTCCTCTCCCGCAATAATACCATCAGGTCTAACTATACTAGCGTTCCAAATAGCACTTACTACTTGATCATGAAGTCCCTTCTTTAAACACTCATTAGCATCCTTCTCAGGAAGCTTTGCTATCTTACACTTTCCAGGTTTGAATAACTCTGACACTTGACTTGCAGCCGATTGTCCTGCCTTATCCATATCAAACATCAAGACAATCTCATCAAAGTTATCTACAAGCCACTCATAGTCTTTCTTAACAGCCTTCTTAGCTGAAGCAGCTCCGTTAGGTAAAGACACTACAGGCCACTTACAGTTTTGAATCTCTGCTACACTTTGAGCATCTAGTTCACCCTCTGTAATAACTATTTTCCTGCCTGTGCTCCAAAGGTGCTTACCCCAAAGACTACTGCAGTCACCTAAGGTTCTAAAGTCTTTATTTTTAAGTCTGATTTTTTGTCCAATAACATGACCATCTTCCTTAAACTCAGCAATATGACAGTCACTACCATTGTAACTTCCTACGGAATACGAGAAAAATCTACAGGTTTTTTCTGAGAGTTTTCTTTTGGGTAGGTCTTTAAATTCACCCCTTTGAATAAGAGTGGTATTCTTTTTCTTTGGTCTAGTCTCATTGTTAACACTAGTATTACTAGACTCCCTGTAATCACAGTTAATGCCAAAACAGTAAGCGTGTCCATCATCATACCTCGCTAGGTTATCTTTAGAACCACACTCAGGACAAGGCTCATGCCCCACTAAATTCGATGAGCCATTCTCTTGGTATTGTTCCTTTTGCGTATTTGAATCCATGTTTATCACACCATTGTCCATAAGTTGTCCTCGATCCTTTATAGAGTTTTTGGTTTGGATTGGTAAATACAAATCTTAAGTCCATATTAGGATATTCCTCTTTAAGTAATAGATGTTTAGTTCTATCCTTAGCTAAGAAACGTCCCTTTGTTTCTATTAATAACTCTCTACCAACACTCCCTATACTAAAATCTGGAGTGTAATGCTGTATCTTGGGAGTATAAGGGATACGGTAAGGCTCATAGTTCCATGCTACCCCCTCTTCATTCAACTGTTTTCCTACCGAAACTTCTAAGCCTGACCGATATCCCTCTTTGATCCCTCTTGCTAATCCTTTAATTGGTTTCATTTTTAGGAGTGAATTGTTCTTTAGGATTTAACAAACCTTTAAGAACTGCATCTGTGTTTTTAACAACATAAAAAGCTTCCATTGGAAATGAACCAACTTTAAGAATAAACCTGAGATCATTCAATAAAAGATAAACTGTCTCAGGTTTTAAATCTATCACTCTTTCAAATACCATGTGAGAATCTATCTCCATTATGTCTTCATAACTAGGCATATTTAGAAGTCCTCATCATCTTCATTAATGTCATCTTCTACAACTTCTTCTGCAGGTTTATCTATGCAATCTTCACCCCAATCTACATTGTCCTTTGAGGTATATTCTATAAGACCATCCTTAGCTATTCTAACCTTTTTAACCCTAAGTGTAACACCACCACCCATACCATCGTAAGCATAGGCTTCATAAGCTATCTTAATCTTACTGCCACCACCTATCAACTTCTCTAAACGATTCCCATCTTCATCTAGTAATACAGGTTTTTGTTCAAAAGGCTGACCACGCTTAGGAGTAACCTTAGCCTTTAACTTAAATTTAATCTTATAGTTCCCTGTGTCATTACCCTGATCATCTACTTCAGGTTTAATAGGGTTATTCTTACCACCATTCATCAACGGCTTTACTATGTTACTAACTACCTTAGCATCAGCTTTGCTCAGCAATAAAGATACTGAATACTCACCATCAGGGTTAAACTTAGTATCTGGTTTGTTCAACCAAGGATAAACTGCCGTACCTACTGGAGTTACATGAAGTGCATTCGCCATACTATAATTCTCCTTTGATAAATTGTTCTGCCCCACCAAATTCAGGGATGTGTTTTACCTTACAATCTAACCTAATACGATCAACAATATCCATAACATCGTTTATTGTCTTTTCTCCTTTCAGTTTAGAATTAAACATACAATTAAAAACACTAGAAATAATAACGTATTTTTCAGCTTTACTATAGTTTTGTAAAACTTCTATAGACTGAATCATACCTTTTGAAACCTTTTCTACATCTACATTAGCTAAAAAAGAACTCTGCATTTCTCACCTCTTCTATACATAGTATACCATAGCCATCTGGCCTTGTCAAATTTATCTTTTGCTCTAACCTAAACTTCTCTAAAACATCTTCCCTATAAATCTCTATAAATTTTTCTCGTAAAATCATTCCTAATTGTTCAATGTCGCAAGCGTGAGTCCCAAAAGAATCATGAACAACAGAAAAATTTTCAATTCCATATTCATCATTAGCTCCAATTATAGTTTTCATTAAGTGGCAAGCATCCAGACTATGAACAAAGTTAGGAGCTATACCATTGACTTGGCGATGTTTATTTATCTTATCGTTCTGACCATGAGCTGCATAAAGTGAAGCCATCTTACCATTAATCACAGTTTTTACTTGAGATACAGTAGACTTTAAATATTTCTGTTTAACCATAAACCCTGTAGGAAGTGTCCAATAGATAGGCATATCAGCTTTATTAAGAGTAGTGGCACAGTCCTGAAGCCACTTCATACCTTTACGAGCTGATATTACTACCTCTCCGATAGCCTCATAAATAAAACCTGCCAGATATTTACAATGCTTCCACAGGTCTTCCCCCTCAGCAATACCGACAAACACCTTACCTTTGTCCATTTGTTTTTTCATTTCCTCGTGGAGTTGCTCTCTCATGCCGTATAGAGTAGCTCCATAAGGTGTAGTCATTACTGGACGTTTAACAAGGGAACGATTAAGATTTTTATCATCACTCCATATAATATGCAAAGGATCGCAATCATGAAATATTTTTTCTTTGACCACTTTTCTAACGATTTCATATATATCCTCAGGTTGATCTGAATCAGTAAGGTTTGTAGCCTTACCACCACGCTCATCTCTAAGCATAGCGGAGAAATGCTGCAGACCATTACAAGAACCATCCACCGTTATTGGCAGATGGCTAACCCATTTTTCACCCCACTTACCAAGCTCTTTAACCTTAGCATATTCAATACAAGCTCTAAGGAATTGCCAAGGCTTATCTGCTTCCATCCACCAATGTTCTGTAAGTGGATTTTTACCTATTTCTAAAATGTTTTTTTCATGATGTAATGTCCACTCGACTCTATCCTCTAAAGAAACTTTATCATAGCCGTAACAATTAGCTAAGTGAACCTGTAGCCAAGGTAGACCATGATTACCCATAGGTTTACCCTTAGAGAACTCCAGTAAACCCCTAGCTGAGTCTTCTCCCTGAGGATTTAGAAAAGCTGTGTTAGCATACATCCTGCCCCTGAAGTCCAGAGTATGAGGAAAATAAAAAGCTTTCTCATCTTTAAACTTACGAGTCATCCACATGAGCTGAGAAAATTGTATACGTTTAGTTTTCTTCCTGACATTATCGGTATACATCATGGTAGCTCTACGCTTCCAATCTATTTGCTCTTCTTTAGTACCCTTCTTAGGGTATGGGTCAGGCATAGTCTTTTCATGGAACTCAGGAATAACACTACAATCAGACTGACTCGTGAATAGAGCATCCATAACTTTAAATACAGTAGGATTTACTCTCCAACCTGTTTCCTGAACAACATTTACCGCATGGAACACTTGTGATAAATCCATGTGCTCCATCTGCTTAAGATAAGCTTCATCATTAGATTTAATTAAGTTCATCCCTGTGTAAGTATAGTAGCCCCCGACATAAAGTGAACTCCATTTCCTAGGAGGTATAATACAAGGGAGCTTAACAGGACTTAACAGCTCACAGATAGAGTTCTTTTTATCTATCCATTTAAGTGAATCTTCAGTAGCTTCTAACCAATAAGTTTTTTTATTATTTTGTACTAATCCTGTATGCTTCTTAATCTCAAACAGTTTAGTTTGGTTGGCTATAATCTCACAAAGCATTTGACCTAACCTAAGTCTAATATTAGTAGTCCAGTTAGTCCACTTTATATTAGCCTTATTTGATGAGTGAACTAAAACCCTCTTCTGTTTCCTGTAGTTAGTAGTACGCTTGGATAAGTCCCTAGAAACTACACCAAACAAAGCAGGGTTCTCGTTTTTGAAATATCTAAACCTAGCTTCATCTTCAATGAATGAACCAACTTCAAGAGCTACCTTAACTAGTTTTACAGGTGTTGACAGGTGATTAACGCAACCCTTCAGAGCTAGGAACGCTATGACCTCAGACGGTAAGTCATATAGTTTACCAATAGCATCTGAAGGGTATTTGTTAACCTTGCCTGTGATATGATCTACTTTTATTTCATCTAACTGTTTAGCTATTCTACCTACTCCCTTCCTAATAAATTGGATTCCTGCAGGAGTAGTACTTTCATGTTTACCTTTACGAGCTTCTTGGTTTTCCCTGCGGTATCTATGTACCCCAAGGTCAACCATTTCTTTCTCTAAATCTTTTTGTCTTTGTAACATTTTCGTATATAGTCCAAGTAAATAAAAATTAAACCACAATCAATTATTAAAAATCCAAACTGTTTACTGTAAATCCAGTAACTCACCCAACACACTTGGCAAGCTACCCCGACATAGCCACCATACCTATGGTTTATAGCTATGAGCCTGACCGACAGTAAAGCAAATAAAGATAATACAATTTCAAGAACATGGTGCATCATTCTTCAGGTGTTCCAGTAAACTTCTCAATCAAGTCCAGAGTGTCCCTGAGCCTAGCTCCTAATACCTTTAAGATAGGCATAAGAGCCTTTGGGTTATCCTTAGTCAGCTTAACAGCGTCCTCTTCAGTCAATACCTTTAGCTCTAACCTACTCTTAGCTTTAATTGTAGCTGTACGAGGCTTACGATCAAGCCAACCTATCTCACCAAATATCTCACCTTCTTTTAGTGTTGCTAGGTGAATCTCTCTAGCAGGTAAATTTCTATTGTAGATAGTTTTAAATACATCCACCTCACCATCTACGATAATGTAGGCTTCAAAACTTAACTCCCCTTCATCTAAAACTGTTTGTCCTTTATTATAGAATTCTGTTTTAGAACCCATTTGCAGCAACCCCCATTAAATATATAAACAAGGTTATTAATCCCAAACCCATTGCCACTCCGATTCCTTTCTCTAAGTCATTCATCTTGGGTCAAAAGGGTTAGGTAATTCAACTCCATGCCAAAAGTGAGGATGCCTTATAAATCTAGGACTTGATAGGTCATAGACTGAATAACAGCGATTATCCTCTCCTGCCTGTTTACTTACAAAAATCATTTCATTAGAACTTCTAGGCTTATACCGACAGTTAACAGGACTAGCATTATAACTAACTTCAGTACCATTCTCATGTATTAATTGTATTTGAGTTGGTACTTCATTCAAAGTCCAATCTACCATTTTCTGAGGTGCAGGTATTACCATCATAATGGTAATTAGTAATTCTCCCATAAGCTCTCCTTTCTTTTGGTTAACAGACTTAATCGAGACTAGGCAACAAGGAGCTAACTTGGAGAGTTTTGAGGAAATACTACACTCCCTGCCCCTAGCCTCTGTTAAGGCTATTAATTAGTTATTACAGATAACAAAATGTTCTTCTACTACTCCCATACAGTCATCTCTTTGTTCCTCTGCATATGTTTCTTGTTGGTTCTTACCTGTCATATAACCTAGTTCATGTGTTTCTCGTAACATATTTATTAAATCAGTTTTAGCTATTTTAACATGAGTCTGCAATTTTGGTTTGCTTTTCTTAGGCATAATCTCTCCTTATTTTTCAGTTAATGAATTACCTTTATTGGTCTCACTCCAGATACCCATGTCAATTCTAGGTTCTTCTATTGGCAGAGGTGGATTGTAAGAAAAATAGTACAATCCAAGAAATACAGTTACCGCAAGTGCTACATATATTCTAACCATGTCTATCTCCCTTTTATAGTGATACCTTTACCTCGTTGTGAGTCTACTAGTTCTTTAATAGCCTCGTAATGCTTATGTTCAAGTTCTGCCATAGCATCTTTAGATACTCTCTCGTATTTAAAATAGTATGGATTAGTGTGCTCATGAGCATACTGTATCATAATCCTTTTGGTCTCCGCATAGTTCAGTAGTTTTGCCATAGGTTACTCCTTAGAGTATTGTTTATAGATAGCTCTACCGTCTGCCCCTAAGTCTTCTACTAAAACAGATATATCTTTAGCTTCTTTGCTACCCTTTTCCCATGCTTTATAATCATCCGCATACATATAGTACCAATCATGGACTACTAGCTTTTCAACTAGTAGCCCCTTTAAAGTTGCTCTATTCATTATACAGATACTCTTGTATACTCTGCATATCTTTTACCAGTAATATCCATTTTAAAATTCTTAGTTACTTTCAAGCCTACACCTTGTAACTCTTTATTGAGTTTAGATATTACTGAACTTAAAGACTCAATACGATAATTACGTCTAGCTTCAGTAGGTGTCAAGGTGTACGCTTTGTTAAAGTGATCTGATACAATTTTAGTTTGACTCATAATTAACTCTCCTTTAATTTAAGTTTTCCAAGTTTACATACATAGTATACCATAGGTAAATCTTAATGTCAATATATTTCTTTCTAGTGTAACACTAAGTATTATACTTATTATTATACTTTATAAAATACTATATAAACACTATATATAATACTATATATAAGCATACTCAATTTATTTAGTAAGATTATGTACGATAATCTCTTTATTATTAATTTTTAAATTAAGTATATCACCTGCCTTAGATATATCTTTTAAGCCTTTTATCCATATTCTTTTGTCACCTCTAGTAGTCTTATAGCAGCTAATTCTACTAGGTTTCCTAGGACTACCTACAGTAACCTGTAGTTTACATGGTAAATAAACCTTTTTGGTTAATTCATTGTAGTCTATAAAGTTATTATCTAATAAGAATTTACATATATCCTTATTAGCGTCTTGTATAGACTTATCTAGCATGGTTTGAGTCACTTTAAATAATGCCATAGGCTTTTACCTCCATTGATAGGTTATTATAATCCATTCTAAGCTCCTCAGAGCCGTTTTAAGAGCATTTAAGCTCTTGTCTTAACCTACCGTATTACTTTATAATAAAGTAGGCTAAAATAAGGGTTTAAAGGCTTAATGAGTTTTTTAAGTCTTCTAGCAGTTCTTGATCAAGACGTTTTTCAAAATAACATATCATAAATTGAATAACTTGATCATGATATTTATTAGATTCTAAAAGCGATTCAAAGTTTTTAATTAAATCGTAGTAAGTTTGACTCGTCATAATTTTGACACTCCTAGTTTATTATATGGATTGTACAAAAGTACCATTATTCTTTATAGCTTTACCCTTAGCTCTTAAGCCTATTAAATAACCTTTA